>CEAC01023850.1_pt1 | contig 13815 bp, 11 predicted proteins | sample 557411 | NCBI WGS metagenome assembly CEAC01 (sample SAMEA3182094, study PRJEB8094) | gut metagenome | biome: human; feature: gut; material: Stool; isolation source: human stools | place: Canada | collected 2012-02-21
GCGCTATCTCCCGGATGCTCATCCCCTCGCGGCGATGAGACAGAATGATGGATGTCTTTTCCTCCATGTGTAACATTTTGTGGACGCGTTGATGTTGGTTTGTTTTATCAACGCTGTCCGGGTTAAACTTACCCATGGGGTGGGTCCATTTTCAATTGCTGTGCCTGGGTCCCTTTTCAAATGTTAGATGCATTCATGACTCAGTTTGTGAGGCAATGAATCGCCGCATCCAGCAATCCCCAATTCTGAATATACCTACATATCCTGATGAACCCATTTATGTTCCGGATATGATGGTCGCCTTGGTTGCATTATCTGATTACGCAAGGCTCAACAATGGCAAGTATTCTTCAACAGTAAAAGACTGGATATGTAGAGCAAAATCAGAATGGGTTGATGATAAGACCGGACTTATTGTATCGGTCCTTGATGACAACATGCAAATGGAGGCCCCGATAAAAGGTTCTTATGCAGCACTCAACTGTTATTATCTAACCCAGATAGATGCGGAATTTGCCAAGGAACAATACGACAAATTAAAGACACATTTCCGTCAGTCCTTTCCGGCTACCGGTATCAGAGAATATTACGACCATTCGTGTTGGCTTGGTATGGATATAGATGCCGGTCCGATAATTCTGAATCTTAGTCCCAGTGGAACGGCTTTTGCCATAGGCTCAGCTACTTATTTCACTGATGCAGACTTTCGCAATAATTTATTGAAAACAGTGGAAATCGCAGGGCATACAGTTAAATGGAACAATAAGCGGCATTACCTACTCGGCGACATTGCCCTGGTTGGAGAAGCTATCACACTGGCAATGCGTACCAATTACGGGATAAACAACATCAAATATTTTAAATAATGAAGTGGTTAATAATAATCATATTAATAATTCTTGGAATTATTGTTGCCTTAGCTGTTTTCATCGGGATCATTATTTTCGGAATGTACGCGGTTGCGCTGGGCATAGGTTATAAGAATGAAACTGAGGCATCCGCGTGGGATTATTGGGAAAGAATGAAGAATAAACGATGGAGTGAACTATCGGATGAGGAAAAAGACAAAATGATTATTGCAAACCTTATTATTGCAAATGATGTGGGAGCCGTAGTGACGAAGGAACAACTTACTAAAATGCTTGATGAACAATTGCCTATCTCAGAGCCAAATCGAGGATTGAGTTATCCAACGAGGTGTTAATAGCTCCCTTCGCCGCCTTTTGGCGGCCGAAATTTTTGGCAAATTGAAGGCGATGGAGCATCACGCTTCACCGCCTTCTTCACTGATATGGCTTTGGTTACTTGTTTCGTTTTGCGAGCCACTCGTCACGTTTCTGACGGCACTCTTTGAGGGTCGGGGCGACTAACGAAAAGAGGTCTCCGTCTTGGGTGCGGTAGTCGTACATCACTCTCATTACCTTGCGTCCTCGGCGGGAGGAGTAGAATGTTTCGTACTGCTCCTGTCCGGCTTGGGTGGTCGATATTCCGTTTTGGGTCATTCGTGTCATAGTCTTGGGGGTGTTGTGACCACCGCCGAAGTTGGCGGTGGTCGGTTAAATTTATGCTCTCTTGCGCTCGGCAATCATCTTCTTGTTGGCGTTGATGATGCCGACTATCTGCTCGGTGTATTCGCAGACCTGGTTGGCGAAGGCTCGGCATTGAATGATTGAGTAGTCCTTCAGAGAGATTTCAACGGTGGCGATGGTCTTGCCTCCCATCGTGGCGGTGAACACCAAAGTATCGGCTTTGAGGTAGTAGCCCGCCGAACCTACGCAGATGTGTTGCCTTGTGCCTTCTTCGTAGTAGTCGGCTATGCTGTCGAGGGTGTGGAGCCGGATTGTGCCGTCTGTCATCGTCAGTCCGATGAAACGACCCTTGAGTTCCTCAAACTTGGCTTGGTCGGCTTCCGCTTTCCTGCGGTTGGCTTCCCTCTGCTCCTTTATTCTCTGTCGGTTGACCTTCTCCACATACTCATCGTGGGCGTGCTTGAGGTCTTTGGGTGCTACCAATGACGGGGAATGGAGGTCTCTGCCCATACGTTCCAACATCTTGATGTAGTCGAACCACATACTCGGTGCCTTGAATGTATATCCGGCTCTCTTGGCTACCTTGATGGAGTTCCAATATTTGTCAACCTCCAGCGGATGCTGGCAGAGATAGCGGAGCATTTCGATGTCTCCGGATTTCATCAGCGTCTCGGCTTTAGGATTGGTCAGCAACTGCTGAAAGAGGGTGACGGGGTGCATTGCGTGGCAACAACCCTTGAACCCGTTGCGCTTGATGGTGTCGGTTGTCTTGATGCGAGGATATACCCATTGCCCTGCGATGTGACGGAAGGCATCGTTGTCGCCCCTTATCTCCAATGGAGACCCGAATGCGAATGAGTCAACATAATAGCCGAGTGTCCGCTGGAGTCCCACGACTGTGGCGTGTCCCTTGGGGTCAATCCAATACTGACCGATTTCAAGATAGGCGGGTTTTGCCTTCATCCCTTTGCGCATTTCAACTATCATCAGGAACATACGGATTACCTGATAGTCCTCCATTGTGGTGATTACGTTGAAGTAGGATTTGTCACGGCGTACACGCTCTTTGGTGTTGCGTATCTCGACCCTTTCTCCGCAGTTGGGGCAACGATAGATGCCGAAGCCTACCTCCTGCCATTCGTGTCCGCAGCCCATACATACCGCCTTGCCCGAGTTGATACGATAGGCGTAATGGTCGATGGTGTGGCTGAACGCCCATTTCTTTTGGGCGGTGGTGAGCGGGCGTAGTCGCCCACTCAGTTCCACGATATGCTGTTGTTTCTTGTTTCTCGGTTTCATATTACTGGGATTTTAGAGGTCAAAAAGACTGGGTTGAACATTGATTTCTTCTCCGGCTTTCGGTGCCGTGGTCGGCTTGGGTTGAGCCTTCGGTGCTGACTGCCGTCTGATTTCTCGGAGTTGCTCCTGCTTGTACTGCTCCATAACCTGCTCCTTGAGTTCCGCCTTGTCCTCATCGGAGAGTTCCGGCTTTGATACCACGATGTTGCAGTTGACCTTTCCGCAGTCCTCAATCTCGTTCTCGTCGAAGTAGTGGACCAATATGTTCATCACGGTAGTGTCGTCCACGCAACACATTCCGCTCTTTTGGATTTGGGAACAGAGATAGTTCACGGCTCCCTCCATACTCTTTGATGGGTTCGCCATCTTGATAGCGAATGAGGGTTCGGCGATGCAACACTCTTGGAGCATCTGCTGCATTGCTGCGATTGCAGCGTTGTTTGATTTCAGTATAGCCATATCAGTATATTGTTAAAGGGTAAGCAACCAATAGATTATCATCAGTGCGGAGATTAGGCTGACTATCCAGCCCACACCTCGGAATATCGGTCGGAGAAATATCCACAACACCAATCCGAGTATTGCTCCGATTATCCCCACCGCCCAGAGGAGAGCCCTTTTTATGCGGTTGAGACTGGAGATGGATGCTCTGCCTCGTCTAATTGATATGTTGTTGTTCGTTTTCATCGTGCGACATTTTTTTATGCGTCTATCGACTATCGAAGTTTTGCTTGCTCGTTGACACAGCCGCGTGCGGAGGCAAAGAAGGGCTGTTCGCCCTTTGGCGGAAAAATACAAGCCGACCAACGGGAAGGTCTGGAGATTTTTCAGCCAAAAGGCAAAAGAATAGCCCTGCTCCGCACGTTCTTGAATCCGAGCAAGCAAGGCTTCCTGAGTTGAGAGTTCGCGTAAGTGGAGCTAAGACTCCGTGACGGTGAAAACGAATGACAGCATATTCTTTGCGTAGCAAAGCGCTAAAGCGATCAGGCACTGAAATCCCGTGAAAAATAGCTAATTTTGTAATATGGCGACTGATGACAACTTTATAATCACCAAGGTCGATAAAGACAAAAAACAATATCTTCCTCTACTTCTAATTGGAGATGAATCAGAGATAATGATTGATCGTTATCTTGATTCGGGAACACTTTATGTCGGCTTATTTAATGGTAAGCCGATAGCCGTTTGCGTAACCTTAAATCTTGACCCTAATACTGTCGAAATAAAAAATCTTGCCGTTGAAGAAAAATACAGGCGGCATGGATACGGTCATCGGATGCTTGAATATGCCGAATCACAACATCCAAATAAAAAGATCATTCTTGGAACTGGAGAAACACCCTCAACATTGAGGTTCTATAAATCTTGTGGCTATTCCTATTCTCATCGTATTCCAAATTTCTTCACAGATAATTACCCCACTCCTATTATTGAGGAAGGGGTAACATTATGTGACATGATTTATCTGGAAAAACAATAATGCACTGAAAAAAATGGAACTGACCAATCCCGGCAGGGCGAGTCTGTGATAAGCCGGCAACACAGGAAGGCGGATTATCACTGTCTCGACCCGTGGACTGCTGAAACAAGCGTCAAGTGGCGGGGCGGTCGTAAAAGTCCTTATCCGGCAACTGCGAAAAAGAACACGGAGGAACGGCAATAAGTCTCCGATGTGGCATCAGCGAAGCCGTTGCCAATCCTCGGAGGCGTTGCCGGTTCTCGGTGTTCCGCAGTTGTCCGTAGGCGTGATGCGGTCGAAAGGTGTCAGTGCCCGCACCGTCACCTTTTGACGGCATAACCGCCGCCAACAATGAAGACTGCACAGCCTCTTGCCGCTTTCGCAGAGTTATCTACAAATTTGTGCAAGCGTTTCGATTATTTGAGCAGACACACACGTTTCCGTATTCGTTCAATTTCTTCCTTAACGTTATTAGATAAGTCTGAATTCTTAACATCTAATTCTAATAGCCACTTAATACAGTCATCTTTCCCATAATTGCAATTGGGAATAAGCTCAGTAATATCTATTGCAGCTTGTCTTGAAAATCCCAAGGTTAATAGGGATATTTGCGTTTCTTCACATACTCCAAATTCCAACCACATAGATAAGTCGGGTATAGTATCAATAAGTTCAGCTCTACCGATTTGCTTTAAATAATATTTAAGAATATCAATATAACAGTTTGTGTCTTTTACAAAGCGGAATCGGACGAAATTCTCAATTTCTTCCATCACTTCTCGACAAATAGCATCTATATTCTTTCTGTGATTCTTACGTTTATAATAATTTATACTATCTTGAATTAGTAAAGAGAGGGGGCGTCCTTTCATCCAGTTAAGAACCAAAGAAGATTGATATGCCGCTCTTTTAGAATTAGTTATCCCTGTCATAATTCGATTAATGCGGTCTACTAATCTTAAATATGAATCTTTGCTGTTGTTATCTTCTGGATAAGCGGGTATTAGATTCTCTACATCCTTATTATAGTTTTTGAAGTAATCTAGAATTTTTTGTAAAACTATTGGTGAAATTCCTGGATTGCGCTCAACGATATTTATAGGTAGTGTTATAATATTCTCAGTTTTATATATTGCTTCAAAAATCTCCTTTTCTTCAGGTGTAGACGGATTAATATTTTGTTTAAATAACACATAGTAATAATTCCAAGCAAATTCGTATAAAGGGTTACGCCTTTGCTTACAATCAATATCGCTAATATAATCAATCAGAGCGCGTCTCTCATCCTTTGAGACTCCGTCAATCGCAAGTTTAATGGTTTGTTTCTTTTTCTTAAAGTCTAGTTTCGTTTCCCATTCTTGTGGCTCTATACAATAAATGTTACCAGAAAATTCTTTTCCCCATCTTCCAGCGCGACCAGCTAGATTCCAAAAATCTGTTGTACTTAGCGGAGTTTTAGATCCTCTTTTAGGCTTTCTAATAAAAATATTTTTCGCAGGAAGATTAACCCCCTCCAGAAGTGTCGATGTACAAACTAAATATTTGACGATATTAAGTTTAAATAATTTTTCTATCTCCTGCCTGATATTGAGTGGAAGATTCCCGTAATGAATGGAAATGCCATATTCTAATATCTTAGACAGAATATAATCTCGATGAATATTTTTCTTAACTAACTTGATAAAGTCTTTTAACTGTGAATCTGGTTTATCATTATGTTCGGTCTTGACTAATTGTGATATTAGATCACCATATTTTTCGGCTTCGTATGCGCCATTTGCATAAATAAGATTCCCGCCACTATTTGTACCGATAGCAACTGCTAAGTATGCAACCTTTTTACTTTCATTGGTTGGCCTTTGGTTTGACGGTAAGACTATATGCCCTAATTCTATGGTACGATTATTCAAAATCAGATGAAGGTTCCATTGAAGAGATTTTTTTGGTTGTTGAGATATGTAGATTAAATTTTGATTAACAGCTACGAATTCTGTATTCACCACATCTGAATTTATTCGTTTGTTAATCAGAGTTAATAACTTTTCAGGATTAGATGTAAAAGGGCTTGAGAAAAATATATCTACTTCGGGGTTACTTTTTACTATATCCTCAATTTTTCGCTCTAAAAGAATACCGCGATATCCATCTTCAATTTTATGAGCCTCATCAATAATGATAAATTCACATTTAAATGATGGTTGATCTACATATAACTTGTGTAAACGTTCTTGTGTAAGAACATATACAGTATGAAGAGATTCTTGCAAACGCGGGACAGAACATACTGCTACATCTGTTAAATTATATTCATCAACTAAATCATTGAGATCATTTTCCACTTGATCAACTAACGATCTTGTAGGGACAATATAAATAATATTTTTATAAGTTTTAATTCTGGATAATAGCAACTGATACAATACAAAGGATTTACCCGATGACGTGGGAGCAGAAATACTTAATGCGGAATTTCCACTTGCTTTATGAAAAACATCCTTTTGAAATTTATTAAGCAATATAACCCTATCACCAACTTCTACAGAATTACTAAGCTTCAATTTATTAATCTCGAATTTTAAACCAATAGGGAGTTCATGCAAAATATTTTTAGATGTTAAGCATCGAGAGACGGCAAGAAGGAAAGCTCTATGATTACTAAGCCTTTCTAAAATAAATACTGCTGCTCCTTTCTGCTCTTCATTACAATGTTGCTCTAAACAAGTTTGTGCAATTCTCAAGGCCGCTTCCATATGCTCACTATTAGGAGATTGGGAAAGGATACTTGCAATGCTCAACACATTATCCCAATGTATTTCATTTAGAATTGCCTCTTTCGCACGAGTCCAAATCAAATTTTCTATGGATGAACAGACAGAAAGTTCAACAACACTTTGGTATTGTTTTTGAAAACTTTCAAGGCTGAATAATCTTTCTGCAAGCATATAAAGTTCTGTATTATTTCTTTAATTTTTTCAAGAAATCTCGTCTCATATCATCAACTGAATCAAATGGCATTAAAAATATGTTGATATCAAATTTGTCTAATGATGTATGGTTTTTAATTTGAGTCTTTATGGATTTCTTCCATCCTTTAATTTTACTCTGCAATTCAGCAAACAGTTCGCTGTCAATCTTCTCTTTGGGATTTTGTGGATACTCTTTACTATCAAATCCAACAAAACAAACAGCTCTAAAGTCCATTTTATTTGATTTGTCAGAATTTAAATCCAAATAGCCAACCAAGAAATCCTCAAGTTCTTTATTATCAATGTTATCAGGAAGATTAGCAATAACTAATTGAATATCGCGGCTTTGAGGAGAATCATCACTAATTGTAGAGGTTAATATAGGAGAAATGCTTTTAAAACAATTCTTCAAAGCACTGGTGATTGTCTTCTCCATTTTTGATTCGCCCCAATATATCTCCAACATCTGCGTAGTCTGATTATAATTAAAATGAATCGCATCTGCACCCTGATAATGTAACCTTCCAGATGTCTTAAGAGACATTTTACTGATTAACTGAGGAAGTCGAAGAATCTCCATTGATAAAATGTAAAGCATTATCTCTCCGAGTTCCCCTGTCTTTTCTAAGTCTGTGAATAAAGCTTCAGCCTTTCGTTGGAGTTCCATACACTTTGCCATTGATCTTGTTCGCAACATATGGTCTCTCGCCTCATTCTTTTCTTTTTCAGGTAAAGAGTAATCAACAATTCTATCCGTCACAAAATTCAAGAAGTCATCTTTGCGAACATTCCCGCTCCCATCTAATTTTATGTAGAAAAAATGTGCAATGGTTTTAGTGCCATTAATCGTACAATCTCTCTCAACGACACCTATTCTTGAAGAAAAGGTCCCATCCGATGATTTGATTAATCGTTCTATTGCATCAGTTATTGTAGACATACATTTTTCAACTAGTGTTTGTAAACTATACGCCAGCTTCCGGTTTTATCTGATCCGATTCTTTCTATCGATATATGCTCTTTGATTTTTCGAAGTTGATAGTTAACGGCATTTCGATCTTTACCTATTATTATCGCAATCTCATTAATGGTTATATTTGGATTGGATGCAATTGCAATGATAATTTGTTTTTGAGGCTCAGAAAATCGTGTGTCATTTTTCAACTGTTTTTCAATTGACTCAACTGTATTTACAGTTGAATTTACAGTTGAATTTACAGTTGAATCCTTTGCTCCCGTAGATTTTTCGGCTATTTTCTGTATGGCGGATTTCAGTGGGAAAGAAACGACTGCGATTGTGCGGTCGCTTTCGATAGTCGGTCGTGTCCCAGTCAGAGACTCCCAGCTTACAAGCTTGTTCATGCCGTAGCCGGCATTTTCAGCTATGCCCACAAAGCGGAATAGTTTGGCGATTGTAGGGTTACGCAGCTTAGAGTAAATTCTTCCGAGGATGTCTTTTACGGGGAGTGGGAACGCTCCGCCGTTCATAAACTCGATGTGGTCGGTATAGACGCGGATACAGGAGCGCAGGGAGTCGAAGTGGTCGGCGTGCATTACCATGTTGGCCAGCGCTTCGCGGAGAACATTGTATTGGCTCTCATCGGTGGTCGCAAATCCATCGTCCTTGATATGAATCGGAGCGTCAACAAGAGTGCGGAAGCGACGCAGAATAATCTGGACAGCTTCCCAGATGTTGTCCTGTTCGGGAATACGGTAAGTATATCTTACCTCTGCCTGCTGGATTGTCGGTCCCGGAATCTCGATATAATCTACACAGAATGTGGGAACATAGCGTAGAACATACGGAGCTTTGCCGAACATCAGAAGTCCTGCATAAGTGAGTAGTCCGTTCTGGGTAATATTTACCTGTTCACAAAATTCTGCATCATCAACCTCACGGAGATTTACAAGATTCTGTGTCTGGCTAAGGGCGAACCTATAACTTTTCAAAGTATTGAGATTAAGCATTTCAATACTTGTATCTGGTATAGTTTCTTCAGTTTTCTTGCCGAAGGACTGGTCGCGGAACATCGCACGGATTTCGCCTTCAGTGGCTCTCTGATCGCCACTCCCCATACGAATAAACGTATTGAGGGGATTGTTATAGTACACCGGCTTAAGATCTACCTCGGGAACATAGAAGGCAAGTATTTTCTTCCCGCCAATAGTATAAAGTTTGGGGGTAACTGTCAGCTTTTGATTGAACTTCTCACCACGAAGTGTACCGAGAAAATCCTGTTCAAGTTTTTCTACGTTGTCAACTCCCTGAATCTCGAAGGTCTTACCAGTCTGTTTTATGCCGAGCACAATCCAACCGCCGGAGGTGTTCGAGAATGCGCTAACGCTTTCCCATATATTCTTCGGCAGTTCTGATTTTGCGGATTTAACCTCAAAATCCTCCCATTCTATGTCGTGCAGCTTCGCTACAAGTTCATCCTTAGTCATTTCAATTACAAAATTACGAAAAATCTGTTAATTATCAGCTATGTGAGAATGTCATGTTCGTTGAGAGAACTCACCTTAGGATAAAATCTTCCGCAGTTTGCGGAAGATTTGTCGTTGTTGAAATCGTCCACACCCTGTAGACGATTTGTAAATATGAATCTTCTACACCTTGTAGAAAATTTGGCGTAAAAGAATTTGCAGCCGACAGCGGCAAAATCTCAATAACACTATCTGTGTGGCCAGTATCATATATGTTCCTGCGATTTCTCCCAGAGGTGCATCAATCGAGGAGGTCTACAAGTTCCTTCTTCATATCCTCGTCGATGTCGCGGTAGCGGGCGAAGGCTTTACTGCCTTCCTTATGACCGCTGAGAGAGCCGACGAGATTCGGGTCTTTGACTTTCTTGTAGAGATTGCCGATGAATGTGCGTCGGGCGAGGTGGCTGCTTGCGATCTCATTGAGGGGGCGTTTCTCTTCCGCACCGGTCGTCGGATTGAGAACAGTCACCATGCGGTCCACTCCACATACGGTGAAAAACTTCTTGATAGCCACGTTGTATTTCTGCGAACTAATGAATGGGAACAGTTTCCCTTTCAAGTCATCGCGTCCCGCATACTTCTCTACCAAAGCCTTTGCCCGTGCGTTGAGAGGGACTCGGACAACCTGAGGACGCTCTCCTTTGGTCTTTTGCGGCATATATTCTATGGCTCCGTTAATGATGCTTGCCGGAGTCATAGCCATAAGGTCGGACACTCGACAACCGATTAGACACTGAAAGATGAAGATGTCGCGCTGAGCCTCCAGTGAGGGATTTGCCGAAAGGTCATAGTCGGCAATCTTGTCGCGCTCTTCAAGAGAGATGTAGTAGGGAGTGCCGTACACCTCTGTTGTCGTTCCGTTGTATTTGGCAAACGGGTCGTTGGTCGTCAGTTCCTGGTCCCTGCACCAGCGGTAGAAAGCTCTCATCAAACCGAAGAGCCCGACGATGGTATTATCTCCCTTGGGGTGTGGCTTCGGCTTTTTGCGCTGGGAATGTGTATCAGCAGGAACAGCCTTATAGATTTTCGGATACTTCTCATAGAACTTATGCTCGTTACGTAGAAACTTCTCGAAATCATTCACGTCATCGACGGTGAAATCATCAAGCTTGATTTTATACCGGCGGTTGCCGTTGGCACGGACATAGAATTCATATCGCATCAGCGCACGTTTGAGAACGCGCAGATGCTTTATTCTCCACTCGGAGATATTCTTTTTTGTGATATAGTCCTCGAAGATGTCGAAGAAGGTCACTTCGGGCGCAACTGGCGCATCCTCCACAGGGGGATTAAGGAACAAGTCCAGCTGCGTGAGAAGAAAGTCCTTCGTCACTTTATTGAGAGGCGTGTCCTCACAGATACGAATAAGGAACTTCTCGATTTCGTCAAGACGGTCTTGAACATCGCGGACTTCCTTCTTCAATTCCGGGTCACGGGGATTAGAGAATTTGTTATCCTTGAACAGCTCTTTCTTGATGAAGAGACCGCTCTTGATACGGTGTGATACACTATGGGAGACGGACACTCGGAGCATGATTTCAGCCCTGCCCGAAGGATTTGTCTTCGCCGATAAAGCGCGTTTAATTGTCGCCATTGGAGAGTTTCGTTTAAATTCAACTTAGTTTACTTCACTGATATTTAGGTTCTAAAGCCACTACAAAGATACAACAATTTTTGTCAGCAAATTGTCAGCGAAGGCTGAATTTTAACAAATCGAGTTCGAGTCTGATTGAAGTTTGAACTGATTCAATTTAGTTTAATTCAGTTGAAATACAGTATTTTACGCAAATATCTTCATTCACTCAAAAATGAGCACTATTCATTACAGTTCATAGTTAATGCTCCTGTTCTGGGCACCCTAAAAAATTGCAAGTGATTAATTTCCAATCACTTGCAATTTTTACTTTCAGCCCGTGTCAACGCCGTGTCAACCGATCCCGCCGCAAGCCCCCGCATCAATCCAAATGGATGCCGTTGCCGCCACCTGAATAAACCGAATTTGAATTCTTTTACTTTTATTAGTACAATATATTATGAGTCTCAAACAAATATTCTGCATCTTGATTGCAATTCTGTGCGTCAATTCTGCATGGAGCGACACTGTGATACAGATGGAAGAATATGGAGGTGTATACCGCATCCCTTGCACAGTTAATGGAGCGAAAATGAAATTCATTTTTGACACGGGGGCAAGTAATGTATGCCTTTCCATGTCTATGGCAGAATACCTATACGACAACGAATACATTTCTAAAGATGATATCTTAGGTACAGGTGCCTCTTCCGTTGCTGATGGACGTATTGTGGATCATGTTATAATCAATTTAAGGAATATTGAAATAGCAGGTCAGCACTTAAATAATGTTCAGGCCGTTGTTATTGATGGCCAAAATGCGCCATTATTAATGGGTCAGAGTGCCATACAAAAATTAGGACGGGTTCAATTAAACGGAAGCACATTAACCCTGTTGGACAGTGAGACACCATTCAATTCAGCAAATAACGATGATTTATTATTTGATGAGGCATGGGATTATTACAATAATGAAAGATATTTAAAAGCATATGAAATTTATTCGAGTTTGCATTCCCAATCTAAATTAAGCGATTATGGGAAATTTTTATTAGGGAGATGTTGTTTCGAAACAGGTCATTATATGGAGGGGATTAAAGCTATGGAGACCATAGTAGAATTCGACACCGAGAAATACCAAATGTTAGCTACATTAAATATAAGGAATGGGAATAGAGAAGATGCAGTTTATTATTATAACAAAGCATATGAATCTACATCTGATTCTTATGAAAAAGCAATCTGCCTTTGGTTTCTCGGGAATGCTTTCGCAATAGGCGGTAATCATATGTATAAAACTGACTTTGCAAGAGGTCTTGAGTATTACAAGGGTGCTTTGGCTCAGTTAGAACGATTTTACAATCAGGATAATGGTTATTTATTTAACGCTGCAATAAACGACAAAGAAACGATTGAGATATATCGAATAGACAGCCCATATGTAGATGAATTGGTTTATAATATTGCTGATCTTTCATGGTTAACGCAGGAATGGTCCTATACCTATGTAACAGATATAATGAAACGTCTTTCAAATAATGGCAATACAAAAGCCACAAAATGGTTAAATCGCTAAAATTGATAGATTTAGGGTCGCATATTTTTAGCTATAGCATTCGTTTATACGGTTTGATTGAGCAACGTGAGGCTCAAAGATATATGCTCCGGCTGCTGCGTCATAGAGATGCGGCGGTCGGGGCTTTTGTTGTTCAAGTTTGCATTAAAGTTGTTTCACGTTGATTAGTTGGCGAAATGGCGTGAGCAATTCCAGCAGAACGGGTGTTTGACTGTTGGACGGTCGCTGAGACCGAGGTCTCGCTAACGCCGATTATTCGGACTGAGAGTCGTTATACAGGAAATCAGCAATACCGATTGTACCCGATGGTTATGACATGAATAATTTGTTTGGACATCTTGGGGAAAGATTGTGGCATATTGGGGAAGTACCTGATTTTCTGTAAACTATCTGCCAATTGCTGGTGTTGCAATATCAAATGAAGGCAATTTCGATGCGAAATGCCTTATACTGTCAGCCAATGAATGCTGTTTTGGTGCAGTCCGACAATGACGGCGATGCCAAAGACGCTGCCGTTGAAATTCATAGATGATATGATGATAATGGAGTTGTACCCGTTATCAAGGGCAAAAAGGCTGTCTCATTGAAAAAATATCGGACATTTGATTTTTAACATTTGCACGTTTTTAGATTCTATCACTACTGTCCACTAAAAATGGACGGGGTTAAAAATTAAATAAATTCGGTTCACTTGAATCACAGAGGACATTGACATTTTTGAAATTCGATTTGTCGAAGAGATCACGCAGATGGGTCTTGTCGGTCAGCGATATTCCAAGTATCTGAAGAACTTCGTAGATGCTACGCTCCAGTCTCATATCGTGCTGCACTATCGCCACAAGACAATAAGTGATTAAGGCACAATAGATTTGGATGCGGACAGCATTCTCTGAAGTTCCCCAGAACTTCTTGATACGCAGGTGCTGTTT
>CEAC01001081.1_pt1 | contig 13663 bp, 10 predicted proteins | sample 557411 | NCBI WGS metagenome assembly CEAC01 (sample SAMEA3182094, study PRJEB8094) | gut metagenome | biome: human; feature: gut; material: Stool; isolation source: human stools | place: Canada | collected 2012-02-21
GGGAAGTTTGTTTAATGTCTCATACAACATTCTGTATAGCTCATCAAGAGTATATATACTATCCGGTTCTGTTTCATAGACAGGAGCTTTCTTCTGTATATTTTCCGCATAGCTCCATTCATATTCCTGATGTTTCAGGAAATTCAGGCAGCTATTTTTTACGCACATTTTGATGTAAGCTAATGCGGTGTTCGATTGAAGATCAAAAGAATCAGTATCCAGTTTATCCCATAATGAGGTGAATACATCCGAAACGATGTCTTCACGTGTTTCTTTATCATCAACAAACCTTTTTGCATACAAACAAAATGGGGCATAATACTCCTCATAAAGTTGTTTGAAAGCCCGTTCTTTAGTCTGTTTAGAAAAAGATATTTTCATTATTTTGAGGTTCTGTAGTTTTTCATTTCGTTGCAAATATATAATAAGATAATTATCAGAGCCTAATTTTCGATTCTTTTTTTTGCTTTCACCCCTAATGAATGGAAAATAATCAGATAAGACTGTCCTTTTGTATATAGGTTGATTGTATAATATATAAACAGGATTAAAATATGAAAAACAAGTTTTTTTTATTGGCTATAACCTTTTGTTTGCCAATACATCCTCAAGAAGTTTCCAAGTCTTTTATTCCGATGGTTGAAATACCTGCCGGAAGTTTTTATATGGGAAGTGACGGATTAGGCGAAGATTTTGATGAGGCTCCTATCCATCAGGTAGTAATCTCTCGCCCGTTTCGTATGGGAATCACTGAAATAACGAATGCGCAATATGAGTCATTCCGTCCGGAACATCGGGCATTACGAGGAAAAAACGGTGTTTCGCTGGAAGATGATGAAGCAGTCGTCAATGTGAGTTATTCCGATGCTGTTGCCTTTTGTGAATGGCTTAGCCGGAAAGAAGGCAAAAACTATCGTTTGCCAACAGAAGCGGAATGGGAATATGCTTGTCGGGCAGGCACATACACACTATTTTCTACAGGAGACGGGTTACCTGCAGTTTATCATCGGAATCAAAAAGTGGTTCGTGACTTTGATCCGGTATCTTTAAAAGTAGCTCAGACTCCTCCTAATACATTCGGGCTTTATGATGTGCATGGAAATGTGGAAGAATGGTGCTTGGATTGGTATGCTTCTTATTCCGCAGAAAAGCAGAAAGACCCGGCAGGACCATTGGCAGGAGAGTTTCGGGTCACTAGAGGAGGGAGTCATCACACCCCGGAGAAATACTTGCGAAGTGCCAATCGACTGGCTATGCTCCCGGAAGATAAACATTCCCAAACCGGATTTAGAATTGTGGAAGCAGATACTCGTTTGAATGTATCGGGAACATCTGCCCCTGTCCCGTTCAATCAGGAATCTGTAAAAAATACATCTATAAAATGGAAAAAATATCTGCTATCACACCGATGTTTCTGCCTCCGATACCATTTGTGGTACGTCCGGCATGTGATTCGAATACCCCATTTTATCTGCATAATCATCAGCCTGCAGTTACGTGGTGTGATAATGGAGATTTGCTGGCAATATGGTTTTCTGCAAATGAAGAGAATGGGAGAGGGATGGTAGTACTCGGTTCCCGCTTGCGTGCCGGGCATACTGATTGGGATGTGGCTTCTTTATTCTTTAAAGTTCCGGATCGGAATATGACAGGAAGCGCTTTGCTCAATGATGGAAAAGGAAAATTGTATCATATCAATGGAGTGGAAGCATCGGGTGACTGGCAGAATCTCGCAATGGTACTACGTACCAGCACAGATAACGGTGCTTCATGGAGCACTCCTAAACTGATAGCTCCCGAACATACCAAACGTCATCAGGTAATAGCTGGTACGATTTGCACACGTGAGGGATGGCTGGTTCAAGCCTGTGATGCGGGTCCCGGCAGTCATGACGGGGCAGCTGTTCAAATCAGTAAAGATGGAGGAAAAACATGGTGCGATCCTTGGGATGGCGCTCCTTTGCCAGACTTCAAAGAAGGAGGAACGGGAAGTACAATCGCAGGTATCCATGCGGGAATTGTACAATTAGGGAACGGAAGTTTGATGGCTATGGGGCGTGGTAATAGCATACGGAATAAAGAAGGAAAGCTCCGAATGCCAATGAGCATATCAGATGATATGGGAAAGACCTGGAAATATGTAGCAAGCGAACTCCCTCCTATTGACGGAGGCCAGCGTCTTGTTTTAATGAGACTGAATGAAGGACCTTTGCTATTGGTTTCTTTTACAGACCATCCGCAACGTACGCCTTTGGAAGAACGTGGTCTGGAATTTAAGGATAAAAATGGAAATGTGAAGAAAGGATATGGCATGTATGCGGCTCTTTCCTACGATGAGGGAAAAACATGGCCGGTAAGAAAACTACTGACGGACGGTGAATATCGTTTTTTAAACGGTGGAGCATGGACGGGATATTTCGAAATGGATGAAAATCATGCTGAACCACGTGGCTATCTTGCAGGAACACAAACTCCTGATAATGTGGTTCATATCCTTAGTAGCCGATTGCATTACCGCTTCAATTTGGCATGGCTCGAAAAATAAAATAAAAAAAGTTTGTTTTTGCTGTCCTTTTCCAATTACTTCAGTTGTATTATAAGTGTAATTACAATTAAAAGATAAGATTTTGAAAGAAAATATGGAAAATATGAGTCCGGAATCATTGCTCCGTAAAGCACAAGCATTGGGAGATGATATTAAAGAAATGGAATCCATTGATGTATTGGGTGCCTATTATCAAGCACAAACCAAAATAAAAACTAATAGAAGAAAGAACATGTATAATCAACTGATGCGTTATGCAGCATTTCTGACTATACCTTTATTTCTCTCTTCTCTGGTTTTGGGATATTTATATTTTAGTGGAACAGAAACCGACGAGAAATATGCAGAGGTGGTAACCGCTACCGGTTCTGTCATACGTTATGAACTTCCGGATCATTCTGTAGTATGGTTGAATGCAGGTAGTACATTGCGTTATCCTACCACTTTCAAGAAAGACAACCGGTTGGTAGAACTGAAGGGTGAAGCATATTTCGAAGTGCAGGCAGACAAAGATCGTCCTTTCTATGTAAATACTCCGAATGGCTTGAGCATATATGTGTATGGAACTAAATTTAATGTAGCTGCTTATGAGGATGATAATTATATAGAAACAGTATTGGAAAAGGGTAAGGTAAATGTGATAACTCCCGATCAGGAAACAATAGCATTGGCTCCTGGAGAACAGTTGCTTTACGACAAACAGAGTCAAAAGTCGAAAAAAAATAAAGTGGATGTCTATGGAAAGATAGCTTGGAAAGATGGAAAACTAATTTTCAGAAATGCTTCATTAGAAGAAGTCCTGAAGCGTCTGGAACGACATTTCAATGTAGAAATTCAGTTTAACAATAGGTCTGGAAAAGAATATAAGTATCGGGCTACTTTCCGGACTGAAACTCTGTCGCAGATATTGGATTATCTGGCCAGGTCTGCCGATTTAAAATGGAAAATTGAAGAACCGCAACAACAGGCAGATGATACATTATCAAAGACTAAAATTAGAGTAGATTTATATTAGAGTAGTAACCCTTAAAATAAAAGCCCATGGAATAACACAAGAGAATAAAAGAAAAAAGGAAGAAAGCTGCTACCAACAGCTGTCTTCCTCCGAATTTTCCAGATTCACGGTACAAGGTCTCGCAAACACTAGCCGGAATCAAACCATAGTTCATTTAGTAATAAACTTTAGTTAGCCACAAATGTATGAAAAAAAATCATTCATTTACAGCATTATGTCCTAAATATGCTTTAAATCTAAAACTTCCTTTAGTTATGAGGATTAGTCTAGCACTACTTTTCGCAGTAGTATTACAACTTTCTGCCGAAGATGGCTATGCCCAGCGAACGCGGGTTGCCATTTCAATGAACAATGTATCTGTAGAACAGGTACTGAATAAAATAGAGGAGACGTCCGACTATGTTTTCCTTTATAATGATAAAACAATTCAGAAGAACCGTATTGTTTCTGTGAGAAACAATTCAGGTAAGATCCTGGATATTCTTGATGAGGTATTTAAAGGAACCAACATTACTTATACAGTGGTTGATAAGCAGATTATCTTGTCTACCAATAAATTGAATGTAACAGAGCAAGATCCGACTATTCAGGTAAAAGGTACAGTGAAAGATACAAAAGGAGAACCTTTGATCGGAGTGAATGTGAAAGTAAAAGGAACAACTACCGGTGCTATTACAGACTTCGACGGAAACTTTCAGATTCAAGCTAAAAAGGGAGCGGTATTGGAGATCTCTTATATTGGATATGCTTCTCAAGAGGTGAAGGTTGCAGATAATAAATCGCTTTCCATTGTGATGACGGAAGATACCAAAGTCTTGAATGAGGTTGTTGTAACGGCTTTGGGCATTAAACGCGAAACCAAGTCTTTGACATACAATGTGCAGCAGATTGGCGGCGACGAAGTGGCAAAGGCGAAAGATATGAATGTGATGAGCAGTCTTGCCGGTAAGGTGGCGGGTGTGAATATCAATGCAAGTTCATCCGGTATTGGAGGTGGTGCCCGTGTGGTAATGCGTGGTACTAAGTCTATATCCGGTAATAACAACGCTCTATATGTAGTAGATGGAGTTCCTTTGGCTAATATATCAAGTGAACAACCCGACGATCAGTATACGGGTGCCGGACAATCCGGTGACGGCTTGGCTAACTTCAACGCTGATGATATAGAATCAATTTCAGTACTTAGCGGATCGGCCGCCGCTGCACTATATGGTTCGGCTGCTGCCAATGGTGTGGTACTTATCACAACGAAGAAAGGAGCTGTAGATAAAACCAGATTGACTTACAGTAATAATTCAACCTTCTATTCACCATTCCGATTGTCGGAATTCCAGAATACGTATGGTTCGGAAACCGGAGAGTGGTATAGTTGGGCATCTAAATTGTCATCTCCTACCGATTATGAAGTTAAAGATTTTTTCCAGACAGGTTATAATGTAGCAAACACTGTAAGTCTGACTACAGGGACACAAAAAAATCAAACCTATGTATCCGTAGGTGCTGTGAATGCCCGGGGTATCATTCAGAATAATGACTTGGACAGATATAATTTCTCTGTTCGTAACACGACCTCTATGCTGAATGATAAACTGACGATGGATTTAAGTTTTATGTATTCTAATGTAAAGGAACAGAATATGTTGTCGCAAGGAGAGTATGCCAATCCATTGGTTCCCGTTTATTTATTTCCGCGCGGTGATGATTTCTCGAAATATCAGTATTATGAACGATATGATGTAGACCGTAACATAAAAACACAGTTCTGGCCATTGAAAGAAAATGGATTATCCATGCAGAATCCTTACTGGATTACGAACCGGAATATGTATACCAACAAGAAAGACCGTTTTCTGGCAAGCGGTTCACTAAAATATACGATAACAGATTGGTTGAATGTTTCCGGACGCGTGAAACTGGATAAGGAAACTATCAACTCGGAAAAGAAAATGTATGCTTCCACTTTGAATGTGATTGCTGAAAACTCGGATAAAGGAGCATACGTGCAATCGAACAAGAATACCAGTCAGATATATGCGGATGCCATGTTGAATATCAATAAATATTTCTATCACAACACATGGAATCTGACAGCATCTTTAGGTGCCAGTTTATTGGATTTGGATTATAAGGAACTTAATTTTGGAGGAGGATTACTGACCATTCCTAATCTGTTTACTTCTAACAATGCGAACGTTTCCGGTAAATTAACCTATAAAAATACGAACTATCACGACCGTACCAATTCTTTATTCGGAACATTCTCATTAGGATATAAGGGCATGGTTTATGTAGATGGTTCGTTACGTAATGACTGGATATCTGCTTTGGCAGGAACAAACCATTCTTCCATATTATATCCTTCTATCGGTGCTTCAGCAATTCTGACTAATATGTTTACAATGAAATCTAACATTCTTTCTTATGCAAAGGTTCGCCTTTCATATAGTGAGGTGGGTAATGCACCGGAAAGATTCAGGGCTATCACTACGTACGCAGTGTTGGGAGGATTGAATACCACTTCTTATTTCCCGATAAAAGACCTTAAACCGGAGAGAACTCATTCATGGGAAGGAGGATTTAATTTAGGTCTGTTTGATAATAAACTGACACTGGACGTGACAGCTTATAAGACATATACGGAGAATCAGCTCTTCAGTCCGGAAATTTCTACAACAACCGGATATTCTAAATTATATGTAAATGCAGGTAAAGTAACGAATAAAGGTATTGAGTTAGCTCTTGGCTTTAAACAGAATATAGGGCCTGTAGATTGGAAAACAACTTTACTATGGTCGCTCAACAGAAACCGCATTGACCAATTACTCCCTGAATATACAAATGAAGAGTTGGGAGTGACAGTACATCTGGACGAAATGGATGTCTATTCGTTAGGCGGTGCCAAACAGCGGCTAACAGTAGGGGGCTCTATGGGAGATGTATATGTGAATACAATGAGAACTGATGAGCATGGACATATCTGGATGAATTCAATGACGGGTACATTGGAAACAGATAAGAATAATTATGTCTATGCTGGTAATACCAATCCGAAATATACTCTTAGCTGGAGAAATGAATTTAATTGGAAAGGAATCAGTCTCGGATTTATGTTGAATGCCCGTGTAGGTGGTATCGGAGTTTCTGCCACTCAAGCTGTAATGGACTATTATGGAGTGTCTAAGACATCGGCAGAAGCGCGGGATAATGGTGGCGTGAAAGTAAACGGCCAGATGATTGATGCCCAGACATGGTATCAGACTATCGGAGCTAATGGTACAGGTTATGTAGGTTCTATGTATGTATATAGTATGACGAATGTTCGTTTGGGAGAATTGACATTGGGATATGATATTCCGATCAATAAATGGTGTAAATGGATTTCTGGATTGAATGTGTCCTTTGTAGGACGTAATTTATGGATGCTATATTGTAAGGCTCCATTTGACCCGGAATCTACTGCAAGTACAGGTACTTATAACCAGGGTATGGACTATTTCATGCAACCGAGTTTGAGATCGATGGGATTTTCTGCAAAGATTTCTTTCTAATTGGATAACCTTTAAAAAAAATAATGATGAACATACGTAAGTTTTTTAAAGTAAGGAACTACTACTTACTCCTTGGAGTAATCATGATAAATGTAGGTTGTACAAAGAATTTTTTGGAGTACAATACCAATCCTAATGAAGCAACCGATGAGATGACGGATCAGGATAATGTGAGAACTGGTTCTCTTCTTTTACAGATGGAGCAGAACGTACTGGTGGTAGCACAACCGGGACTTAATATCGGTTCGGACAGATATCAGACTGTGGAAGTGATGGGTGGAGATGGTTATGTCGGCTATTTTGGTTTTCCTGCTCCCAGTATCAATTCTGCCGGTCGTTACAATTGGGATAAAAGAAGTTGGTATGGTGATATGTTCACTACCAATTACCTGACGACTATGAATGCCTGGCGTGAAATAAGAAAAGCGATTAACAATGACGAAGATCCCCGGTTTTCTATGGCACAAATTCTGAAAGTAGCGGCAATGCATCGTGTGACAGATACCTATGGCCCTATTCCTTATTTGAATTTTGGAGTTTCAAAAGAAGTGCCTTATGATTCGCAAAAGGATGTTTATTACAGATTCTTTGAAGAATTGGATGGAGCTATCAATAACTTGGATAGTTATGCTGCATCCGGAAGTAAAGTTTTGTCATCATGGGATTGTGTGTTCAACGGTGATGTTACATCTTGGATAAAGTTTGCCAATTCACTTCGTTTGCGTCTTGCATTGCATCTTGCCTATGTGGATGAAACAAAGGCAAAAAGTGAAGCCCAACTGGCTATTGGCAATAGTTATGGATTGATGAATGTGAAGTCTGATTTAGCAGAACTTCAGCATATTACTCCGATAGCGACTTATGAAAGTCCTCTGTATATTCTGAAAGGATGGGATGATATTTGTATGGGAGCGACGCTGGATTCATACATGAATGGTTATCAGGATCCACGACTTTCTGCTTACTTCGAGGCAGGTACGGGTGGAAAATATCGGGGTATAAGAGCCGGAATGTCAAAGGACGTAAGTAAGGATAAATATATAACAGGAATCTTTGCCGAACCACAGGCAACCGCTACTTCCAATGTAGTGTGGATGCGTTCATCCGAATCATATTTCTTGTTGGCGGAATATGCTTTGCGTTGGGGAACGAATGCCGATGCTAAAAAGTATTATGAAGATGGAATAAGAATGTCTTTTGATGAACATGGTGTATCAGGAGCTGACGCGTATCTGACAAGAACTGCGGCGGGTGGATATGTGCCTGCCAATTATGAGGATCCGGTGACATCATCTCATTCCATGGATGCTTTGGGGACTGTTTCTATCGCTTGGGATGAATCGGGAGATTTTAAAACAAATCTGGAACAAATCATTACTCAAAAGTACATTGCTCTTTATCCGGTGGGACAAGAGGCATGGACAGAGTTCCGCCGTACCGGTTACCCGAAAGTATTTCCGGTTGTTGTGAACGAAAGTTCCGGAGGTTCTGTAGACACAAATATACAAATCCGCAGATTACCTTATCCGGAATCGGAATATAATACGAATAGAACAGAGTTGGATAAAGGCATCACACTTTTAGGTGGCGTAGATAACCCGGGTGTCAGATTGTGGTGGGATGTGCCTAATAAATAATTGGTTACTTAAATAATGCAGAATATGAAAAGAAATTATGTATATTTTTTGTTCACCTGTCTCTTGACATTTGTTGTGAGTGGTTGTGATACGGATATTGAACCTGAAGTTATACAGGCAGCTAATACTTATAATGAAGAATATTATCAGAACCTGCGTGAATATAAGAAAACAGATCATGCTATTTGTTTCGGCTGGTATGCCGGTTATACTTCAGAAGCATCTCCTTCGCAGGGGCTTCATTTCACTGGTCTGCCGGATAGTCTGGACATTGTCAGTCTGTGGTCAGGTATTCCTTCCAACAATCCGGCTTATGTAGAAACGAGTTATTATAACGAGCGTTATTTGCCGACTGCTTATGAGGAAATGAATTATATCCGTACAGTAAAGGGGACTCGCGTTGTGATGTGTACGATTTGCCGTATTGGAAGTACGGAGTTTCCTAAAACCGACGCAGGTATCGAGGCTTATGCTTTGCATCTTGCGAGATGTGTGTTGCGTAATGATCTGGATGGTTTGGACTTGGACTACGAACCGGAAGGCGACTGGTTGCAAAATGATAACTTTACAAAGTTTATAAAGGTATTGGGAAATTATTTCGGTCCTCAATCGGGTACAGGCAAATTATTAATTGTTGACTTCTATAATCAGCTGCCTCCTAAGGAAACAGAACCTTATGTCGATTATTTTGTACGACAATGTTACACCACCGGTAGTGCTCAAAGTTTGCAATCTAAATTTGACCAGCTTAGCAGCTGGTGTCCTCCTGAAAAATTCGTTGCTACGGAACAAATGGGATGGTACTGGCAGAATGGTGGAGTCGAATTTACGGAAGCCGATGGAAATAAAGTAGATTCATGGGGCAATCCAATCTATTCTGTAATAGGTATGGCACGCTGGAATCCTACACAAGGACGAAAAGGCGGATTCGGTGGATATTATTTTGAATATGAATACAATACCACTCGTCCTGCTAATCAGGCTATAGGTGATAAAGAGAAAGCCGCTATTCCTTATTATAGCCTTCGGCGTGGTATTCAGGAACAAAATCCTGCCGGAAAGCCTGTACAACAGTCTACTAAACAAGAAACGGAAGAAGAAAATGGATGAATTTTAAATTTGTATGCAAGGTATGAAAACATTGAATAATATAAAAAAGATATGGGGAGCTGCTTTGATAGGAATAGCTTCTTTTATGCTGCAGGGATGCCAGGAAGCCGCTCAAAAAGGTGACGGGTTGTTAATGACCGGAACATCTTCGGATAGATTGGTAAAGTTCGCCATTGATGGATTTCCATCTGCGTATGCTGTTTCTGTGACTTCAACTTCTCGCGTTGAATCGGATATTCAGGTGAATCTGGCTGTTGATGCAAGTCTGGTTGATACTTATAATGAGGAAATGGGAACCAATTATTATCCCATTCCGGATAAATCATATACATTTGAAAATCCGGAGGTTACTATTTCAGCAGGACAGGCAATTTCTTCTGCTGCCTCTCTTTCAATTGCCGATGATTCGGAATTTGTTCCGGGACGTGTTTATTTGATACCGGTTACCATAAAAAGTGCGACGGGAGATTTGGATATTATAGAAGCAGGGCGTACTATTTTCCTGAAAGTATCTCGAACATTGCGTTTCCATGCTCCGTATGTAGGACAGGCTTCTATGGCTTATCAATTTTTGCTTCCGGATCCTATTCGTTCTTTGCCTACTTATACATGGGAAGTGAAGATTTACGCCACTAAATTCCGTTCTTCCGGAGCTTCCGGTACTACCCGTGTTTGCTCATTTGGAGGTAGTGAAGCATCTGTAGAAGGGGGAGCGATTGATGATGGAGGCTTTAAATGTGACCAGAACCTGCTTCGTTTTGGTGAAGGAACGGATGAACCGAACCAGTTGCATGTAACAACTAAACAGGGTAAAATGTCATCGAATACTCGCTTTGCTTTAAATACCTGGTATGCTGTTGCCTTGGTAAATGACGGCAGTACGTTGACATTGTATATCAATGGAGAGAAAGATAACTCAATGACAGTTGCTCCGTATGAATATGCGCTTTATGGAGTACAGATCGGTATGCCTTCAAAAGGTTATCAATCTTCACAATTGTTTTATGGTCGTTTGAGTGAGATGCGTCTTTGGACTCGTCCTTTGTCTGCTCGTGAAATTAAAGCAAATGTATGTGGGGTAGACCCTTCTACCAATGGGCTTGTGTCTTATTGGAGAATGAATGAAGGAGAAGGAACTACTTTCTATGATTTATCTCCGTCAAAGCGTGATATCAGTTATAAGAATGGAATCACGATTGACTGGACTTATGATGATACGAATAAATGTCTTGAATAAGGTAATAATAAATGAATAGACTGTATGATAATGAAAAACAATATAAATAGATTAACTCTCCTTTTGCTTGTTTTATTGGGAGGAGTAGGATTCACATCTTGTTCGGATGATGACAATGATTTTATTGAATTGCCGACAATAGAGATGCCACAGTCGGAGGCAGGACCTGTTTCTATTGATTATAGGGAGATACTGGATGCAGGAAGCTATGTTTATGATTATACTATCAAACTGGATAAACCTGCTGCTACTACTTTATTGTGTGACATTGCCGTGGACGAAAGTATGGTAGAGGCTTATAACGCTGCAAATAACACGTCTTATAAGATGATGCCCGCTTTTGTCTATGAGTTGCAAGCTAAAAATGCGATAGTGAAGGCAGGACAGCAAGAATCCAATTCCTTATCAGTTAAGTTTTCATCATTGTTCGGTTTGGTGGAAGGTGAAGAATATTTGCTTCCTATTGTTGCAACAATAGATGAAACGTGTGTAGGACAATTTGTAACGGACACTCGTTCTGTTTCTTATTTTACGATTAGCATTGATGGGGAATTGGATTATATACCGGGATTGAATATGAGTTCTTATTCAACGGATATGTATCGTACGTTAAGTTTCGCAAATGATGAAGTAGTTACGATTGAAGATAATACACATACGTTTGAAATGCTTGTATATCCATATAATTGGCACAGTGGAACTAATTATATAGGTACATGGCGTGGTAAGGATACCAACAATAATAATGAGGTTTTTAGTGGTTGTGAACTACGTGTAACTGGTGCAACGGGAGCGTCTAATATTGGTAATCGTCAATGTGACTTGACATTGGCTAATCAAAATATAACGTTGCCGGCTAATCAATGGGTTAGGTTGACTATTACTTGTGACGGAACGAAAACGGGCCAGAATACTGAGGTTGCTTATCGTTTATATATTAACGGTGAGGAAGTTGCTTCTGCAAAACCTACTAAACGTTGGGGACCATCCTCTTCTCAAAGATTCAAGGTGGGATATACGTTGACTGGTATTCAGTTTGGTAATACAAGTTCAAGTATGTATTTTGATGGTCTGATTTCTGATATTCGTATGTGGAAGAAGTGTCTGACAGCGGAAGAAGTAAAAGCTAACTTGCGTACAATAGCTTCTCCATCTTCTTCGGACTTATATGGCTATTGGAAATTGGATGAAGGAGAAGGAAATACATTGAAGGACAGTTCGGGCAATGGGCGTGATTTAACTTTCCCGGCTTCGGCAAATATCATTTGGAATGCAGAATTCAATGATTTGCCTCAAGATAATTAAAATGTGATTTTATATTGGGAGTTATTGTGTTTTTACGTAGCTCCCAATATTAACTTAAAGAAATGATGATGAAACGTTTTATGTCAGCTTTGATCGTTTTACTGTGCTCTATTGTTGGCGTATGTGCGCAACAACAGGGAAGAGCTGTATTGCGTTTTGATACTACTACTTGGAATTTTGGTAATATTCAGGAAGTAGGAGGCAAAGTGAGTCATACTTTTCATTTTACTAATATGCATACTTCTCCGGTTGTGATTGAAGAAGTGATTTCAACTTGTGGGTGTGCCATTTCTGTTTATAGTAAACAACCTGTAAAACCAGGGCATACAGGCACTATTACCGTAACTTTCGATCCTAAAGGGCGAACAAACTTTTTCTCTAAGAGTATAAGGGTTGTTTCTAATTCAGGGCAAAGTGTCAATACTCTTTGGGTAAAAGGCACGATAAATACAATGAATCGTATAGAGGATGAATATCCTTATTCTTTATCATCAGATATTTTGGCAGACCGAATGACTCTATCTTATGATCTGTTACAACATAATGGGAGGCCAAAACAATTGGAAATTAGAATCTATAACCGATCGGATAAAATGGTCAGGTTGTCATACTCGCTGTTGGATAAGAGCGGATGTTTGTCGATTTCTATGCCATCATCTCTTCAAGGTCGATCTTATGCGACTATAAAAATAACAGCTTCTCCTTTAAAAGGCTTTTACGGTACATTTAAAGATAAGATTATTATTAGTGCCAATTCCGTACACAGTTCTCCTATACAAATCTTTGGTACAGTGATTGATGATATGAGAAAAGTAAGCACGGCAACTGCTCCCCGGATGAAATGTTCACAATCTTATTTTAATTTGGGGAATATCTCATTAAAAAAGCATATTCAGCGAAAAGTAAAAGTTACTAATGAAGGGGCGAATCCTCTTATTATCCGCAAGATAGAATGTCCGGAATTTGTTTCTACTAATATCCGGGGTGAAAAGGTTTTGAAGCAAAATGAGTGTCTGGAGGTTCTGTTTGAATTAAATGTATCATCTTCAAACCATCTATTGGATGCAAAGGTCAAGTTGATAACAAATGATGCTCATCAACCTGTACATACAGTTATATTTGAAGGAGAAATAGGTAAGTAGGATTGAATATCTCTATTTGAAAGATTAGAAATACACTATAAATTAATTGAGTCATTTTACTGTATATAACATTATGATAAAACGATTGTATATTTTGGTGATGGTACAGATGGTATGTACTTTG
>CEAC01036676.1_pt1 | contig 13458 bp, 9 predicted proteins | sample 557411 | NCBI WGS metagenome assembly CEAC01 (sample SAMEA3182094, study PRJEB8094) | gut metagenome | biome: human; feature: gut; material: Stool; isolation source: human stools | place: Canada | collected 2012-02-21
CATATATATGTCGTGCTAAACAACGTGGCTAACCGCTTGCTGAAAATTCTTTATGCTCTAGTAAAAAAGGGAGAATTATATGACTCAAATTATTTGCCTCGAGATCCAAGATTGAGACTATCTTTTTAACATTATTTTACAAAATTTTTCCTGCGATTTATTTGCACAGGTCAGAGTAAACGGACGCTTAGATGCTTAAGTAAACACTCTCCCTACAATTTACTGCAACTTTTGAGCGCTAATTATAGCTCTGCAACACCCTCAAATCCGGTAAATTATATTGCCATGTACAGCATTTTACTTGCTGATAAACACAAAAAAAGCGATGGAATTTTCCATCGCTTTTTTGTGATCCATACTGGATTCGAACCAGTGACCTCCTCCCTGTCAAGGAGGCGCTCTAAACCAACTGAGCTAATGAATCCTGATTATGTCGTGATCCGGATGCGACTCGAACGCATGACCGTCTGCTTAGAAGGCAGATGCTCTATCCAGCTGAGCTACCGGACCTACCTTGGTTTATTGTTTTGCAAAGGTACGCTTTTAATCGGTATTGTGCAAATATTTTTTGATTGTAAGCGCTATTTTAAGCTACTTATGCCCGTTTTATTCTATTGCGGCAGGAAACGGGCCTGGTCGGGACGGCCGAGGGGATGGCGCGACAGATAGTCATTGCGCTGGTCGTCGCCAATCTTTCCGAGGATAAAGTAGCGCGATTTAGGATTGAGGATTATCAGTCCGGCGGTCGAGGCGGGGGGATTCAACGCTCCGCTCTCGGTCGGTACAAGTTCTATTCTCTTTAAATCGAGTATCCTGTCGATTATGAATACAAGCGACTGGTCGGGCAGCGACGGATAGCCGACAGCCGGGCGTATCGACTGCATCTCGATTTCGAGGTCGGAGAGATTGACATCGCCGTCGGTATACCCCCAGTCATGGAGCGCCTGCCGGTGTGTGGCCTCGGTAGCGGCTTCGGCGAGACGGTCGGCGACAGTGCGGTATACGAGCCCCATGTATTCATCTGTAGCGGCGACATCGTCAATCAGCTGTTGTATTTTCGCGCCGGTAGAAACGGCGAAAATACCCGTAAAATCGTCAGGCGAGCCGTCGGGCGCCGCAGGATTTATGAAATCGGAGAGAGCCATGCGGGGCTGTCCGTTGTCATCGAGCTGCTGCCTCAGTGTCGGTATAGCGAATCGGCCGCTTTCAGTAGATATAAGTATCTCGTCGTTGGTAGTGGAGCAGGCAGGGCGGCAGTCGACTATGGCCTTTACCCCGAGGCCTTTTGCGGCAAGGGAGACAAGTACGTCGTCGGCGTCTTTGAGTAGGCGGCGCGCCTCTATCGCTTTGGCCTGTTTCTGCGACGACGGAGCTTTTGATATGTTGTGGCTTTGTACGGTGTTACGTGCGTCGGGAGCAAGTGACGCGAGTGATGCGTCGAGTTTCCACGCAGCAAGGAATGCACGCCAGTTGATGAGCGGGCGGAGCGTGTCGATATCCCATTCGTAAGAGAGCGGTTTCGGCGTGATGTGTTCCGTTACCGTGTGTCCCGGAGCTGCATGCGGCCTGAGGGCACGCGCTTCGGCGAGCGACAGTATGCGCACCGGAGCGTCGGTTGCATTGCGCAACCGTTCCTGCTCGTCAAGCAACTGCCGCCCGGCTTCGTCGGCCGTGGCCGGGTCGATGAACTCCTTTACACGTCCCGGCATCTGCGCCGCGTCGCGTGTGTGGACCACCGGTGACGAATAGAGCGGGGCTATCTTTATCGCCGTATGGAGATCGGATGTCGTGGCGCCCCCGATAAAGAGGGGCATTGTCAGTCCGGTTCGCTCCATAAGCCGCGCCACATTGCACATCTCCTCGAGCGACGGGGTAATCAGACCCGACAGACCGACTATGTCGGCGTTTTCGCTCCGCGCACGTTCCACAATGGTCTCGGCCGGAACCATGACTCCAAGGTCGATGACATCATATCCGTTGCAGCGCATTATGACCGATACGATATTTTTACCGATGTCGTGCACGTCGCCTTTCACTGTCGCGATTACCATCTTCGGGCGCGATACGGAGGTGTCGGATTTTCCCACGGCTTTCTCAGCTTCAATCACCGGAGTAAGTATGTCGACGGCCGCTTTCATGGCCGAAGCGCTCTTCACAACCTGAGGCAGGAATATCTTACCTTCGCCGAAACGCCGGCCCACGAGGTTCATCGCCGCCATAAGCGGACCATTGATAACCTCGACCGCCGAACCGGCCTGTTGCAGCGCGGCTTCAACCAGTGCGTCAAGATTGGCCGTGAGGCCTCGGGCTACTGCCGTGGTAAGCGCTTCGTCGGGTGCGAGCGATGCCGGTTCAGCCGCCTGACGGTGTGTATCGGCCGAGGCGCCCTCTTTATGTTGCAGCAAGAGCTGGGCTTCCTCTACAAGGCGGTCGGCCGCATCGTCATCTTTGTCGAGTATCACATCCTCGACGAGCCGGGCGAGACTCGGCGGAATCTCGTCGGGAGAGGGGAGGGAGGCCGCATTGACGATAGCCATGTCCATGCCGGCCGGAATGGCATGCGACAGGAATATGGCATGCATGGCCTCGCGCACCTGATTGTTGCCGCGGAATGAAAATGACAGGTTGGACAATCCGCCGCTTATCTTTGCTCCGGGCAAATTCTTCTTAATCCACCGTGTTGCCTCGATGAAATCGACGGCATACCGGTTGTGCTCGGGCATTCCCGTCGCGATTGAAAGTATATTGGGGTCGAAGATTATATCCTGAGGCGGTACGCCGGCGCGGGTAGTGAGCAGCCGATAGCTGCGGGCGCATATCTCCGTTTTACGTTCGAACGATGTGGCCTGCCCCTCCTCGTCGAATGCCATTACCACCATTGCGGCGCCGAAGCGGCGTATCGTTCTGGCATGCTCTATGAAAGCCTCTTCGCCTACCTTGAGCGATATAGAGTTGACTACCGGCTTACCCTGAATGGTCTTGAGTCCGGCGAGGATGACGTTCCAGTCCGATGAGTCGACCATTACGGGGACAGCGGCGATGTCGGGGTCGACCTGAGCCAGACGTATGAACCGGCTGATGCACTGCCTGGCGTCGAGAAGCGCGTCGTCCATATTGACATCGACAATCTGCGCACCCTTTTCCACCTGAGTGCGGGCTATCTCGAGCGCCTCGTCGTAGTTGTTTTCCTTTATAAGACGGAGGAACTTGCGGCTGCCGGCCACATTGCACCGTTCGCCTACGTTCACGAAATTTGTCTCCGGTGATATTGCAAGCGTGTCGAGTCCGGCAAGAATGAGCGTATCGCCAGGCTTACGGTACGGGCGCGGCGAATATGCGGCCGCCTCCCTGGCTATGGCGCGTATATGGTCGGGTGTGGTACCGCAGCATCCGCCTACGATATTCAGCTGTCCGGCTTCAAGAATCGGGCGCAGGGCGTCGGCCATCATCTGCGGTGTCTCGTTGTAGCGTCCCAGTTTGTCGGGAAGTCCTGCATTGGCATAGACCGATACGCGCGGCACAAGCGTCTGCAACGTGGCGATATGCGCGGCCATCCCCTCGATGCCGAATCCGCAGTTGAGCCCTACGGCAAACGGATTGGCGTGGGCCACCGTGGCCGCAAACGCTTCGAGTGACTGCCCCGAGAGGGTGCGGCCGCTTTCGGTCAGCGTCACCGACAGGATTACCGGGAGAGTGGTGCCGGTCGTCTCAAAAGCCGTCTCGGCGGCGTAGATTGCCGCTTTGGCGTTGAGCGTGTCGAAGATTGTCTCTATTATGAGCAGATCCGCGCCACCCTTTATGAGTGCGGTCATCTGGGTGGTGTAGGCGGCCACCATGGTGTCCCAGTCGATGTCATCGTCGAGCGTTACGGCCATGGTCAGCGATTTGTTTGTAGGCCCGACGCTTCCGGCCACGTATGCGCGGCGCCCGGTTGCCTTGAAGTATTCGTCGGCCTCTGCGCGGGCTATTTCAGCCGCGGCAAGGTTGATTTCAGCCGCGTACTCCGACAGGGCGTAGTCGGCAAGCGATATGGCATTGGCATTGAACGAGTTGGTCTCGATTATGTCGGCACCCGCCTCGAGATATTGCCGGTGAATGCCGGCTACGGCCTGCGGGCAGGTAAGACACAGCACGTCGTTGCATCCGCGCAGGTTGGTGCCGTGTGATTTGAAACGCGAACCCCGGAAATCATCTTCCGTAAGATTAAGACTCTGCAGCATGGTGCCGAACGCACCGTCAAGTATTATGATACGCTCGTCGGCAAGGTCGACAAGCTGTTGTGAACGTATTGGAAATTGTGCCATACCGGAATGTCGTATGTATGCGGATAAATGTATTTGCTGTTAATCTGACGCAAATTTACAAAAATTTGTTGTAAAAAATAGTTACGGCACCCCGCCGTTGTGATATTTATAATTAAATGACAACCATACACAGTTACAGATTGTTAATATTTCAAGTTCTTAATGGCAATATTGAAGTCAACGTTTTAACTGTTTGTTACATTATGAGAAGATTGATCAACCTTGTGCTCGGGCTTACTGTATGCTCTGCGGCAATCGCAGCCGATACCGTGGCCGATGCCGTCACGCCACGGGATACGATACCCGGTCTCGACACCATGACCGCCGATGAGATAAAGACCGAACGCCTCAAGCAAAGCCATAAAATCATATTTGTAGGTGACGGGGATAGGGCCTCTGTCGATTCGGTGGAACGCACCGTCGCATTATTTTATGTCGACCAGTACCGGCATTTTCAGGACCCGCTCGCACCATATTTCCTGTTCATGAGCAAGGACGCCAAACTTGCCATGGGTATCGGCGGGTGCATACGTATGCGTGCATGGGGCGATTTCGACGGCTCGGTGCCCGTCAACGGCTTTATACCTTATATGATACCCGTGCCGCGCGACCCCGACCGCATGAAGCGTATAGGCGGCACTCCTGCCGGCACGGCATTGTTTTTCAAGGTGATAGGACGCAGCGCCACGCTTGGCGACATCATCGGATACATACAGTGCGATTTTTCAGGTCCCGACAATGTCATATTCAAGTTGAAGAAAGCATACGTGACCATAGCCGACTGGACAATCGGATATGCCGCAACCACATTCAGCGACCCTGCCGCACAGGCTCCGACTATCGACGGGGGAGGGCAGAACGGCAAAACATCGCATACCGACCTGCTGGTGAGGTGGCAGCATGAGTTCAACCGGCATTGGGAGATGGCGGCTTCGCTTGAAATACCTGAATCGAAAGTAGATGCCGACGGTGTCCTTACAAAGAAACTTGACGACTATCTTCCCGACCTCGCGGTGTTCGGCCAGTACAACTGGGGCCACGGCGAGCATGCGCGTCTGTCGGGCATAATGCGCTCTATCCCGTATCGCAATCTCGTTACCGGCGAACGCAAGACTGTAGTGGGGTGGGGCATACAGGCGTCGACGGTTTTCTACCCGTTCAACCGCCTCGCACTCTACGGCATGGTCAGCACCGGAAAAGGATACGAAAGCTACATGGCCGACATGTCGATCGGCGCATACGACCTTGTGACCGACAACACTACTCCCGGACGACTCTATGCCCCGCTGGCATTAGGCCTTAATTTCGGTCTGAAATACAATTTCACCCCGAGCGTGTATGCCTGCGCGGCATTAGGCCGCGTCGGATATTATCCCGATTATAAGGTCGAGGGAACAGACTACCGCTACGGACTCTACGGAGCGTTCAACATATTCTGGGACATGTCGCCGCGCCTGCAGGTAGGCGCCGAATACCTGATTGGCTCGCGCCATAACTTCAACGGCGAGCACAACCACGCCAACCGCGTCGACTTCCTCTTCCAGTTCTCCTTCTGAGCATAGTAGGAACGCGATTAAATGCTGCTTACTTAAAAGCAAAGCATCCGGGGCATGTGCAAAACTGATGTTGACGGCTCCATGATGTAGGGCTGCTCCCCGGAGCAGCCGCCATGTAACTGATATATCAAACTTCGCAACCGGCTGCACCGGGGTGCAGCCCTACATCATGATGCGTGCACCATTACCGCACGTATATCTTGCGGGATTTGCCGTTGCGGAGTTCGATGTATATGCCCGGTATCTCGGGAGTGGCTATCGGTTCGCCGCGGAGGTTGAAGTATATCGGTTCGCCTGCATCTTCGTCGGCAATAATGTCGTCAACACCTGCATCAAGGAACCATTTGAAGTTGCGCCAACCGGGCGCGGTACGGAACAGCGGTATCTTATCGCCAAGTACGTTTACTTTGCAGTTGTCGTAGACATTGCCTGTGAAAGCACTCTCGGCAAGCTGTGGCACGTCCAATGTGACGCAGTCGATGGCCATAATCTTGTTGTCATTGGCAAAAGCATTGCCGCCTATCGATTTGATGGTGACGGGCAGATTGACCGACGTCAATTCCGTATTATTGCTGAAAGCACCGTCGCTTTCGCTTCACCGGGAGCGGGATGAGGCCGATACAGGGATGCGTATGATTTTTATCTCTTTGATTCTCGTCGCCATTACGCTTTCGGCTGTCGCATTCATAGCCTATCGGCGCGTGCACCGGCGTCAGAAACGCGCTCTTGAAGCGTCGCTGCACCATACCAGCCGGCAGCTCGCGGCTGCATGTCTGCGCAGTGCCGGCAATGATGACTCGGAAAAGATTGCCGGTATGGAGGCATTTGAAACTGCATTCACGCAAGTACGGCCGGGTTTCACCGAAGAACTGCTCCGTCGTCATCCCGGACTGACAGCATACGAACTGCGTCTGTGCTCATTGCTCAGCATCGGGCTTGACACCAAGGAAATAGCTCGTATCCTGAGCATTCAGCCTGATTCGGTAAAGAAGAGCCGCCAGCGGCTCCGCTCGAAGCTCTCCATTCCCTCAGGCATGACATTTGTCCAATATTTTACTTCGCAGACAAGCTCTTAGCGTTACGGAATATCCTGCTGCTCGGGAGCAACGAATGTGTAAGCGCCTATATCGGCGGGTGAATGGACGCTTTCGCCGTAGCGGTCGGCCGTGAACCCGAAGGTGTCGTAGGCCGCATCGGCCGCGCCTATGGCCGGCGACTCGGGCTTAAGGCGGTAGTCAAACAGGTATTCATTGCGCACGGTGTAGTAAAGCGGGTCGGTGTCCCACAGGCAGTTGATGAAGTTGTCGTCGTCCGTCCCCTTGCTCTTGAATATGCAACGCCGCATTGTGACTGATGTGCCGGTAAGGTCGCCGTGTGAAAATTCCGTACCGTTGCCGTAGACGATGGTGTTGGTGAAGTCGGCTGATATGAACGGCTTCTGTCCGCTCTCCTCGTCAGCGTCATCGGGGCTGAGATGCGCAAGCTGTATGGCCGGACCGCCGAGCACCGTGAACAGATAGTAATTGGCTATCGTGCAATGGTTGAATATATGCTTGCCCCCCGTGAGTTTCAATATCCCCTGCGAAGCATCGGTCAGTTCGCAGCCGACTGCCCTGACGTTGGCATGGTATGAGTCTATGATATAGTTGGTGGTGTTGCGCACCTGGCAATTGGTGAGCGTGAGGGCAGGGGTGTCGCCCGATTCGATGGCCGACAGTGTCAGCCCGTCGGAACTGTTGCGTATCGAGGTATGCGACATGCTGTTGCCGCGTGATGTCGACGTGAAATATATTCCGCCCCATTGTCCCGACATGAGTTCGTAGGGTATGGCGGCAGCCACATTGCCCGTGCGGTAGCCGGTTATCTCGACCTGCGCGTCGGGAGTGCCGGATGCGAGCAGCGTGCCCTCCACCTTGAATGCCGACTTGTCCTTCATGCGCACTTTCGTCCCGGCTTCGAGCGTAAGCGTGGCGCCGGGGGCAATTCTTACGGTGTCGGAGATGAGATACGGTTTTGCAGCGTTCCATACCGCGTTGCCGGTAATGTCTAATCCGTTGTATCTTACGACATCCTGTCCCTGTATGTTGAGCACCACTGTCGATGTCACACCGTTGGTGATGAAGTCGAGATGACGCTCTACCTCCAGCAGGTCGTCGCGTCCGTTCTCAGGCAGGGTCGCCTCCACAAACACGAGGATGGAATCGTTGGGACGTATCTCGATGTCGCTGAACGATTTGCCTGAAAATCCGTCGACGTTGAGACGGAAGTAGCCGTCATTGTCGTCGCGGAGGGATATGTTGCTTATGTTCAGTATCTTGTCGTGACGGTTATAGACGGTGAAACGGCGTGTAGGCGAGCCTTCGAGTGTGTAAATCTCGCCCATTCGGAGTGTATCGACCGAGAATGCCGGCTGGTCGGACGGCGATGTGGTGACACCGTCTTCGATGCACGACGTCAGCATGCATGCCGCGATGGCCGCTATTACAGTAAGATATATTGATATTTTGCGCTTCATTGATATATTCATTGATTTATGTCAATAAAATAACGGAAACATATATGGATTATTGCTTTATAAATATAAAATCACTACCTTTGCGCCTCCGTTACCGGTATCGGATGGCGTTGCGTGACTGCAAAACTCGCCCGACATCGTAGGGACGCACGGTCTGTGCGTCCGGAAAATCGTCCGCCTGTCAACTCGCCTCTCACCCTCCAAGAGTGCTTGCTACCTCGTTAAAAACAAGAAAAAATGAAACAATTAGCCAACCGCCAAGTATCGGCGCTTTATCTCGTGCTCGTCCTGACATTCTGTATATGTCTGATAGTAGCCAATCTTGTGGAAATCAAGACAATCGACCTCGGACCGCTGACCATCACCGCCGGGGTGATAATATTTCCTCTTTCTTACATAATAAATGACTGTGTGGTTGAGGTCTACGGATTTCAGCGCGCCAAACTCATGATATGGCTCGGATTTGCTTCGAGCCTGTTTGTGACGCTTGCTCTCCAGCTGTCAATCGCGCTCCCTGGCTCGGCGGAGTGGACATCGCAGACGGCCATGCAGGAAATCTACGGCGGAGTGCCGCGTATCGTTGCGGCGAGCTTCCTCGCGTTCCTGTGCGGCTCCATGGTCAATGCCTATACGATGGAGCGCATGAAGCGTTCGGGCAACGATGCGCGACGATTCTCATTCCGCGCCATATTGTCGACAGTCTACGGCGAGAGTATCGATTCGTTGATATTTTTCCCGATAGCCTTTGGCGGAGTGCTGTCGTGGCGCATGATAGTCTCGCTTATGGTCACGCAGGCCGTCATAAAGACGTTATATGAAGTGATGATACTCCCTGTCACGATTCTTGCGGTAGGCAGGTTGCGTAAGGTGGAAAGGATGGTGGGGCATGCGTAATGCAGAAATGATTTCCGACGTCACCGTGCGCGCTTATGGCGCGTCTGACGCAGTCAAAGCACCCGCAGGCGTGACCTGGATATGGTTCGACCTCGACGACACGCTCTACGACTTTGCCGCATCGTCGCTCATAGCCCTTCGTGGCGTGTACGACAAGTATCGCCTTGACCGCTTTTTCAGTAGCGTGGAGCAGTGGACCGAAGTCTATCACCGCCACAACTCCGCTCTCTGGAAACTATACAACGCCGCCATGATTACGCAGCAGCAACTGCGGTTCGACCGATTTTATCTGCCGTTGCTTGAAGGCGGCGTCCCCGAGGAGGAAAACCGGCGCCTCAATCCGCAGCTCGATGTCGACTATCTCGCCATGCTCGGCGCTACGGGACTGCTTGTCGATGGAGCAGCCGCCGCTCTTTCCCATCTGAGAGAGCGTGGTTTCCATATCGGTATCCTTTCCAACGGTTTCCGCGGAGTACAGCACGAAAAACTCCGGTCGTCGGGCATCGGTCACCTCGTCGACAAAATAGTGCTCAGCGACGATATCAATGTCAATAAACCCGACCGGCGCATATATGAATATGCCCTTGAACAAGCCGGAGCCACGGCTGCTTGCTCGCTGATGATCGGCGATAACCCCGACACCGATATAGCCGGTGCTGTGCGGGCCGGGTGGCACGCCATATTATATGCCCCGCATCCCCCCGATGAAAAAATCGTAATCGAACGACGCGAAATAGGGGTAATACGCCATCTCGACACGTTGCTAAATTGGTAAAAGATTGAAGTTTATTAAAATTTTGTGCATAAAATTGCACACAATTAAAAAAAAAATGCGATATTTGCATCTGCAAAACGACACCGGACGATTTTGCACCACTAAATGCTTGCAAACAAATATATTAACCTATAATTAAAAAATCACGTACAACAATGACTAAAGCAGACATCGTTAACGAAATCGCTAAACGTACCGGTCTTGAAAAGGCCAACGTACTCGTCACCATCGAAAATTTCATGGATGTGGTAAAAGACTCCCTCGCCCATGGTGATAACGTATATCTCCGCGGCTTCGGTAGCTTCATCATCAAGAAACGTTCTGAAAAGACAGCCCGCAACATCTCTAAAAATACTACAATCATCATCCCCGAGCACAATATCCCGGCTTTCAAACCGGCCAAAGTGTTCATGGAAGATGTAAAATAATACCGGGTAACGGCTTCGGCCCGACCCCCGAAAGAGAATTAGTCATTTATTTATAAACTTTTTAATCGTTACATCAAAATGCCCAGCGGTAAAAAAAGAAAAGGCCACAAGATGGCTACTCACAAACGTAAAAAACGTCTGAGAAAAAATCGTCACAAGAAGAAATAATCTCATGACATAACGCTATACAGGACAAACTTATATGATATTCCGCCAAGCGGTTGTCGTCAATAAGTTTGTTCTTGCGTTTTTTATAAATGAAAGCCGCGCCCCCACGGCGTCGGTATCCCTAATCAGGCATCGGCCGCTACCGACCGAATGCATAATTTAAACCCAACCAATGAAAAGCGAATTAATTGTAGACGTACAGCCCAATGAGGTTTCGATTGCGCTTACCGAGGAGGGACGGCTTGTGTCCCTGCAGAAAGAGTCGCGCAATCTTGCCTACGCTGTCGGCGACATCTACCTGGCTAAAGTGAAGAAACTCATGCCGGGACTGAATGCCGCCTTTGTCAATGTCGGCTACGAGAAAGACGCTTTCCTTCATTACCTTGACCTTGGCCCCCACTTCTCTTCCTATTCAAGTTTTGTAGACCAGCTGCTTGAAGATAAAAAACGCATTCCGCAACTCTCAAAGATCAAACTCGGTCCGGACATTGACAAACACGGATCCATAGCCGACCTTCTCACGTCGGGACGCGAACTGCTCGTGCAGATTGTCAAAGAGCCTATATCGTCAAAAGGCCCGCGTCTCACCACCGAAATTACATTTACCGGACGATACCTCGTGCTCATACCGTTCAGCGATAAAATATCCATTTCGCAAAAAATCAAGTCGACCGAGGAGAAACTCCGTCTCCGTCAGCTTGTCGAGAGTATACGCCCGAAAAATTTCGGAATTATAATACGCACTTCGGCTGAAGGCAAACGTGTGGCCGACCTGAACCACGAGCTGAAGACTCTTCTCGAATGTTGGGAATCCACTCTCGCCAAAGCACAGAAAGCCGCGGCTCCCGCACTGATTTTTGAGGAGGAAAGCCGTATTGTAGGAGTGTTGCGCGACATTTTCTCACCCGATTTCGAAGCGGTTCATGTCAACGATGCCGACGCTATGGCGCAGATCCAGAAATATGTGAGTCTCATAGCCCCCGAACGTCGTGATATAGTGAAACTCTACGACAAGCCCGAACCGATTTTCGATAAATTCAACATCACCAAACAGATAAAATCGTCGTTTGGCAAAACTGTATCATTTAAATCGGGCGCGTATATCATCATCGAGCATACCGAGGCTCTGCATGTCATAGATGTCAACTCCGGCAACCGCACAAAAGCATCTGCCGACCAGGAAAGCAACGCCCTTGAAGTCAATCTGCGTGCAGCCGACGAAATCGCGCGCCAGCTCCGTCTCCGCGACATGGGCGGCATCATCGTCATCGACTTCATCGACATGAACAAGAGCGAGCACCGACAGCGGCTCTACGAGCACATGAAAGAAATCATGGCCACCGACCGTGCACGTCACAACATATTGCCGCTCAGTAAATTCGGCCTGATGCAGATAACACGCCAGCGCGTACGCCCGGCTCTCGACATAACAACTACCGAGAAGTGTCCCTCATGCTTCGGGAAAGGGGAAGTGCAGCCGTCACTCCTTTTCACCGATACCCTCAAAGAGAAGCTCGAGTACCTCGTCGGCACGCTCAATATCAAAAAATTCACAATGTATGTGCACCCGTTCGTCGATGCTTATATCAACCGTGGACTGTTCTCGATAGCACGCAAATGGCGCCGTGAAATTGGCGGAAATTTCCGCATAATGCCCGACCAGTCGCTTGCCTATCTGCAATACCGCGTCATCGATGACAAACGTAACGAGATTGACCTGCAGGAAGAAAAAGACCTTGAGAGCTCCTCGACAAAAACAAAAGAAAAAGCCAAGAAAAGAGTAAAGGAGGAATAGCCTCACTTACCGACCAATCCGCGGCCGTGACGATAATATAATAAAGCAGAACGTCACCCCGCGTCATTTCAACAGACATCCAAAAAGCGGTGCATCAGAATCCAATCTGATGCACCGCCTGCTTATTATCCACTGCCCAAACAATCTATCATCCCCCCCTCAAGCCGAAATTGCAGCGCACCCGTCTCGAATCTGTTTACTTAGCAGGGTTGAATGGAGCGGGGCGTCTCGCCCCCGTGGTAATTTCGGATTGAGCCGTAATTTTCTGTGATATAAGGATAATACCACGAGGGCGAGACGCCCTCGCCCCATTAATCTACAAAATCCCAAAGATAGACGTAATATAATCATAAGGTTATGGTAATTAACAACCCTCATTCTTTTTATCCACGCAAAGGTGGAATATGTCGGTTGATATTCAATATCTGATTTTCAACAACTTATATTGTATTTACATCTATCTTTGGAGTTTTATAGATTGTCATACCTCAGCAGAGTGGTGTCCGACAGGACACTGATTTAGCAGTAACCGGGTACACCGGAGCGCAGCGGAGGTGTGCCCGGAAATCCGGTATCTACGGTAAGGCGCCCGCAGGCCGCCGATTTACATCACATCTGTCTTGGTGGAGTCATGAAGTTATAATTAAACTATAAAATCCCTCAAAAAGACGTAATATTCGATAATTACTTGATGTCCAATTTCCGAGTTTCTTGAACGTATTCCACCCTGGCGTAATATTAAACTATGCAATAAATTGGTTTTATGTCGTTTACAATCAGATTACGCCAAAAACTGGGATTTTATAGATTAAACTACAAAATCCCAAAGATAGACGTAATACAATCATAAGGTTATGGTAATTAACAACCCTCATTCTTTTTATCCACGCAAAGGTGGAATATGTCGGTTGATATTCCATATCTGATTTTCAACAACTTATATTGTATTTACATCTATCTTTGGGGTTTTATAGATTGTCATACCTCAGCAGAGTGGTGTCCGACAGGACACCGATTTAGCAG
>CEAC01014835.1_pt1 | contig 13377 bp, 10 predicted proteins | sample 557411 | NCBI WGS metagenome assembly CEAC01 (sample SAMEA3182094, study PRJEB8094) | gut metagenome | biome: human; feature: gut; material: Stool; isolation source: human stools | place: Canada | collected 2012-02-21
ATATAGACAATGCCCGGACCGGGACAAAACCGGAAATCAAGCATACGATTTATGATGAGGCTGGCAGAGTGCTAGTAACATCCGCAAGCGGACACACGAAGCAATCGCTCTCTGTAAGTCATCCGAAACTATGGTCGCCGGATACCCCAAATCTTTATAAGGTATGTACGCAACTGATTGTTGGAGGCAAAGTGGTAGATGAGGTAACGAATATGACCGGATTCCGAAACATAACTTTCGACAGTCAAAAAGGCTTGTTTGTGAATGGTAAACCTATACTTCTGAATGGCGGATGCGTGCATCACGACAACGGCATATTAGGTGCGTGTTCTTTCGATGCAGCCGAAGCACGCAAGGTGCGATTGTTGAAAGAAGCTGGCTTCAATGCCGTGCGTACCTCGCACAATGTGCCTTCGGAAGCCTTTCTGCATGAATGCGATCGTCAAGGATTGCTCGTTATCGACGAGGCTTTTGACGGATGGCGTGATGCCAAGAACAAACATGACTATTCCGTGCTTTTTGACAAGTGGTGGAAACGTGATATTGAAGCGATGGTGCTTCGCGACCGCAACCACCCCTCCGTATTCTGCTGGAGCATCGGCAATGAGGTGATAGAGCGCAAGAAACTGGAAGTAATCACTACGGCAAAGAGACTTGCCGAACACGTACATCGGTTGGATCCTTCACGTCCGGTCACTTCTGCACTAACTACTTGGGACAAAGACTGGGAGATATTCGACCCGTTGGCAGCCGTACATGACATTGTAGGCTATAATTACCAGTTGCATCGTGCAGAATCTGACCACGAACGTGTCCCCTCCCGCATCATCATGCAGACGGAATCCTATCCACGCGATGCTTTCCGCAATTGGGATTTGGTAAACAAGCATCCCTATATCATCGGCGACTTTGTATGGACGGCATTGGATTATCTGGGAGAATCGAGCATCGGGCGTGCCTATTACAAAGGTAGGGAGAAAGACGGTTTCCATACCGGGCAGCTCTATCCTTGGCATGGTGCCTATTGTGGTGACATCGACCTGACCGGGCTGCGAAAACCCATATCCCATTATCGTGACATGCTCTACAACCCCGATAAGAAACTCTATATGGCCGTACGTGAACCCAATGGTTACCGGGGAGAAATAAAAGTAACTGATTGGGGTGTATGGCCTACCAGCGAAAGCTGGACTTGGAGCGGGCATGAAGGAAAACCGATAGAAGTAGAGGTCTGCTCCCGCTATCCCCGTGTGCGGCTTTTCTTGAACGATTCACTTGTGGACGAACGCCCGGCAGGCTATGTACAACAGTTCAAGGCTGTCTTTACATTGCCCTATCAGGCAGGTACACTGCGCGCGGTAGGTGTGGATGAGAACGGTATAGAGCAGGAAACCGTAGTGTTAAAGACTTCCGGAACTCCTGTTTCTCTACGCCTTACCACTCAAGATCAAACCATAAAGGCTGACGGACAAGATTTGGCTTTTGTTATCATTGAGGTCGTGGACAAAAATGGAAACGTAGTACCTGATGCTGCTAATGAAGTGGAATTTTCCGTTCGTGGAACCGGTATGCTGGAGGCTACGGGCAGTGCGGATTTGAAAGACGAAAAATCATATACGGCTCCCATACGTAAGGTCTGGAAAGGTCGTGCCATCGCTGTAATCAGAAGTACGAAACAAAACGGTAAAGTCAAACTGAAGGTGGCGTCAAAAGGACTTTCTCCGGCTTCAGTAATAATTAAAACTAAAAGATAAATAATATGAAAATAGGATTCCTAACAATTTTACTCTTCCTTGTCGTACAGACGGCATGGGGACAGTTCCGTGTGCATTCAGGTATGACGGTTACAGTGAACTGTGACAAATCGGAAGCTCCGGTGGTGCATACAGCCTTGGAATTGCTTCAACGGGATTATCGGGCTGTTTTCTCCGATTCTTTACATTGCGAAGAAACGCGTGGTAATATCCTTGTTGGAACTTTGGAAGTAAACAATGCGGTTGAGCAATCTAAAGCCGATCTTTCTGGATTGAAAGGTATGAGAGAAGCCTTTTTGCTGACTGTGTTACCTGACGGGCGGTTATTGATTGCCGGAAGTGACAGTCATGGTACTGCATACGGCATCATGGAACTTTCGCGATTGATAGGCGTGTCTCCTTGGAAGTGGTGGGCGGATGCCACTCCTATGAAACGAAAATCTTTTGAGTTGCCTTCCGGTTATCGGAATGTACAGGCTCCGTCCGTGGAGTATAGGGGTATCTTTATCAACGATGAGGACTGGGGGCTGATGCCGTGGAGCAGTTTGCATTACGAGCCTTGGTACAAGCCGGGACGCATCGGTCCTAAAACCAACGAACGTATTTTTGAATTGCTGCTCCGCTTGCGTGCCAACACTTATTGGCCGGCAATGCACGAATGCACGCAACCTTTCTTCCTGACAAAAGGCAATCGTGAGGTAGCAAAGAAATTCGGCATTTACATCGGAGGGTCACACTGTGAACCGATGGCTTCGAGCACCGCCGGTGAATGGAGCCGCCGAGGAAAAGGGGAGTATGATTATGTGAACAACAGTACTTCAGTCCGTAACTTCTGGGAAGAACGTGTGAAAGAGGTTGACGGGCAGGAGATTTTATATACGGTAGGTATGCGAGGTGTGCATGATGGTGCGATGAATGGTGCCAGAACGGTGGAAGAACAGAAGCGTGTACTCGAACGTGTGTTTGCCGACCAACGGAGTTTATTGCAGCAATATGTCAACAAAGATGTGACAAAGGTGCCACAGGTGTTTATTCCTTATAAGGAAGTACTTGATGTGTACAATGCCGGATTGGAGGTGCCCGAAGATATTGCGTTGATGTGGTGTGATGACAATTACGGCTATATCAAGCATTTTCCGACGGAAGCAGAACGTGCCCGTAAAGGCGGTAACGGCATCTATTATCATGTCTCGTACTGGGGACGTCCGCACGATTATCTTTGGTTAGGTACATTCAGCCCGTATCTGCTCTATCAACAGATGAAGCAGGCGTATGACCATGATGTGCGTAAGATATGGATTTTGAATGTGGGTGACATAAAGCCGATAGAATATCAGACGGAGTTGTTTTTGGATATGGCATGGAATATAGAAGAAGTGAATAAAGAAGGAGTTTCTGCTCATTTGAGCAATTTTCTTTGTCGGGAATTTGGTGAAAAGGTTGGTCGAGAACTGCTCCCTGTCATGCAGGAACATTATTGTCTTGCCCATATCCGCAAACCGGAATTCATGGGGAATACACGGGAGGAGGAATATCATACGAATGATTACCGCATTGTGAAGGATATGCCGTGGAGTAAAGAGTATATCCTGCAACGGTTGTCGGATTATCAGACTGTTTCGGATGAGGCTGAACGGCTGTCTGCGCAAATATGTGATGGACGTGAAGATGTTTATTTCCAACTGGTGAAATATCCCGTACAGGCTGCTGCTGAGATGAACAAGAAGATGCTCTACGCCCAACTTGCCCGTCATGGCGAAGCCGACTGGGGGCGGAGTGATGCGGCCTACGACAGCATCGTTTCATTGACTCGCATATATAATACAGGTATAAGGAATAATGGGAAATGGCATCGTATGATGGATCACCAGCCGCGTCGGTTACCTGTATTCGAACCGGTAGACCGTTCTGTCACGATGAAACCCATGAAAGAAGAGCGTGCGGCAATCCGTCGTTGGAATGCGGTAGAATGTGCAAAGGGGGATTTCGTCCCTTGTGAAGGTTTGGGATATGAAGGGAAGGCGGCTGTCATTCCTAAGGAGAAAGAGGTCACATTTGAATTGCCAGACTGTCCGTCTGATTCTGTAGAGGTAGAAGTCCGTTTGTTGCCTTCCCATCCCGTGGAGGGGACACAGTTGCGTTTCACTATTGCATTGGATAAGGAGGAAACTCTGCCTATCCATTACGAGACTAAAGGACGCAGTGAGGAATGGAAAGAGAATGTACTCAGGAATCAGGCGATAAGAAGAGTGGCTTTGCCTGCCCGGAAAAAGAAACTAAACAAACTTGTGATAAAGGCTCTTGATGAAGGTGTCATACTGGATCAAGTATCGGTTTATCCACTTTAATATTGCATAGAACGGATGGAAAAAACATGGAGATGGTTTGGCAAGAAAGATGAGATTACACTTACCATGTTGCGTCAGATAGGAGTAGAAGGGATTGTTACTGCTTTGCACGATGTACCTAACGGTGAAGTCTGGCCCTTGGAAACTGTCAAGGAAATGAAAGAGTATATAGAATCTGCCGGACTTCGCTGGTCGGTGGTGGAAAGTTTGCCTGTATGTGAGGCAATCAAGTATGCAGGCCCTGACAGAGACCGGTTGATAACAAACTATATACAAAGCCTTACCAACCTCGGCAAGGCGGGCATCAAAACTGTGTGCTACAACTTTATGCCGGTCATTGACTGGATTCGTACGGACTTGAACCATCCCTGGCCGGACGGCACCACATCACTTTATTTCAATAAAACACGTTTTGCCTATTTCGACTTGAAAATCCTGAAAAGGAAACATGCGGAAAAGGATTATTCCGAAAAGGAACTGATGGAGGTGGAAAAATTAGGCAGCCGCATCACTGGGGAGGAAGAACTGGAGCTGATAGATACGGTCATTGTGAAGACACAAGGTTTTGTGAATGGAAATATACGGGAAGGGGAGACTGAGCCCGTTTCGGTTTTCAGGAGGCTTCTATCCCTTTATGAAGGTGTGGACAAGGGCATGTTGCGCGAGAATATGCGTTATTTTCTTGCAGCCGTCATGCCGGTGTGTGAGAAATATGGCATTGACATGTGCGTGCATCCCGATGACCCACCCTTTCAGATGCTTGGACTTCCCCGTATCGTGACCTGTGAGGAGGATATTGCCTGGATTCTGGATGCCGTGGACAATCCACACAATGGGCTGACATTCTGTGCCGGTTCACTCAGTGCCGGTGTACACAATGACACCCGTGGGCTGGCACGCAGGTTTGCCGGTCGTACCCGCTTTGTCCATCTTCGCAGCACAGAGACTTTGTCCGGTGGGGATTTCATAGAGAGTTCGCACCTGTCCGGCCGGGGACATCTGATAGAACTGATTCGTGTCTTCGAATCCTCAAATCCCGGCTTGCCCATGCGGGTGGATCATGGCCGCATGATGCTTGGGGATGAGAAACTTGGATACAATCCGGGATATTCGTTTCATGGACGTATGCTGGCATTGGCGCAAGTGGAAGGGATGATGTCCGTTGTGCAGGATGAATTGCAGGAACAGCGAATGAGATTTTAAATAGTAATATGGATTATACCGATTAAATTATATGCCGATTGAAATGAATGAATTATTTGGAATTGCAGGAAAAGTAGCCGTTATCACTGGAGCCGGTGGAGTTTTAGGCGGTAATATCGCAAAACATTTTATGCGGCAGGGTGCAAAAGTCGTTGCAGTTGATATCCGTCAGGAACAACTGGACAAGCGGGTTTCCGAACTGAAACAATATGGAAATGAGGTGATTGGCGTTGTTGGCGACGTACTTGATGTGGCAAGCCTGGGAAAACTGGCCGGACAAGTACTTTCTCAATGGGGGAAGATTGATATACTTCTGAATATTGCAGGGGGGAATATGCCGGGAGCCACACTTGAACCGGAGCAACACTTTTATGATATGGATATAGCCTGCTGGGAGAAGGTGACCGGCCTGAATATGAACGGTACTGTGTATCCGTCAATGGTCTTCGGCAAAGTGATGGCGGAACAAAAGAAAGGTTGTATTGTCAATGTATCTTCGATGGCCGCTTATAGTGCCATTACCCGTGTACCCGGCTATTCGGCTGCAAAATCTGCAGTTGCTAATTTTACCCAATGGCTTGCCTCTGAAATGGCTTTGAAATATGGTGACAGCATTCGTGTCAATGCCATCGCTCCCGGTTTCTTTATCGGCGACCAGAACCGGAGGGTATTAATTAATCCTGACGGATCTTTGACGGAACGAAGCCGCAAGGTACTGGCCAAAACCCCGATGGGACGCTTTGGGGACATTACCGAACTCAACGGTGCGGTTCAGTTCCTATGCAGTGATGCGGCAAGTTTTATAACCGGTGCATTACTGCCTGTTGACGGCGGATTCAGTGCTTACAGTGGAGTGTGAAGGGGGATATGGAGGCTGACCGGGTGATAATGGGGTGACTCATTTGTTGCCCGGTTGTGTATGTCGGCTTGTTGGTCGTACTTTTAGCTGTACATATATTATCTACTAATTTTCAAATATTGTGTCACGCAATTGTTATTTGTTTTAATTGATACTAGCCTATTCCAAGATGAGATCTTTTCTTTCCATACTCCAGTTGAAGATAGCCGGCGGATACATTCTGCTGCTGGCATTGCTCTGTGCTGTGGTTTTTCTTGTCCGGCTGGAGCATGGAAAGATGGAGGAACTGGATTCCAGGGAACATTCGACCAATATGAGAAGGAAGGCCGTCAACCGGACCTTTGAAAAACTGCTGGAATTCTCCTTCCATGACCATTTCCTGCTGATGCAGGACAGTGCGGATATCCGTGAATGTGGGAACAGTTGTGCGGCGGCTCTGGACGCCTTGAACGGACTGAAACCTTATTATGCGGCAGAACAGCATCCGGCCATAGACACCGTATCCATGCTCCTGCTGGAAAAGGAGCGGCTGCTGTATGAGTTGACGAACACCCTTTCCGGTTTTCCCCGTGCGGACAGCCTTCTTCTGAGAAAGGCTCCCGGAATCGTGCGGCAGGTGCGGGATGCCGGACAGCCGGATACACCGTCGGCAAAGAAAGGCCGGGGCCTTCTCAATGTTCTTATAGGAGGCAGGAACAAGAAGTCCGCTTATGCCAATCGGAAGGAGAAGGAGATGCGGAACCGAAAAAGACAGTCCTCCGTAAACGGAGAGTTCATCCGGCTGCAAAAGGACATGTACAGCCAGTATGCTGACTACCGGAAAAGACTGGAGGCCTGCTCGGACAGCCTGCGGTGCCGCAACCGGGAACTGGACGCACGTATCAGCGGCCTGATACATGATTTCGAACGGGCAGCCGATATGCAATATACGGAGGATATGGAAGAAACGGCGGCATTGAGAAGGCAGTCGTTCCGTATCATCCTTTCTATAGCCGTCATTTCCGTTCTTCTGATAATCCTGCTCTATCTTCTTATCCATGCCGACATCAGAAAGAGGCAGAAGTACCGGATGACACTTGAGGCCGCCTGCTCCCGGAATGAAGAGCTGCTGGTGTCCCGCCGTAACCTGATGCTGTCGGTGAGCCATGACCTGCGGGCGCCTCTCGGTACGGTCTGCGAGTTTGCGGAACTGATGCAGCATGAGAAGGATGCCGGGCTTGTAAGGGAGTTCGCCGCCAACATCCTGCACGCCTCCCGTCATGTCATCGGACTGGCCAACAACCTGCTGCACTACTACAGGCTGGAAGAGGGTAAGGAACAGCCGGAGAATGCCGTATTCCATCTGGGGCAGACTATCGGGAATGCCGTGCGTGTCTATCTTCCCTCCGCTGAAAAGAAGGGGCTCGGACTGACAACGGAAATAAAATCGTGTGATGTGCTTGTCAGGGGCGATTCCGGACGGCTTGTCCGGATTCTCGGCAACCTGCTGTCAAACGCGGTCAAGTTCACGCGTACCGGTTACATCCATGTGGGGGCCTCGTACGGAAACGGCAGGCTCCTGCTGTTCGTGAGGGACACTGGCACAGGTATAGACAAGGAGCGGCAGCAGCTGATATTCTCCGACTTTGAACAGGCCGGCTTCCCCACGGACGGCGGCTTCGGGCTGGGGCTGGCAGTCACCTCAAGACTGGTCTCCCTGCTCGGGGGAGACATCCGTGTGGAGAGTACGCCGGGACGTGGAAGCACTTTCGAGGTCCGGCTCCCCCTCGGTGAGGCCGACATGCCGGATATGCGGGATGCGGCCTCCGGTGACGGCCTCCCGCTCAATATCAGGGTATTGTACATTGATGACGACCGGATGCAGCTGGATGCCGTCCGAAGGATGTATCTCCGTCACGGCATCGAATGTGACTGCTGCACGGACATCGACGGGATGGTCACGACATTGCGGAGGAACCGGCATGACCTTGTCCTGACCGACATGAGGATGTCCGATACGGACGGTTATGGTGTGCTGGCATTGCTCCGCAACAGTAACATAGGCCAGTCCGGAACGCTCCCCGTACTGGCCGTGACCGCCCGTGTCGACAGCGATGCCGCCCGTTTCAGAGAGGCCGGTTTTGCCGGATGCCTGCACAAACCCTTCTCCGGGGACGAACTGATGGCGGCCACACGGGGTGTGGAACGTCCTGACTTTACATCCGTCATGGAGGGCGAGGAACACGCGGACGAGCTGCTGGATATTTTCATCGAGGACACGGAGGCCGGACTTGCCGGCATACGCGATGCGGTCAGTTCGGGCGATTATAAAAAACTCGGAAATATCATACACAAGGCCGTCCCCGTATGGGAGACGATACGGATAGACATCCCCCTGCAGGAACTGGCATATATGGGCTCTCTGCCGCCTGAAAAATGGGCCGGTATGTCGGACGAGCGGATCGGAAGGTTGGTCAGGGCTGTAGAGAATGCTGTAAGGAAGGCCGTAACATTAAAGGAGAAAATGAATGGAGACAATACTCATAGTGGAGGATGACCGTACATACGCACGCGCCACCGCCAACTGGCTGGCTCGAAACGGCATGGACACCCGTTACGTGCTCTCGGCGGACGCCGCAAAGGAGTTTCTGGGCAGCCATGAAGCGGCTCTGGTTCTCTCGGATTTCCGTCTGGGTGACTGCAACGGCGTGGAACTGCTCGAATGGATGAGGGCTCACGGCTACCGTATGCCCTTTCTTGTCATGACGGGTTATGGGGACATATCCGGTGCCGTGGAGGCCGTGAAGAAAGGGGCCGACAATTATCTGCCCAAGCCCGTGCAAACGGAAAAGGTGCTCGGTGTCATCCGCGGACTGTTGGGGCGTGGGAGGAAAAGGACGATGGAACAGAACTTCTACATCTGCAAAAGCCCGCCGGCTGTAAGACTTCAGGAGATGGTACGTCTGGTGGCTCCTGCGGACGGTCTGTCCGTGCTGATACGCGGGGCGTCGGGTACGGGCAAGGAGCGGGTGGCACGGCAGATACACGCTTTCAGCAAGCGTTCGGCCGCCCCTTTCGTAGCAGTGGACTGCGGAGCCCTTCCACGGGAACTGGCCGCATCGGAACTGTTCGGGCATAAGAAGGGGGCTTTTACCGGAGCGGTGGAGAACAAGAGCGGCGTGTTTGCCGCCGCCGACCACGGGACATTGTTTCTGGATGAAGTCGGCAACCTGAACATGGAGACACAAGTGCAGCTGTTACGTGCCCTGCAGGAGAAGCGCTACAAACTTGTCGGTGGAACGGAGGAGATGCATGCGGATGTCCGGCTGTTGGCGGCCACCAACGAGGACCTGGAACAGGCGATAAGCGGGGGACGGTTCAGGGAGGACCTTTTCCACCGGCTGAACGAGTTCCCGCTCCATGTTCCGCCTCTAATAGATTGTCGGGAGGATATCATACCGCTTGCCGGATTCTTCCTCTCTTTTGCGAATGAGGAATTGGAAAAGAAAATAAGGGGATTTGACCGGGACGTAAGGGAAGCTTTCGTGTCCTATCCGTGGCCCGGCAATATCCGCGAGCTGAAAAATGTGGTGAGACGTGCATGTGTGTTGGCGCAGGGGGGCTGGATCACTCTCAAGGAGATTAGCCTTCCGGTGAATGTCCCCCCCTCGAACAATTACAGACTGGATATGGAGCGGACGGAACAGGAGGCGATACAGAAGGCGCTGGAAACCACAGGTAATGACCGGAAAGCAGCCGCACGGCTGCTGGGCATATCCCGGAGCACGCTTTATCTGAAATTGAAAAAGTACGGCCTGATTTGAAACTGTCCACATTTCTGGACACACCGTGTCCGACGGGAGATTACGGACATGGACACACAATCATACACTGATATTATAACATTCACGTTTTCAAAAGATTGCTTCACGCGTTCCGGTATGGCACATCTCTTGCCCTTATGGTTATGATAACGGACAATAAAACAGAAACAGTTTTAATTTTTAAATATCAATACCATGAGAACATTGACAAATACACCGCTGTTCGGAATGTTCACCTCTTACGTGGAAGGTTCGGAGCTCATGCCGGGAAACTTGCCTGCCGCCTATGATGATTTTGTAGGACTGCTTACCAATTTGCCGCAGGACGGGGACACGGTAGGACAATTAAGACGCTTGAATTACACAAGAATAGAACTTTCCTTCATGAGGCAGACTAGTGATGTATTGAAGGAGAAACGACACGTGCTCTATGACGTGTTCATCGACAAGGTCCTTTCCCTGCTGGATGCGGAGATAGAAATGCTGAAAGAGTGTTTGCGTCACTATACAGATGATGCCGGTATGGGAATGGAGATCCGCCCGCAGGGCTGCAAGCGTAAATCCGCATTGCGCTGGAACGGTACGGACAGCGACCTGATAGAACTCGTGGCCGCATTGATGGCAGCCGGATCGGTGGACTGTGCGGAGGGAAAGAAACTGACCATTGTGGATGTCATCAGGGTATTCGAGGACGCCTTCAATATCAAGATAAACGCCTTGTATACCAAACGCGGCAAGGTGTTTGACCGCTGTACGGATTCCACGCCCTTCATCGACTCCCTGCGTAAAAGCTATATCAGGATGCTGGACGAGCGGCTGGCGTAAGGATTGTCCGCCAACAGCCGCCAACGGGCGACTTGCAAGCATGTCTTGTTGTGGATTGACGACCGGAATGTTTTCTTTGCAGTCAAAAACTTCAGTAAACAAATCAAGCTATGGGACTATTGAATGACTGGACAAAGCGCTGGCTGGTTCGTCTTACGGGCAAGGCGGCCGAACCGGGTAGCGTGTTCATCACACTGGACGAAAAGAATACTCCGGTGGATGTACGCACGGGTGATGCCACACCGAAAGCGTATGAGGATTATATCGGGAAGACGGTGAGGAACTTTGACAAACGGGGCTACCTACCCGGCTGAACGATTCTAAAAGCGGATTTCGCAGATAAAGGGAAGATACCTTCCCGACGGGGAGAACTGGCGAACTGGTATTTTCATACTCTGGTTCCGGCTATCCATAGCCATAAGGCAGTGACGGGAAGGCGGATTCCTTTGAGGGATGCGGCCTATACGCTAAAAACGGGGTTGAAACTGTTCAGCCGCCGGGCATCATCCGCAGCACTGCAAAAAGACAAGCAATATAAAGAGTTTATCCGGCATAACGAGGCTAAAGGCTGGAACAATGAAAGACTGGCCGGTGAAAAGGGGCGGGTGTATGCCGTGGCAACGGATGAGGGCGTACTGTTTTTTTCGGACAGTGAAAAAGGAATGAAAGTACGTAACAGCTATCTGCAACATCTGGCAGACGGATTTTTCAATATGGCCAAAGGGACGGAAACATTGAAAATGTATGAGATGGAGACACCTTCCCGACAAGTGGCGGAACTGGCGGACAACTGCATCGACAAACTGGCGAAAAGCGATTTGCGCAGTGCCGATACGCAACTGCGTAAATCGGAGTTCAGCTTCACTTCTGAGAAACAGGCAGGAAAAGAAATGCTGGAAGGTGCTGTCTGTACGGATAAATACGACTTAAGACCGGATTACAACAACTTTGACCGGTTAACCAAAGATTTCAATCTGGGCATTTCTCCACGCAATTATGATGTTGCCTCTCTGCTTTATATTTCGGAAAACGGGTATGCCGGTCATGTAGTGGCGGACTATTTTCATCCGTTCAGTTACGAATATGAGTTCAGGGACTTGGCAGAAAAACTGGGTGACAGCATCAAGGCACGGCAATCGGCACCGATGTCATCACATGATTTCGGTTATGCAGCCTTGCAGATGGAAGCGAAAGCAATGGCAAGAGATATTTTGCAATCGGAGTTCCATATAACGGATGGAGAATTCAAGTTGAGCGGAAGTATCAACCGGGTGGAAAAAACGGAAAGAATACACCCCACCTCTTGTCAACATTCCCAAGAACAAAAGAGGGGTAAATCTTCCGGGGCAGACCATATACGAGAGATTTCGACACTGACACTGAATAACAGTCAGCGGCAAGCGAAGCATGTTGCTTCCATTACTCCCGATAAAAAGGAAAAGAAACAACTAATCATATAGGATTTATGGAAGAAAAGAAAATGCAAGCGGGGGAAAGCGGCAGCCTGTATATGACGCTGGATGCTTTTTACCGCCCCGTTTATTTAAGTATGCGGGGACAGGGAGAAGAAGGATTCTCCCGATATATCAGCAATAACGTACGGTTTCATACCGCAAGCAGGGAACTTGTACCCGACCACTGAATGTTCCGTTTCGATTTCAGAGACAAAAGTCTGATTCCCCCCATACTCGGAACGGATAATGCGGATTATCTGGAACGACTCATGCCGGTATTGGAACGGGAAAGGATTCATCCTTCGGGGGTGGTAAGATTGAGGGATGCGGCATTCTGTGAGGAAAGGGGCATCGTGCAACTGTCATCATCGGCGGAACATACGGCCTTATTGGAAAATGATGACTACAAGCGGTTGGGGCACCGTTTCGGAATGGACGGGGATGTGATAAGGAACGGACTGGCCGTTTTTCCTACTTGCACAGCAGTGGAATACGGACAGAAGGTGTTGCTGCTGGGAAAAACGGACAAAGGGGACAAGGCATTGGAAGAGTTTCTGAACGGTTTGACCGGACACTTTTTCGACGGGAAACGAAAGCCGGAGGAATTGAGATTCCATGAGGTGGCACCGTTGGATGCGGAATTTCGGGCGGAAATCGGAGACTGCAAGACTACTTCGCCGGATATACTCCGATACGGGATTTGTACGAAGCGGTGCGATATGGCCCCCACACTGAGGAACTTTAACCGGTTGAGAAACCTGCAACTGATGCGTGCGCCACTCTCAAAGGAGCAGCAGCGGATTGTCTCGCTGCTGGTTACACGGCCGGATAATGTACGGTTCCCGGAGACGGAAGTGAAGACGAGTATGCCATTTAAAAAGAAGGGACAGAGTATAAACATTTAATTCTTTGATATATGGAGAATAAACAGAACGGAACGACAAAAGGCGGCAGCGTATATATAACTGTGGACAAATTTTTCAATCCCGTGCATATCAGCATGAAGGGTACGGGAGAAGAGGGTTACCAGGAGTTCATGCAGGAAGATGTGGAGAAAGCATTGAAAAGCGGGGAAATGCCGGATATGGGCCTGATGTATTATAATGTGCCCGATATGGGTATCGTGCCGCC
>CEAC01010943.1_pt1 | contig 13233 bp, 5 predicted proteins | sample 557411 | NCBI WGS metagenome assembly CEAC01 (sample SAMEA3182094, study PRJEB8094) | gut metagenome | biome: human; feature: gut; material: Stool; isolation source: human stools | place: Canada | collected 2012-02-21
GATGTATCCCGTGTGACCTGCAAGGACTGCGTTTGTATTCTTACCGCCGATCGGCAATGAGGTTGCACTCATATGTGCCGCACCGTAGCTCATATTTGAGCTGTTCGCACCGAGGTAAATCGGCAGACGCATATTTATTGTTTCGGCGGTAACATAGCCGTAAATACCGTCGGTTATGCCGTAATCTTCAAGATTGACGGCAGCCTGCGAATAGGTATCGTTGCGGAGCATTTCATACTGGTTCGTTTCAAGTTTTTTGTTGTAGGCAACACTGTCATGGAAAAGTCTGTCAAGGTCAGCCTTGAAAACAACGGGCTGTTTGGAAGTACGCTTGCCTTCTCTGTCAATTTTGTAACCATCTTCGTCAACCTTGCCGTCCTTGACCGCCTGTTCAAAAGAGCCGTCCTCAGCTTCTTCAACACGGGCGTCAAAGCCGTCAGCCTCACCGTTTGAAATCTGTGTTCCGATAAAATTTGATATGGGGGGAAATGCGACAAGACCTATTCCGACAACGAGCATTGCTATTGCCACACCCGTAAGTATTTTTTTAATCATCGGAATCACCACCCGAATCATTCTGATTTTCGTCAGCCGAGTCATCTCTCAGCCGTTTTGCACCGTTTGACTTCTTCTTTTTACGCTTGAGCAGAAATACAACCACAAACACAACAAGTGCAACAAAGCCGACAATTATGCCGATTGCGACTGCATAAGGAATTTTGTAACCGAGAAAGAATATGTAACCGTTGTCAAACTTTGCAAGTGACACACCTGTTTCAACATATTTAGTATCATCGTATGCAACATGCTTGCCACGCACGAGAAGTCTGTGAGTATTAACGCCGTATGGGGTACAGGTGAGGAGCGTTACAAGGTCTTCTCCGTCAACAATCCGCAAGGAATTGATTTCCGAAGGAAGAACAACCTCGATTTGATCAACCTCATATTTCAGCGTTCTGTCGAGGATATGAACATAAAACTCATCGCCGACTTTCATATCGGTGAGGTAATCAAAAAATGTTTCGCCCGGATAACCCGAATGGGCAGAAATTACGGAATGTGTGCTGGTACCGCCGACAGGCAGGGAAGTATTTTGAAGATGTCCTGCACCTTTGGAAAGAACCTCTTCGCTTGTGCCGTGATAAATCGGCAGATAAACATTGATTTTCGGCACGTCAATATAGCCGATAAGACCGTTATCATCAACATTGAGAGTTTTCTCATAATTTGCGCCGATTTTCTGAAAAGCCTTTTCGTCGAACGGGTCGGTAATTATCATATTATTTGAAAGGCTGTTATTGTACTTAGCAGCCTCTTCAAACATTTTTTGAGTTTTCTCACTCGGCATCTGAGCAACCCTGTTGGTGTACTCCTTAACCATGCTTCGACTGACATAGTTATTAATTGCGGAGCTGACAAGCGGATAGCTCATTATGCCGATTCCTGCAACAAATATTAAAACTATTAGTAAAATTGACAGCTTTCGTTTCATAAAATTTTCCTTTTCTGCGTGTTTTTGTTCCGTTGTTATTATACTATATTTTACTATTTATCGCAACTGCGTGCCGCAGTCCCAGTTCGTGAAGATAGTTTGTGCAATACCAAAACATATTCCGCCCCGAGCGTAACATTGTGGTGGTTTGCGACATTTATAAAATTTGATTTAACATATAATTTGCACCGTTGGCGACGGGTGGAGGCGGTTTTAGCATATACAAATGCGGTGCGGAACACCGCCACCTTAATTATTCATTATTCATTAAATAAAGCCAAAATAGAACGGGGATGCGTTGCCGCATCCCCTGAAAATTACATATATCATATCACAGATTTTAAGATAAAGATATTCGATTAATTATTTAGCTGCTTTCTTTCTCTTAAGAACAAAGAGAAGAACGCCTGCACAAGCGATAAGTGCTGCACCGCCAATATAGAACATCATTGTACCCATACCACCTGTCTGAGGAACAGTTACAGGGTAATCCTTAACTACTGTAGCACCGTTTTCAACTGTACCAACTGCTGTGTATGCCTTTGCAACAGCTTTTACTGTGAATACTGTAGCGTTGAGGTTGTAGCCTGCAGGAGCCTTTGTTTCCTTTACAAAGTAATCAACGCCAGGTGTAAAGTAGAACTCGTGTGTGCCATAGTAGAACTTATCGTTGCCGTTAGTTGTTGTTGTTGCCTTAACAGTTTCACCTTCAACTACGATTGCCTCGGTGCATGCTGAATCCTTATAAAGTGTGAATTCAGCGCCTGCAAGCTTTGTTGATGTTGTGTTACCGTCAACCTTTGTTACATCAAGACCTGCAGTTGCAACATTTACAGTATCATTACCTGGCTTGTATGTGAAGTTGCCTTCATTACCATAGTAAAGACCGTCTGTGTTGGGGAGGTCTGTAGTAACTTTGTCAGCGATATCAGCTTTTACCTTAGCAGAGAATGTTACCTTGACTGTATCATAACTGTAGAACTCGTCACCCTTAAGGAGTGCCTCTGATGCAACGACTGCGAATGTAGCTGTTGCATCAACGCCAGTGGCATCTTTATAAGCATAACCAGGAACTACTTCGAAGTCGCCGTCCTTTGCAGGTGTTTCAACACCATCCTTAACAAAGTAAACCTTTACAGTACTGTCAATGAGTGAAAGAGCGTTGTCCATGTTATCAACAATTGCATATGTGCCAACCTTGTTAGTTGTTGAACCTGCTGTTGAAGCTGTAAGTGTGTACTCAGCGTTCTTCTGTGTACCAACTTTGCTGTCTTCAACTGTCTTTGTAACTGTGATACCTGAAACATTAATCTTTGAAGCAAGGTTTACTGTTTCATAATCATATGTCCAGTCTGTGCCATTGAAGAAAGGAAGTGAGATGAGTGAACCCTGTACAGACTTAACTGTACCAGGCTTCTTAGAGCAGTATACATAATAGATACCGTCTGCAAGGTCTGTAATCTCCTGTGTAGGAACATCTGCTGAACCGTCATATTTGAATGTAACAGTCTTAGCAGCGGTACCTGTCCATGACATACCATCACAAATTGTGATGATTTTCTGGCTCTTGTTTGCTTCTGTTGAATTGAGAGCGTTTACAAGGTCAGTGTTGCTTGCATAAGCCTCTTCAACTGTTACTGTACCTGTTGTAGTATCAACCGTTGCGAGCTTGAAGAATTTGTACTCATAGGTACCAACATAGTCGGCTTTATTAACTGTTGTATCGGCATTAGGGTTGCATGATACTGTAAGTGTTGTAGCAGCGCTTGCTGAGAATGGAATCATGAGAGTGATCATCATTACTGCAAGAACAGCTGCAAAGATTTTCTTTGTAGTTTTCATTTTTCTTTCTCCTTTGTGTTTGATTTAATATATGTAATTATATTCTAACCGAATGGTTAAACGGGTTGGGGTGGCTGCATGGCAGACACCGGCTAACAACGGTGCCCGTAGCAGTCAAAGAGGTTTTCTATGAAAGAAACATCTGATTAAAAAATCATCTGTTCTAACAATTTAAATCATATCGGGTTACTTTCTGCGTCCTGCTCTGCGTTTTTTACGAACTTTTCCGTAATAGATTGCGTAGCCCGTGAACATTGTCACCGCAAGACCTGCAACCGACAAACCGAGAACAACATAGCCGTTCATACCTTCACCGCTCGCCTGTGGCATTGTAATTGCACCGTCAACATAATTATATGTAACATCGTACTTACCCTCAACAGGAAGTGTGAAGTAGGAAAGTGTGTAGTTCGGGGTGTAACCATCTGACGGTTTGTACTCAAACAGACAGTATGTTTGATATTTTGAAGTACCTGTTATATAATTGTCGGAACTTTCGTTCCATACAACTTTACCGTTTGTTTTTGTAAACTCGCCCTGACCGTCCTTGAAGATTGTCAGATTGTCAAACACAGCCTGACCGTTGCTGTCTGTCTTTTTAGAAACCATATGAGTTTTCATTGAGGCATCATTAATGATTGTATTGATATCATCTGCAGTAAAGATATCCTCACTAGATACCTTCATCACCGCAAATTCCGTATCACTTACATTACCGCCTGTCTGGTTCTTCTTGTTTACTGTTGCGCTTCCGTGTGTTGTTTCATTTGCAAACAGGGCTTCATTTTCTTTAACAGAAGTAGGATCGTTGAAGTAACCTGCAAGCTCAGCATCGGTTTTGTCTTTAATAGCCGAGCTACTAACCTTAATATACGTAGGCGGTGTTACTTTACCGTTTTCAAGAAGTTCAATCTCGGCAAGCCAGGTGTTCGTATCCATTATATAATCGGATGCATTTTCACCCTCGGCAAGAGCCTCGGTAATCTTAAATCTGTAAACACCCGCAGTGACTAATTTGAGGTTTTTGAATTCAACCTTACCTTTTTTGTCAGGTGTTTTCAAATTCGTGGAAACTGTTGCTGCGCTGTTTGTCTTGATAAAAGTCTTGCCGTCGGTATCAAGTTTTGTTGTATCCATTGATCCAAGACCTGTCAATGTATAGACGAACTTGCTGCCGCTGTAAGCCTGACCGTCAAGAGTTTTATTTACCGAAATGGCAATGTTTGTAGGATTAACCTTATTGATAAAGTTAAGCGCATTTCCTGCTTCGGCGAGAGTACCGACAAATGTACCGTTGAAGTTCTGATCGCCTACTTTGTAGGGAACATAACCTATAACATTTTTCTCTGTAATCTTATAGGTTGCACCTACAGGAATATTGAGAAGCTTAATGCTTTCGCCCTTTTTGATTGTGAACGAACCGTCCAAGGGTGTACGGTAAGCTGTGCTTGAATAATCACTTGCGCCCTTCTCTTTGAGCTGATACTCAAGAGGATAGGTCTTGTAGTCATAGGTTGAACCTTTGCCGTCAAAGTCGAGAGCAATTGCAAATGTAAACTGCTGACTTGTGTCGTAGTCGGTTGTACCGTTTTCATCAACAACATTCTTTGAAATTTCAAGAGGTGCTGTCACTATCTTGTTGGTATAGTCGAGCTGGAGCTGTGCATAAGCCTTTTTATCAGTGGGATCTACAAGGTTGAATTCCGAGTCCGTAGCTGAACCGCTCTTGATTATTGAACCGACTCTGTTGTTAACAAGTTCCCAGTTCGTTGTGTATTTAAGCTTACTGCTGTCTGTTGACTCGTTAACCTTCATATCGTTGCCGGTCTTGAATGAGTTGTCAAAGTCAGCTATATAATTATCTTTAAGTGTGAAACCGCTGTTTGAAAGAGTTTCACTGCTTATGCTTTCGTCTGATTTTGTAAGCTTGTAGCTTTTACCGGAGGTATCTTTGCCGTTCTCTTTGATTGTATAATCAAAAGTTTCATTAGCTTTGAGGTCATCTGAAATTTCAGAAACAACATCGCCTGTATCAAGTGCCTTTGTAACCTTGAGGTCATTGTTGGCAGGTGTCATTGTAAAGTTTACTGAGAAGTTAGACTCAGCCTCACCACGCTCCATATAGAATACTACCATATGGTATGTCTTGTTAGGATCAAGCTGAACACCATTGTTGATTGTCTTTGTAACGGTGCCAAGGTTTGTATGATGTAACGAACCGTCTGCAGAATACGGAGTGCCGTTACACTTCCACATTTTACCGTAAAGATTTGAAAGTGTAAGGTCACCTGAAAGTTTATCGCCACCTACATTCTGCCCCTTACAGAAAATAGCACCTGTGTTGCTTCCAAACTGTGACTGCTTAAACTTGTAGAAACCGTCTGCTGTTGTGTAGGGCTTTTCATACTTTGTTGATGATGAATCATCCCATGTATAAACGCAGAAGTCTTTATAAGCGGAATCTGTTCCAACCCAAAACTCATCACTCGGAACTGTAACTGTTGTCGATGATGATGAAGTCGATGACGGAGTTGAGTAATCGGCAAATACATCGTCAGCTGTTGCTTTCATTGTATTAAAGTTAATTGAACCGCTTGCCTCTTTATGGTCACCGCCGAGATCGAGAGCAAGCTCTGCGTTAGCACCTGTTGGATCTTCACCGATATAAACCCAAAGGTCATCGTCACCGCTGAAGTTAAAGGTTACATCTTTGCCGTCTGCACCGTCTGCAAGTTTACCGCCTTTCGGAACTCTGAAGTCTATATCAAGTCTGACACCAAAGCCATAGTTAAGGTTATAGTTAGTACCCTTGCCCGTTGAAGTGTTCTGAGTATTGTTGAATGGGAAAACACCATAACCGTTTTGTCCACCGGCGAATTTTGACAACTCATCATGTACACCAAATTGTTCGCCCTCACCGTAGTTAATTTTTTTAGGTGTAAGGCCGTCCCATGTAAAGTAGATGTTATCTTTTGCTTTTTTTGAAGTGAATTCATAAGTAGTAACACCATCACCGTCAGTAGTTGCACGGAACGGGAAAGATGACTTATAAACATTGGCAACTCTTTTATCATTATATGTAGCGGTTGAAAGTGCCTCAGCATCAAAGTAAGGAGCCTTGACACCATTTGCAACCTGAAGATTGCCCTTACTGTCAAGCCTGTCGTACATAAGACCCTGTAAGGACTGGTTATAATTACCGTCGCCCCATGCCATACCGTTGGAGTTGTTTACTGCATAGTAATAGTTATCATCATAATTGTTGATGTTTGTAAGTCCTCCTGCGTGGGTCTTAAATGTTTCGTAGTGTCCTCCACCCCTATACATATTACCGAAGTAGAGAGGATACTTCCAGTCCGATTTATGTGGTAAAGCAATCTTGCTTATGTAGTTGTTGAAGTTATCAAACTGATACCAATAGTCATGCATTTCATCCTTATTATTTTTCTCATTGTCATAACCCTGACACTGAAGATACCCTTTCTCCTGCTCCATATCCGACCAGTAGTCAAAGTATGTTGCGTCAACGCCTACGATGTTAGGATTATCTTTGAATGAATTTTCAACGACAGCACCATAGTTTACATTGTCTATTTCCGAGAATTTTGTCCAGCCTTCGCCTCTGGCTGTCTTAACATATGTAGCCGTGTTATCGCTGTAGCCCAAACCATCATATCCCGAATCTGTCGGATATGATGTTGCAGAAGATGCACCGTTGAGGTTATGTTCGTTCGGATGGAATCTTAAAAGCGCACCCGCCGGAATTCTACCGCTGAACACCACAGAACCGCTTACCTTGGTGTCTTTGGTGTCTTTTGTAAGCTCAACTGTTCCTTCATAGGCATCGTTGTAGTCAAAAGTTGCATAAACCTTTGTAAGCGACTTCCAGTCATCGTTTGAAACATAAACTGTTTTATATGTTGCTTTCGACTGTTTGTCGGGAGCTTGAACAGAAAGGTATTTACTTTCTTTGAACGAGCCGTCGGTAGAAAGATAAAATTCTGTGTCGCCCGTAGCACCAGAAATGTCGATGGTCTTGATGAACGGGTTAGTCCACTGACTTTTTGAAGCATCATAAAGAGCATTATCGGCACTGTATGAGTCGTTAATACCGAGGTCGCTTGTTTGTGTTTCGCCCTTGTTGCTGAAGATTACATTTTTATGGGATGACTTAACATCTACATAGTAGTAATTGCTGTCTGAAGATGTCTTAGTCATTGCAACACCCGGCCACTCTGCGTTGAAGTCAGTATCGTTTACCCAAGAATATGCATAAGCTTCATTATAGGTATTATTGCTGTTATAAAGATAGATACGGCGAAAATCTTTTGCAACAGTCTTTTCGGGAAGAGTAAAATTAACCCCGTAAGAAAGCTCAATTTTTGTTGCACCGGATGGTGCAGTGGTTTCAAAAACTCCCGACGAAGGATCTTTGCTTACCTTTTCTGTTTTAAGAACCGTGCCGTCATCCTGAGCAAAACGACATGTAACAGAAGAAAAACCATTCCATTCCTTATTCTTGTTCAGGTTAATGTAAATCTTCTGTCCCGAAGATGTTGCCGCAAATACATTAAGCGACATACCCGACACGGCACATATCGAAAGCATGAGGGTAAGTGCAAGCACAAGAGAAAAGCTTTTCTTTGCGGTTATGCAAAGCTTTTTACTTAATTTCATAATTTTTTCTTCTCCTTCATTGCCGATTACTTTGTTTTGGCAGTCAAAGTACAATTAAACAGAACTGCATAGGACAGTCCAACATATCTGCCAACTAATTATGAAACGCAAATTTTTGAATTTGTTCTTCTTTTTTACTTGTATACAATTATATAATATTTTATTGCATATTTGTAGAGGCAATACAGCCAAACTTTGGGTAATATTTTTGGCTATTTTGCATATCTGCAAGCACGATTTAATATTTTTGACCATAATGTGATTTTATTACTTATTTATCGCCATTTTTTGTGTTTAAGATAAAATATACCTTAACAGGCAGTTAAAAAGTCAATTTCGGCACTAAATTTGTTGATTTTTAATTCTTTTTCAAAAATATCAAAAATTTTTATGCAGGTTTACTCCATGCTGTGCGTGCGAAAATATGTATTATTTTGCGATTGCTGTTTTTTAACATAAAATGCCCCAAAACCAGCATTTTGCAGAATTTTTCAGATATATTTTTATAATCAATATCTATATCTCATCAAATTAATCACCGAACTCCTTAAAAATTCGGCAAAATAAAGGGGCAGAGTATTGCTCTCTGCCCCTCAAAATGTAATTCACTTAAATCGCAATTATACAAACCGCTTTATGCAAACATATTAAAGATCTCTGCCGCAGCACTTCTTGTACTTTTTACCGCTGCCGCACGGACAGGGATCGTTTCTGCCGATTTTCTTGCCCTTACGGATAGTCTTGTTTACAGAATCCGTACCGTCTGCAGAAGTTTCTGTAGGCTGAGCAACCTGCTCACGGTGAAGCGCTTGCTTTACGGCGTCCGACTGTTCAACAGTTCCTTCATCATCGGCTGCAGACTGTGCCGCTGCGGCAGCCCTCTGAGCTGCTCTCTTTGCCGCTGCAATTGCATCCTGTCTTTTCTGAATCTCATAAACACGCTTTGGCATAATGAGCATCATCTTGACAGTATCTTCACGAATGCTTTCAATCATCTCATCAAACATATCGAAGCCTTCAACTCTGTACTCAACAACAGGATCGTGCTGACCGTATGAACGAAGTCTGATACCGCTCTTGAGCTGATCCATATTGTCGATGTGATCCATCCAATGTGTATCAACATTCTTGAGGAGGTAAACACGCTCCATCTCACGGATTGTTTCCTCGGGAAGAAGTTCTTCGTTTTCCTTGTAGATTTCGAGAGCATCATCAACGAGCATCTTCTGAATCTCTTCGGGTTCCATATCTTCAAGATCCTCAAGACTGAAATCGTACTTAGAATCATCTCTGATAAGCCAACCTGCATAGTAATCCTTGAGGCTTTGGAAGTTCCAATGTTCTGCCGGACCTTCGGGGAGATACTGCTTGATTGAAGTTGCGATTGTATCCTCAACCATTTTGAGGATTGTTTCGTGGAGATCCTCACCGTTAAGAACCTGATCACGCTGACCGTAGATGATTTCACGCTGTTTGTTCATAACATCGTCGTACTGGAGGACATCCTTACGAATGCCGAAGTTACGAAGCTCAACCTTTTCCTGTGAGCCTTCGATAATACTTGTGAGCATTTTATTCTCAATAGGCATATCTTCGGCAACATTCATACGCTCCATCATCATTTTCATTCTGTCACCGCCGAACAGACGCATAAGGTCATCCTCGGTTGAGAGGAAGAAACGGCTGACACCCGGATCGCCCTGACGGCCTGCACGACCACGGAGCTGGTTATCAATACGGCGTGACTCGTGTCTTTCCGTACCCATAATGTAAAGACCTCCGGCCTCTCTTACCTTTTCAGCCTCGCCCTTAATTTCTTCCTTATACTTGTCATTCAGTTCTCTGAATGTATTTCTTGCATTGATGATTTCTTCATCATCGGTTTCCGCATAACCTGTAGCTTCTTCAATAAGCTCCTCTGTAAAGCCCTGCTTACGCATTGCGGCTTTTGCCATATACTCTGCGTTACCGCCGAGGATGATATCGGTACCACGACCTGCCATGTTGGTTGCGATTGTTACCGCACCGAGTTTACCTGCCTGAGCAACAATTTCAGCCTCTTTTTCATGCTGTTTTGCATTGAGGACATTGTGCTTGATGCCTCTCTTTTTGAGCATTTTTGAAAGAAGCTCCGACTTCTCAATTGAAATTGTACCGACAAGGACAGGCTGTCCCTTTTCGTGAGCCTCAACAATTGCATCAATAACAGCGTGGAACTTGCCGTTTTCTGTCTTATAAACCGAATCGGGGAGGTCTTTTCTTAAAACAGGCTTGTTTGTAGGAATTTCAACAACATCAAGCTTGTAGATTTCCTGGAATTCTTCCGACTCTGTCTGAGCAGTACCTGTCATACCCGAAAGCTTTTTGTAAAGACGGAAGTAGTTCTGGAATGTGATTGTAGCAAGAGTCTTGCTTTCACTCTGAACCTTTACGCCCTCTTTAGCCTCAATGGCCTGATGAAGACCTTCGTTAAAACGACGGCCGTACATAAGACGACCTGTAAATTCGTCAACGATGATAACTTCGCCGTCCTTGACAACATAGTCAACATCAAGCTTCATAACGCCGTTGGCCTTGATAGCCTGATTTACATGGTGCTGAATTGTAAGGTTATCGGGATCGGTAAGGTTTTCAATACCGAAAAATTCTTCGGCTTTCTTTACACCGCTCTGTGTGAGGGTTGCTGTTTTCTGCTTTTCATCAACAACATAATCAATGTCGTTTTCCTTGTAATATTCCTCCATATCCTCTTTTGCGTCAAGTTCTGCAAAACGCTGAACTTTAAGAGTTTTTGCAAAAGCGTCAGCCTTTGCATAAAGGTCTGTTGACTTGTCGCCCTTACCCGAAATAATAAGAGGAGTTCTCGCCTCATCAATGAGGATTGAGTCAACCTCATCGACAATTGCAAATGCGTGTGGGCGCTGAACCTTGTTTTCCTTGTAAACTACCATGTTGTCACGGAGGTAATCAAAACCGAGTTCATTGTTTGTTCCGTATGTAATGTCTGCGGCATAAGCCTTTTTTCTGCCGTCATTGTCAAGGTCATGACAGATAAGACCAACCGAAAGACCGAGGTATCTGTAAAGCTTACCCATCCACTCTGAGTCACGGCGGGCAAGGTAATCGTTGACTGTTACAATGTGAACACCTTCGCCTGTAAGAGCGTTGAGGTATGCAGGGAGGGTAGCAACCAAGGTTTTACCTTCACCGGTTTTCATCTCGGCGATTCTGCCCTGGTGAAGAACGATACCGCCGATAATCTGAACGGGGAAGTGCTTCATACCAAGCACTCTCCAGCCTGCCTCACGACAGGTTGCAAATGCTTCGGGGAGAATATCGTCTGTTGTTTCGCCGTTGGCAAGTCTTTCTTTAAGAATTGTTGTCTGGTTCTTGAGTTCACTTTCGCTCATAGCCGCATATTTATCTTCGAGTGCAAGCACCTTGTCACAGATTGGTTGCACACGCTTAACTTCACGCTTGCTGTAGTTGCCGAACATAGCCTTTAAAAAATTCATCAGGGTTCTTCCTTTCAATGTACCGAAAAAATCGGTCAAACTGTATTTTCAATAATATAATTTTAATTTACTGCACCGCAGACGCTCCAAGGCTTTTTGCAGCCTGAATCATTGCGGCCTCAACCACGGGACCGGCATATTGGAAACCGAAACCCGAATCCTGTACAACACAGGCAAAAGCGAGAGGGCAGTCCTCATCTTTTGAGTAGCCGACCATCCAGCCGTTAGGGTTCTTATCATCGCCGACTTCACCCGTACCTGTTTTGGCACAGACTGTAAGTCCGCCGAAAAGGTTGTCGCCGTAGTAATCCGAAACGGTGTATCTCATAACATCATCAAGCTTTGTCGCCGTATCGGATGAAAAAAGCTCCTGTCCGCTGCTCTTGTAGTTTATGCCGAGTGCGGAGAGTATGGACTCATCTTTGATAAGGGTAGGGTTTGTAGCCTTACCGCCGTTTGCGATTGCACCGCAGATAATTGCCATCTGCATCGGGTTTACCTTGTCATTATACTGACCTACGCCCGACCAGCCAAGCTGGTTTTCATTGGCATCGCTGACATCATATGAACCCTTTGCGGTTTTAATTCCGTCAACATCAAAGGAGCTGTTAATGCCGATTTTCTCGGCAGTTTTTGTCATTGTGTCACTTCCGAGTTCAACGGCAAGCTTTGCAAAAACAATATTGCAGGAGTGTGCCATTGCCTCTTTATATGTCAGCGTTCCGTGAGTTTCCGTACAGGTAACTTCACTTCCGCCTATGTTCTCACTTCCGTTACAAACCCAAGTGCGGTCATAAAGGTCGGGAATATTCTCGATTGCCGCCGCAGATGTAACGATTTTGAAGATTGAACCCGGGGTAAAGGTTGACGAAAGCACATTATCAAGGTAAACGCCCTCATATTCGCTTTCGTTGTCCTCGGTAATTTCGGGGGGAGCCTGCGGATCGTAAGCCATGGTGCTTATGGAACAGATAACCTCGCCTGTTTTGTAGTTATATATTACACATGCACCTTTTTTGTTATAAGCTGCAAGAACATCATAAGCAGCCGCACAGGTTGCGGAATCGACTGTCAGCTTTATATCGTGAGAGGCACGCAATGATTCCGGCATATTAAGTCCGAAAACAAGGTTATAGCCTATCAGCTGAGAACGATACATACTTTGAACAGCCGTTGAAATGTTAAGGCTGTCATCACCGACAACATGAAGCAGAGATTTTCTTACGCTCTCGCTTTCGTTATAAACTCTTTTACCGTCAACCGTCTGTGCAAGAGCCGTGCCGTTGCGGTCATAAATCGCTCCTGCCTGTGCAAGGCCGCCGTCACCTGCTATATGAGCATTATATGCCTGATCAACCCAATCGTCTGCCCCTGTTACAAGCTCAAAGGCAAGATAGCCGAGTCCGCCGATAAACGCAAGCGCAACTATATATATAAGTGTACTTCTGCGAAGTATTTTTTTCAAACCTTACACCACCCTGTGTATCAAGTGAACAATCGAAAAATTAAAGAAAATGCGGCTTTGCTTGCAAAGCACTATGAATACGGTCGGGAGATAGAGCATTTTATTTTGCTGTTTTTCCTCTCGACAACAATTTTCCATTTTCAATTTTTCATTTTCAATTTACTAAACTTATCTTTTCACCGAATAAGTTCTCTCGTCTGCGGCTTTGATGAATGCAACAAGTCCCCAACAAGACATAATAC
>CEAC01003083.1_pt1 | contig 13090 bp, 9 predicted proteins | sample 557411 | NCBI WGS metagenome assembly CEAC01 (sample SAMEA3182094, study PRJEB8094) | gut metagenome | biome: human; feature: gut; material: Stool; isolation source: human stools | place: Canada | collected 2012-02-21
GATCGTGCCGCCGTGCGCCTCGACGAACTCCTTGGAGATGGCCAGCCCCAACCCGCTGCCCTGCACCTTCGTACCCGGCACGCGGAAATATCGCTCGAAAATGCTCTTATGGTAACGCGGGTCGATGCCCCGGCCGAAATCCTGCACGAAGATCTCGACCGCCTTTTCATGCTGCACGGCCCCGACGATGATGCGCGAATTCTCGGGGGAATGGTGGATGGCGTTGGAGAGGAGGTTGGTAATGACCCATGCGATCTTTTCGTTGTCGACGAACAGTTTCGAAATCTTCTCGGGGTATTCCACCTCGACGAAGCAGCGGAAACGCTCGGCCAACACCTGCGTCGCCTTGACGGCATAGTCGATCAGTTCGACAGGCTTCACGACCTTGGGCATGAGCCTGAGTTTACCGGACTCGACCTGCGTCATGTTGAGCAATTCGCCCGTGATATTGAGCAGGCGGTCGCTGCTCTCGCGGATGCTGCCCACGAGCTGCTTCTGTTCTTCGTTGAGCTGCCCGAGACGGTTGTCGCCGAGCAGTTGCAGGCTCATCAGGATCGACGAGATGGGGGTTTTCATCTCGTGCGAAACCGTCGAGATGAAATTGGTCTTGGCAGAGTCCAGCTCCTTGTATTTGGTGATGTTGTTCAGGACGATCAGGTTGCCGACGAACTGTTGCTCCCGGCTGCCGACCGGCATGATGTAGAGCGGCGTATCCTCCATCTGGAAATAGCTCTCCTTGTTGTCGGCATAGATCTTCAGCGGCTCCTGCCCGGCGTTCTTCTTCTCGCCGTAAAGCTCGCGCAGCAGGCGCCGGAGCAAGTCGTTGGCAAGCGCCACCTCGGCGGCATCGCGCCCGATGACGGTCTCGGGCAGGTTGAGCACCGACAGCGCCTCGCGGTTCATGAAGAGGATGGTCTTCCGGGGATCGAGTCCGATGATCGGTTCGTGGAGCGAATTGACGATCGCCTCGATCCGCGTCTTGGCCGTCATCAGGTCGTCGAGCGAACTGCGGCGGTACTCGTCGAGCTTGGCCGCCATGTTGTTGAACGACTCGGCAACGGATTCGAACTCACGGTTGCCCGTGAAGTCGAGCCGCTTGCCGTAATTATGGCTGGCGATCTCCTTGATCCCCTTCTTCAGCTCGTCGATCGGGCGCAGCACCCTCCGCGGGAACCACACCAGCACGGCGCCCGCGACAAGGGCGCACAGGGCGGCCACGACGATCAGCCACCACATGACATAGTCGGCACGCTCCTCGACCTGCGAGCTCTTGGCCCGGATAGCCGTCATGTTCACCTCCATAATGCGGTAGAGGTCGGCACGCACGGTCTGTATCTCGGCCTCGGTGACGGGGTCGCTCAGGCTGGCGACATGCTGCTGCAAGGCCGCCGTAAGCTCCTTTTCGCTGACTTCGGTGATGTTCTGCTGCTGGAGCGCCAGGCTCTGGCGCAGGGCGTGCCGCGAGACGGAATCCTGGCCGATGTCGTTCAGCGACCGGAGCATGTCCCCGGCGTATTGCAGCGAATTATAGTTGTCGGCCAGGATGGTGCCCGTAGCGCGCGAAAGCTGGCGGACGTAGCTGACCGACTGGATGCCGAGCAACAGGATCATGGCGAACAGCACGCCGATGCCCAGGGTAAGCCTCCCTTGTATCTTCATAGTCATGACATAATAAAAAGGTCGATGTTCATACGCGACAGGCGGCCGTCTCAGAATGATACGCCTGGCGCCGGCGTCAGGGCTTCATACCGTAACTTTCCAGCTTGCGGTAAAGCGTGGCGATGCCGATGCCCAGCAGGCGGGCGGCCTCGGCCTTGTTGCCTTTCGTGTATTCGAGTACCCTGAGGATGTGGTGCCGTTCGAGGGCGTCGAGCGCCATCGAGTCGGGTACGGAGCCGTCGCACGACGCGGCATGGAATTCGGGGGAGAGGCAGCCGACGGTAAGGGCATTGCCTTCGGCCATGATCAGGCTGCGCTCCACGACGTTGCGCAGTTCGCGGACGTTGCCGTGCCAGGCATGGCGTTCCAGTGCGGCGATGTACCCTTTGTCGATCGTGTCGATCCGACGCCCCATCCTGTCGGCGAATTGCGCCGCAAAGAACCGGGCATATTCGGCGATATCGCCCGGCCGCTCGCGCAGCGACGGCAGGTGGATGCGAAAAACAGAAAGACGAAAGAAGAGGTCTTCGCGGAAATTCCCGGAGGCGATCTCCTTTTCGAGGTCGCGGTTCGTAGCGGCAATGATCCGCAGGTCGACCTTGGTCGGGCGGGTTTCGCCGATTTTGATGAACTCGCCGCATTCGAGCACGCGCAGCAGCTTGGCCTGCAGCTCGACGGGCATCTCGCCGATCTCGTCGAGGAAAAGCGTCCCCTTGTCGGCCTCCTCGAACAATCCCTTCTTATCTTTGGTGGCGCCTGTGAAGCTGCCGGCACGATGGCCGAAAAGCTCGCTTTCGAGCAGTTCCTTGGAGAAAGACGAACAGTTGACGGCGACGAACGCTCCCTTCGCGCGCGGGCTGGCATGGTGGATGGCCTGCGCAAAGACCTCCTTGCCGGTTCCGGTTTCACCCGTGAGCAGCACCGAGGTGTCCGTGACGGCGACCTTGCGCGCCAGCGCGACCGCACTGCGGAGGGCTTCCGACGAACCGATGATGCGGTCGAACGAATGCTCTTCGGAAAGTTTGTCCTCGAGACGAGCCAGCCGGCGCTGCATCTGCGCCTTCTCGGTGGCACGGCTCAGCAGCGGCAATATCTTGTTGTTGTCGTCGCCCTTGGTTATGTAATCGAACGCCCCGTTCTTGATGGCCTGCACGCCATCGGGGATATTGCCGTAGGCCGTCAGCAGGATGACCTCGGCCGAAGGCATGGCCTGCTTGATCCGACCGACCATCTCGACACCGTTGCCGTCGGGCAGTTTGACATCGCACAGCACGACATCGGGTTCGCAGCGGCGGAGCATCCTGAGCCCCTCGGCGCAATCGGCGGCCTCGGCCACCTCGTAACCTTCCAGCCCGATGATGCGTGCCAGCAGTTTGCGCAACTGTTCCTCGTCGTCGATAATAAGAATCTTTGCCATTCGGTTCTCCAATTTTCGGCAAAGGTAAAACAATAATTTCACATATCGTTCCGACAGCCCCGATACAAACAAAGCCCCCGCGATGCAGGGGCTCCGTCCGAACCGGCAATACCGGTTCTATTTCACGGACTTCTTATACCACTCCTTGTGTTTTTCGCCACGGCTCTTCACCCAATCGGCGAAATCGGGATAGAAGACGTCGATCTTTACCATCTCATCCGGGATCCGGAAATCGGTAACGGGCAGGTCGATGGCGAAAGGATACAACTCGGAGGTCGCATAATAATACGGCCCGATGGGGTTCCCCGCCTTGTCGAGCGAGCTCTTGTCATCGTTGCGGCCGAAAGGATAGGGGTCGGCCAGCGACGTGGGAGCATAGTTCGTCAGGTGTATTTCCTTGCGGACGGCCCCGGGAACAAAGCCTTTGTCGCCCACACAGATAAACGGGTTGTAGAGCGACTTGCGGGTCACCTTGTCCATCGACAGCCTCCCGTCCAGTTCGATCTCGACGGTGACGGGCCCCCGGGCCACGGCCTGCTCGATGTCGTCGAAGAGTATGACCACGGCCTTATCCTGGTTCTTTTCGAGGCCGGCCGCCGAAGATCCGTTTTCGACCTTCACGCCCTTGACGGCGGTTACGGGAATGTCGAGCTGGTAGCCGAAGGCGCTCCGGAGCTTACCGCCGCTGTGCAACGGCGTGAAAACATCCCTGATCGCCACGATCCGGTTGTCCTTGTCGGTCGTGAAAGTCGTGCTGTACCCGACCACCACGTCGTTCATGTCGTAATCGCCCTGGCTCGGCCACAGATCCTCGAATGCCAGCGTGCCGACCACAGGGTCGCCCGTCACGTCGGGATATTTCTCGTCATCGGGGTCGGTCGTCGGGCGCTCGGGATCATAAATTGCATCGGCAGGATCGGCATCGACGTAGAAGAGCACGTCCTTGTAGTCGTTGTCGCCGCCATCCTCGAAGCCGAGCACGGTCTTGCCGCTCACCTTGTCGTAGAGGCTGACCATATAGCGGCCGTTTCCCGCATTGAACTCATTGTTCGAATAGCGTGCCGGGTGTTTCGAACCGGTGATGTCGAGTTTCCCGGTATAGGGATAGTTCTTGGTCGAAATTTCATACGCATCGGGCAGCATGAACCAGCCGACGGTCGTACCGGCGGGGAAAATGTCGGTGGCCTTGCCTCCCTTGAAATAGGTCAGCCGCAGCTGTTCGCCGAAAAACAGGGGCGCCGTCCAATCGTCGCTGCCCGAGCCCCAATCGTCCGGATCGTCGAAATTGGTCGTAAAGGAGGTACAGTTGGGGAAGGCCACGTACTTGGGCAGCGCATCGAACTCGGCTTGCGTCCGGGGAGGGTTCTGCGTATCATAATAATAATAACCGATGGCATTGCGCCATCCGGCCAGTTCTGCGGCGAACACCAGCGTCAGATGGGCATCCTTCGCAATATTGAGGTTGACCACCTCCGTAGGCATGGCGTATTTCGAATTGTCGACGCCCGGCATCAGCACGTTCTGGATGCGGTTCATCAGCCCCGCAGGTGTCTGCGCATATTCGGGGTCGATATTCAGGTTGGGTTTCTGGCCGAACAGCGTACCGAGGATATAGAGCGGTTTCCCTTCCCAAGTCCAGTCGCCGAGCTGCTGCACATTATATGGATTGGCCGCATCGGCACGGGTCGTCACGGTTCGGTCGGCAACCACGGCGCCGGAAACTTTCCCGGCCGCCTTTTCATAGAGCTGCCGCACGTCGAACGAAATACCGCCGGCAGTCACGTCGACCCCGATACAGGCCGGGAACCCGTAGGATTCGCTATACACGTACACCTTGCTTACGGCAGTCGGGAGGTTGACCACCCCCGAGTATTTACTGTCGTTATCGGTATAGGCCCTGAGCAGGGCTTTTACGCCGGGCTTCAGGGTAAGCACGCCGTCCCCGGCATCCACGGGGTTCTCCGCATAAATTTCGAACAGCGCCTTGCTGCCCCTGCGGGCGTAGTCCAGGTTCAGAGGGACATCCCGCGTCGTGGCGTAATCGTATTTATTTCCGCCCTGGGCCGTGCCATCCGGGCCGGGAACTTCATCCGGCCGTTCGATACAGCCTGTCGGTAACATGGTGCATACTGCGAGGGCATACAGCAGGCACAGGTTTCGTAAATTTTTCATATGAGAAAAAAATTTGGTTAATCACATCCCTTTCCGACAGCCATCCGCACCTACCGCTCCGCCCCGCGAAAGTAAAGTTCCGCAGAAGCCCGCATTTCTGTCTTGGCAAATGTAAAAAGAAACCTTATTTCGCCCAAATTTGGTCGATAATCGCATGTTATTGGGGAAATACACGCAAATTGCACAACAAATACGACTATATTACAAAACATTTCAGCCCTCGCATCCAACAAAAAAAGAAGCCGGGCTTCCGGCCCGGCCTATCGTTCAGAAATGAATATTCTTCCGGTATTGAGACGGGGACATGCCCGTGTACCTGCGGAAAAAGCGGCTCAGCGTCGACTGGTCGGGGAAATTGACACGCGCCACGATCGTCTTCAAGTCCATCGCCGACTCACGAAGCAGCGCCTTGATTTCGAAGATCGTATAGTAGACGATCCAGTCCCGTGCCGACTGCCCGCTGATCTCGTTCATCAGGTTGGTCAGGTACTTCGGAGTGATCCCGAGCCTCTCGGCGAAATACGCCACGTCCCTGTTGGGAGAATGTTCCTCGACGATCGTCTGCATGAAACGGAACGCCAGTTCCTCCTTGTGGGTATAGGCTGTCTTCTCGGCCTGCGGATCATTGAGATAGGTGGCGTAGATGTCCCAATAGAACACCCGCAAAAGCTGCATCACCGACTCGCGGCGGCAGATGGCGGGGGCATTTTCGGCGCGGTAGGCCAGCAGGTCGCAGAAATTCAGGAACCGCCCGACATACTCTTCGCGCGGCTCCGAGGCGATATGCGTGCGCATGTAAAAAAAGAAACCGGGCCTGGGTCTCCACAGGGAGCTGAGGGTGTCGGTAAACATATCGTGCGATATGCGGAAAAACCTGATCCCGAAATCGTCGCTTACCTCCTTGATGGAAGCCAGCTGCCAGGGAAACAGAGCAAGCACCATTCCGCGCACGATCCGGAAACGGTGGCCGAAAACCTGTACCGTAGCCGTACCCGACAGGCAGATGCCTCCGACCCCCTTCATAAGGTATACCGGACAACCGGATACCGGCAATTCGTCAAGCTCTGTATAGATACCGAACTCCCCCGGCTCAAGCGGCCTGAAAAGTCTCGTATCGTCTTCATCTATATTCATTATTACAAAATTAGATATTTGTCCGTTCTGAAAACACCCCGTTCTTCACCAATAACATGCAAAAATTGCCGCACATAAAAAATCGCCACTTGCACCCGCTTTTCTCAGCTATCGGCCGGTGCAAAAATTGCCGGGCCTTCTTCCGCACGCAAAATACCCCGAAAAATTTTGTCGGCTCGAAATAAATGCCTACTTTCGCATAAAACATCAGATGATATGATGAAACCCGGTTCGAACATGCAACTCAGCAAGAAATCGCTGGCCGAAGAGCTGGCCGGGCGGTTGCAGGGACAATTCATGTCCGGAAAATTCGAAGTGGGCGAAAAACTGCCGCCCGAACCGGAGTTGATGCAGATTTTCGGGGTCGGCCGCTCGACCGTGCGCGAAGCGGTCAGAATCCTGTCCAACATGGGGTTCCTGAAGGTACGGCAGGGCGCCGGGACATTTGTCGAACGCCTCACGCCGCCGGACGAACCGATGGAGCGGCGCCTCGGACGCGCCGACCTGCACGACTTGGATGAAGTGCGGAAAATACTGGAAGCCGCGATCGCCGAAAAAGCCGCCGAACGGCGAACGGCACACGACGCCGCAGTCCTCGAAAAGCACCTCGCGGAACGGGGAGCGACCGCAGCTGCCGGGGCATTGCAGGCCTGTATCGAAGCCGACGTCAACTTCCACATCGCCCTGGCCGAGGCCACGCACAACGAAATCCTATGCGAGCTGTACCGCTCGACGGCCGCCCATCTGAAAACGAGGTTCAGCAATATATACAGGGACACGGAGTGCCTGCTCGCCTCCCAGCCCACGCACAGGCAGCTGCTCGGGCATATCCTCGCCGGGGATGTACGAAACGCCCGGGAGGCGATCACGCGGATACTCGAAGAACCATAGCCCGCAGCAATGGAGACGCTTACAAAACCCACGGACACACGCCTGCGGCGCTTCACGGAGACCGGAACGGTCTACCCGATACTGTTCATGATCAGCATCACCCACCTGCTGAACGACATGATGCAGTCGGTGATCCCGGCCGTCTACCCGCTCCTGAAGGAGAAATTCGGCTTCACGTTCGCCCAGATCGGGATCATCACACTGGTGTTCCAAATGACCTCGTCGCTGCTGCAACCCTTCATCGGACTCTATGCAGACCGCCATCCGCGCCCCTACTCGCTCGCCGCGGGGATGTGCTTCACGCTGCTCGGGCTGCTCACCCTCTCCGTCGCCCCGGGCTTCGTGCCCATCCTGCTGGCGGTAGGGCTGATCGGCTGCGGCTCTTCGGTCTTCCATCCCGAATCCTCCCGCGTGGCGCAACTCGCCTCGGGAGGCCGGAAAGGGCTGGCGCAGTCGATATTCCAGGTCGGCGGCAACGCCGGGGGCGCCATGGGGCCGCTGCTGGCCGCGCTGGTCGTCATTCCCTTCGGGCAGGCCTCGATCGGCTGGTTCGCTTTGGCCGCGATCCTCGCCATCCTCATCCTCACGAGAATCGGGAACTGGTATAAACTTCGCCTCACCGTCACCGCAAACCGCCCCGCAGCAGCCGCAGCGGCCCCGGCACACCACCTGGGAAAACGCAAAATCCGCCTCGCCCTGGGCATCCTGGGCGTGCTGGTATTCTCGAAATACTTTTACATCGCCAGCATGACCAACTACTTCACATTCTTCCTGATGGATAAATTCGGGATCTCGGTGCAGGGGTCGCAGTACTGCCTCTTCGCATTCCTCGGGGCATCGGCTGTCGGCACGGTCGCCGGCGGGCCGCTGGGCGACCGTTTCGGGCGTAAATACGTGATCTGGGGCTCCATCCTCGGAGCAGCGCCCTTCACCCTGCTGCTGCCCTATGCGAACCTGGCCTGCACGATCGCGCTCGCCGTCATCATCGGACTCGTCATCTCCTCGGCATTCTCCGCCATCCTGGTCTACGCCACCGACCTGATGCCCGGCAAGGTCGGAATGGTCGCCGGGATCTTTTTCGGGCTGATGTTCGGCCTCGGCGGCCTCGGCTCGGCCTTTTTCGGCTGGCTGGCCGACAAGACCAGCATCGAATTCATCTTCCGGATCAGCACCCTGCTGCCCCTGTTGGGGATAATCACGGGGTTCCTGCCGAATATCGAAGGCAAAGTGGCAAACCATAACCGATGAAACCATGCCAAATATAATCGTACTATTCGAAGTAATCCTGAAAACCGGCCGCATGGAGGATTACCTGCAGACAGCGGCAACCCTGAAGGAGGAACTGGCCCGGACGGATGGATTTATCGGCTCGGAACGGTTCGCGAGCCTTGCAAACGGCAACAAACTGCTCAGTAAATCCGAATGGCAGAACGAGCAGTGCGTCGCAAAATGGCGGAACTCGCTCCGGCACCGCCTCGCCCAAAAGCACGGACGGGCGGAGGATTTCGCCGAATACAAGATAACCGTGGTGACGCCCCTGCGCTGCTACACGATAGCTTCGAGAGAAGAAGCCCCGGAAGATTCCAACCTTTACTTTAACCGATAACACCATGCAGTACATTTGTAAATACCAATCGCCCCTCGGCGGGATAACGATCTCCGCCGACGGCAACAGCCTGACCGGGCTCTGGTTCGACGGGCAAAAATACTTTGCCGCCACACTGCCGGCAGCACACGAAGAGAAGCTGCTCCCCGTATTCGACCAGACACAGCGGTGGCTGGACTGCTATTTCAGCGGAAAAAACCCGGGATTTACGCCCCCGCTGCGCCCCGAAGGATCGCCCTTCCGGCAGGCCGTATGGGAAATATTGCTGCGAATACCGTACGGGGAAACAATTACCTATAAGGATATTGCGGAAGAAATCGCACGGCAGCAGGGAAAGCTCACCATGTCGGCGCAGGCCATAGGCGGTGCCGTAGGGCACAATCCGATCAGCATTATCATCCCCTGCCATAGGGTTGTGGGCAGCGACGGCAGCCTGACGGGATACGCCGGCGGCATTCCTAAAAAGGTCGGGCTCCTCACCCTCGAACAGGCGAACATGTCCGGGCTGTTCATCCCGAAAAGGTAACTCCCCGCGCGGGCGCAAAAGACCCGCCGACGGGCATAAAAGAAAAATCCTCACAACTCGCTGATTGGCTTGTCGCAAGGATTTAATCGCCTGTTTTGGAGCGGAAAACGAGACTCGAACTCGCGACCCCAACCTTGGCAAGGTTGTGCTCTACCAACTGAGCTATTTCCGCAATATGTTTCTCCGTCTGCAAAAGAGGCTTTCAACCTCCCTTTCCGGCATCCGAAACTTGCATTTCGGGATTGCAAATATAAACTGAAAAATTTATTCTGCAAAATTTTCCGGCGAATTTTGTCACAAAACGATGTCCCCGGCCTTCGGAAAAGCCGGGGACATCGTATGGGAAACCCTTATTTCCGGGCGGCGGAATAAACCGTCCTGCCGGGAACCGGGGAATTAACGAACCAGGAATCCTTCGTCGGCACGTACCGGGATGGGCAGCTGGGCGTAAATGCCGTCCTGGAGTTTGCTGCGTACGGCCTTGAACGCCTCGATGGTAACATTCACGTCCTCGAGGGTGTGGACTGCGGTCGGGATGATGCGCAGGATGATCTCGCCTTTCGGGATTACGGGGTAAACGACCATCGAACAGAAGATGCCGTGGTTCTCACGCAGGTCGACGACCAGATTCGTAGCCTCGGGGATGCCGCCCTTCAGGAAAACGGGCGTCACGGGCGAATTGGTCACACCGATCTCGAAGCCGTTCTCTTTGAGGCTGCTTTGCAACACACGCACGATCTCCCAAAGCTTCTGCTGGTATTCGGGGTGGTTGCGGATCAGCTCCAGGCGTTTGAGCGCACCGATAACCATCGGCATCGGGAGCGACTTGGCATAAAGCTGCGAACGCATGTTGTAACGCAGCAGGTTGATCAGCCAGCGGGGGCCACAGACGAATGCACCGATACCGGCCATCGACTTGGCAAAGGTGTTGAACAGCACGTCTACGCCGTCCACAACGCCGAAATGCGATGCCGTACCGCGGCCGCCCTCACCCATCGTACCGAAGCCGTGGGCATCGTCGACCAGCAGGCGGAACTGGAAATCCTTTTTCAGGGCCACGATCTCGTCGAGCTTGCCCAGGTCGCCCTTCATGCCGAAGACACCCTCGGTGATTACGAGTACGCCGCCGTTCTGCTCTTCGGCCAGGTCGGTGGCATGCTGCAATTGCAGGCGCAGCGACTCCATGTCGTTGTGTCCGTATACGAAACGCTTGCCCTTGTGCAGGCGCAGGCCGTCGATGATGCAGGCGTGTGCCTCGGCATCGTAGACCACCACGTCGCGCGGCGTCAGCAGGCAGTCGATGATCGAAATCATACCCTGGTAACCGAAGTTCAGCAGAAAGGCATCCTCCTTGCCGACAAACTCGGCCAGTTCGCGCTCGAGACGCTCGTGGTAGACGGTCTGGCCGCTCATCATGCGGGCGCCCATCGGGGCCGCCATGCCGAACTGCGCGGCACCCTCGGCGTCGGCCTTGCGGACTTCGGGGTGGTTGGCCAGCCCGAGGTAGTTGTTCAGACTCCAGTTGAGCATCTTCTTGCCCCGGAAAGTCATGTGGGGGCCGATATCGCCTTCCAGTTTGGGGAAAGCGTAATAACCGTGGGCGTACGACATGTACTGACCGATGGGGCCACCTGCATTTTTCTCAAGGCGTGCAAAAATATCAACCATAAAATATTGTAATTTAATGTTTAAGTTTCCGTTTCGGACGCGCAAAAGTACAAAAAAACCTTTTAGCCATCAAAATTAGCCGTTTTTTATTCGGCACGGGTACGCATTTATACTTATTTCCGGATATTAGATAAGGAAAAAGGCCGCTTTCGGCAGCCCGGGGAAGAACTTTGTTCGGTTTTTCATTTTTTCGATCGGCGGTCTATCGCATCGACGATCACCGCGACGGCACCGTCGCCCGTCACGTTGGTCGCCGTGCCGAAGCTGTCCATGGCGATGTAGGTGGCGATCATCAGCCCCGCGAGCGTCTCGTCGAACCCGAGCATCGACTCGAGCAATCCCAGCGCCGCCATGATCGCGCCGCCCGGCACCCCCGGTGCGGCGATCATCGTCACGCCCAGCAGCAGGATGAACCCCGCGAAAGTCCCCGCCGGAATATCCAGCCCGGCCAGCATCGAAACGGCCAATGCGCAGGCCACGATCTTCATCATCGACCCCGAGAGGTGGATCGTGGCACAGAGCGGTACGACGAACGACGCCAGCTGGGGGCGCACGCCGAGCCGGAGGGTCTGCGCCAGGGTCACGGGGATGGTGGCGGCCGACGATTGCGTGCCGAGCGCCGTGACATAGGCTGTGAGCATCGTACGGAGCATCCGCAGCGGGTTTTTGCGGGCAACGAGCCCGGCAACGGAGAACTGTGCGAGCAGCAGCACGACGGTCATGAAGAAGATCACCACGATCAGCTTCACGAAGACGCCCAGCACCCCGGCCACCTGCCCGGACTGGGTCATCGAAAGGAAGATTCCGAAGATATAGAAGGGCAGCAGCGGGATGATGACGCCCGCGATCACGCGGTCGATGATCGACTTGAAATCGTCCATCACCCCTTTGAGTTTCACGCTGTGCGTATAGGCCATCCCCAGCCCGAGTACGAAGGCCAGTACCAGCGCCGACATGACACCGAACAGGGGTGGCATCCCAACCGTGAAATAGGGTGCGGGGGCCGTTGCGGCCGCGTCGGGCAGCACGGCTGCGGCGCCTTCGAGCAATGCGGGGAACAGCGCCCGCCCCGTGAGGTAGGTGCCGAAGCCCGAGAAAAGGGTGAAGGCATAGGCCAGCGCCGCCGTGAGGGCCAGCAGGCGCCCGGCGTTGCGTCCCAGGTCGGCGATGCCCGGCGCCACCAGCCCGAGGATGAGCAACGGGATGACGAACGAAAGGAACTGGCCGAAAATATCATTGAACGTAAGGGCGATACGCGTCGCCCATACAGGGAAGAAAAAGCCGCAGCCGACCCCGAGGCCGATGGCCAGCACGACGCGCGGCAGCAATCCGAACCTGAATTTCATAAGGAATGGTTTTTGTAAAGGTAGAAAAATATTTCCGTTTTAGCTATCTTCGGCTTTGCCTCAGACAGGCGGCGCCCCGGCAAAATGCAAGTAAACTTGCTTTTGCCCCCGGCATATACTATCTTTGTGGTATGACTTCATTATTCCATGACATCATCTTCGGCCCGGTACATTCGCGGCGGCTGGGACTCTCGCTGGGGGTCAACCTCCTGCCCACCGAGTCGAAACTCTGCTCGTTCGACTGCATCTACTGCGAATGCGGCTGGAATGCCGAGCATCCCGGCGCGCGGCGCTTCAACACCCGCGAAGACGTCCGCACACAGCTCGCAGCGACGCTGCGGCGCATGGTGGCCGACGGCACCCCGCCCGACGTCATCACCTTCGCCGGCAACGGCGAGCCGACGATGCACCCCGAATTCGAAGCCGTGATCGGCGACACGATCGCCCTGCGCGACGAGCTGTGCCCCCCGGCCAGGGTTTCCGTGCTTTCGAACGCCACGCAGCTCCACCGCGAGGGCGTGCGCCGTGCCCTTCGCAGCGTGGACAACAACATCCTCAAGCTCGATTCGGCCTTCGACGCCACGGCACGCCTGATAAACAATCCCCAGAGCCCGGCCTATTCCGTACGCAGGGTCGTCGATCAGATGAAAGGCTTCGACGGGCACCTGACC
>CEAC01024730.1_pt1 | contig 12985 bp, 11 predicted proteins | sample 557411 | NCBI WGS metagenome assembly CEAC01 (sample SAMEA3182094, study PRJEB8094) | gut metagenome | biome: human; feature: gut; material: Stool; isolation source: human stools | place: Canada | collected 2012-02-21
GGTACCATAGCGTCCCAAGGGACGCATTGCGAGGGTATTGTCCTCGCTTATGTACCGCTACGGTCTGCGTCCGTAAGCGAATCGTGCTAAAGCACGCGCGGGTCTGCGGTTCTTAGCCCCAATGCGGGCTACGGGGATTCGATAGCATTTCTTAATTAACTCTCAATTTAGTATAGAAAAGAGGGACCGGTATGAGTGATGCAATACCTGTGAACAGAATAAAGGGCGTGGGAGAGAAGACAGCAGCACTGTTCGGTAAGATCAATGTCTTTACCGTGGAGGATCTGATCGGGCATTATCCCAGAGATTATGAGACTTACGATGCTCCGGTATCCATCCGGGAGGCATCCCCCGGCAGTGTCCAGGCTATCTACGGACAGATCACCGCCATCCCCAACGTGAAGAAAGTCCGCAATCTCTCCATCCTTAACGCCATTCTGAAAGATGGCAGCAATGATTCCATCCAGCTTACCTTCTTCAATATGCCCTTTTTAAAAAAAGTATTAAAGCCAGGAGGTTTTTACCTCTTCCGCGGTCTCATACAGCAGCGCGGTACGCATAAGATCATGGAACAGCCTCGGATGTTCACCTGGGATGAATATAAGCAGAAATCCGGACGGCTCCTGCCAAGATACGCACTGACCAAAGGCCTGACCAATCAAACGGTGCAGAAATCTGTGGCACAGGCGCTGGAATACTATCCACCGGAAAAAGAATATCTGCCACAGATGATATTGCAGAAATATCCCATGCTTTCCCATAGGGAAGCAGTCTACGCCCTGCATTTTCCGGAGAACAGAGATGAGCTGTTAGCTGCCAGAAACCGTATGGTATTTGAAGAATTTTTTTCTTTTTTGCTGGTTCTTCGTAAGAATAAGGAGCTTGCTGCGAAGACAGAGAATCATTTCCCCATGTATGAGACTGCCGATACCGTAAGATTTTTAGAACAGCTGCCGTTCCCTCTGACCAAAGCTCAAAAAAAAGTCTGGGGAGAGCTCAGGGAGGATATGGGAAGTCCTTATGCCATGAACCGTCTGATTCAGGGAGATGTAGGCTCCGGTAAGACGATACTGGCAGTGCTGGCACTTCTTATGTGTGCGGCTAATGGTTATCAGGGAGCAATGATGGCCCCTACGGAGGTATTGGCTGTACAGCATTTTGAGACCATTTCAGGCTATGTAAAAAAATATGGCATTGCTTTTCGCCCGGTGCTTCTGACAGGCTCTATGACGGCGAAGGAGAAGCGGGAGGCTTATGCGAAAATTGCTTCCGGAGAAGCTAACCTGATCATTGGAACCCATGCCCTGATCCAGGAAAAGGTGGAATATTCTTCCCTGGCACTGGTAGTGACGGATGAACAGCACCGCTTCGGGGTGAGACAGCGGGAAACATTAGCTGCCAAAGGGTGTGAGCCTCACGTGTTAGTTATGAGTGCTACGCCGATTCCCAGAACACTGGCTATTATCCTATATGGGGATCTGAAGGTCTCCGTCATTGATGAACTTCCTGCTAACCGTCTGCCCATCAAGAACTGTGTAGTAGGCACATCTTATCGCCCCAAAGCCTATGAATTTATTGCAAAAGAGGTGTCAGCGGGAAGACAGGCCTATGTCATCTGTCCCATGGTGGAAGAGGGCGAGTCCGAAGATCTGGAGAATGTAGTAGATTATACGGAGAAGCTCCGGGCAGCTCTGCCACCTTCCGTTCAAGTGGCTTACCTCCATGGGAAAATGCGCCCGGCGGACAAAAACCGTATCATGGAAGAATTTGCTGATAAGAAGATCGATGTCTTAGTCTCCACCACGGTAATTGAAGTAGGTATCAATGTTCCCAATGCCACAGTAATGATGGTGGAGAATGCAGAGCGCTTCGGGCTGGCACAGTTGCACCAGCTGCGTGGGCGTGTGGGACGCGGGGAATTCCAAAGCTATTGCATTTTTATCAGCACATCAGAAGCCAAAGAGACCATGGAACGTTTGCAGATCCTGAACCATTCCAACGACGGTTTCCATATTGCTTCCGAGGATCTGAAGCTTCGAGGCCCGGGAGATATCTTCGGTATCCGGCAGAGTGGTGAATTTGCATTTGTGCTGGGTGATATATATACAGATGCAAATATTTTAAAAGAAGCTTCCGATGCCGTGGAACGGTTGCTTGTATCCGATCCGGACCTGACAGATGACGACAGCCGTGCATTGGTGAACTATTTCAAAGAACATACTGCAGTAAATGTTGTTGACTTTCGGACCATCTGACAGTAAAATTACTTTTAGGTTCAAAGCTTTATGCTTAGGATCAGACAATTTATGTTAATTTATGCAAAGGGAAGGTTTAGATACCAGAATGTCAAAAATCGCAATCGTAACCGACAGTAACAGCGGCATTACACAGGCAGAAGGAGCCCGTTGCGGAATCCATGTTCTGCCCATGCCTTTTATGATCGATGAAGTCACATACTATGAAGATATTGACCTGACACAGGAGCAGTTCTATGAAAAGTTAAAATCAGGTGCGAATATTGCCACCAGCCAGCCCTCTCCTGACAGTGTCACCAGCCTTTGGGACAAGCTTTTACAGGAATATGACGAGATCGTACACATACCTATGAGCAGCGGTCTGTCCGGTTCCTGCCAGAGTGCCATGGCCTTTGCGGCAGATTATGATGGCAGAGTTCAGGTCGTGAACAACCAGAGGATCTCCGTAACCCAGCGTCAGTCCGCGCTGGATGCCCTGCAGCTTGCAGACGCCGGTAAAAATGCAGCCCAGATCAAAGAATTTCTGGAAAACGATAAATTCAACAGCAGTATCTATATCATGCTGGACACCCTGTATTACTTGAAAAAAGGCGGACGGATCACTCCGGCGGCCGCAGCCATCGGTACCATGCTTCGCCTGAAGCCGGTGCTGACCATTCAGGGTGAAAAGCTGGATGCCTTTGCAAAGGCCAGAACCACCTCGCAGGGCAAAACCATGATGATCAATGCTATTAAAAAGGACATCAACGAGCGTTTCGGCGGCATGACGGAGGACAAGCATATCTGGCTGCAGATTGCCTATACCCATGACCGAGCCGCAGCAGAGCAGTTTCGCACCGAGGTAGAGGCAGAATTCCCCGGCTATGATATTCATATCGATCCTCTGTCCTTAAGTGTTGCCTGCCACATCGGTCCCGGTGCCCTGGCACTGGCTTGCTGTAAGAAAATCACGGTATAATTTAAGAATTTCAAAGCATAAAAATTTCCAATGCGAAAGAAGCTCCTGGTAAGCCGTAAGGCTCCGGGAGTTCTTTATATTGTTTGTTATTGTGACAAAAAGGCACTTCGTATCTCTTCCAGATATTTTTTCCCAACGGGGAGTTCCTCTTTGCCATTGAGAACTACCCAGTTGTCCGTGAGACAGGTTACCTTTTTCATATTGATGATTACAGTTCTATGGCATTGCTGAAAATACGCAGGTAAATGAGAAAGGACTTCCCGTAGACTAATCATCTGGCGAAATTTTTCTTTTTCCGTAATAATCTCGATAGAGTGATTGCTGCTGGAAATATATAAAATTTCTTTGTAAGGTATCTTATACATTTCAGATCTTGTTCTTACCATATAATTTTGATCGCTGAGTTCTTCTGCTATCATCTCCAAATCCCAGTCTAATTTTACAGGGTCAATGGGCTTTAGAAGATAGTCCAACGCCCGGACAGAATACCCTTCAAAAACATACTCTTGAAATCCGGTCAGAAAAATGATATGTCCCTTGTAGTTATGTGCCCGGAGTTTTTTTGCAATATCGACACCATTTTCTTCTTTTAACGAGATATCCAGAAAATATACATCGGTTGCAAGGTAACTGCTGGTGAAAAAAATATGATGAGAGGAGGGATACCATTTCACCGCAACTTCCAGATGATGGGCATGAAACCAGTTTCTTATTTTGTCTGTTAAATCCTGTGCAAAGCGTTCTTCATCCTCAATAATGGTAACATGTATGTTCATAGGTTATTCCTTTCTACCTCTAAAGAAACAGGAAGTGCTATTGTTATAGTAAACTTATCAGCAGAAGGTGTTACCTGATAAAATCCCCCACAAGCTTCCGTTACCCTGGCAACCTGACGCAATCCGTAACCATGTTCTTTCCCGTCTTTGGTTGACAGCAAATTACCTTTTTTATTATACCTGTAATTAGCGGCACTGGAATTGCTCAAAGTGATCAGCAGCATATCGCCCTTGGGCTTTATGTCCAGATGGATCCAGGGAGCGGCAGGGCAGGACTGGCAGGCCTCGATGGCATTGTCCAAAATATTGGTAAACAGCGTCGAAGTATCCAGCGGAGACAGGGGAAATGCTGTGGGGAGGTACACCGAATGTTCAAAGCGTATTCCTTTGTGCTCCATGGTGTAATATTTCAAAGACAACACTGCGTCCAGAATCGGATTGCCCGAGGAAAAGACCGGTTTGATCATATCGGAACTGCTTAAAAGCTCATTCACATATAGTAACGACTCGTCATACTGTTTTTGTTGCAGCATGGTGGAAAGTACCTGCAACTGGTTCTTATAATCATGTTTCCAGCCCCGGATAAAAGCGGAAGATTCTTTCAGATTAACCAGTTCCTGTTCCTCAATCTGATATAGATTATTACGCTGCTGTAACTCATTATTTTTGCTGTAATAGATTCCAAGAAGTTCTACGATCATCAATAGCAGCAGGAGAACTCCAAGAAAAATATAGTTGACCGTTGCAAGAGAGATTCTGGACAGCACGATCTCATTGCGTTCGAAATAAAACACATATTTCAAAAGAATATCAGAGGCAAAAACTCCCAGTCCGCAAGTCAAAAAAATTACACCTTCAAAATATCCCGGGAATTTCAAATCCTGCGGGAAGAATTGAATGACTGCCCAGATTAGGAGGCAATAGGTGAGTATGTATATGACCAGAGCCTGACTGCGAATGGCAGAATTGACCGTAAGTGCCTCCGAAGTATCCTGAAACAGAATTCCCAGTACAGAGAAAGTTACACTGTCCGAAACAACTGCCAGCAAAGCGGGAATACCACCGATCAACAATCTGGCTCCCCGGGAGCCTTCCGCAAACACCATAGTATATAAAATCTGGCAGATCAGACCGGATACGCAGGTAATGGTGGGGGCAATATTCATAAGATTCAGCAATGTGATCAGGACAAAGAGAAGCATCAATCCGATGCCCCTGCAGATCCAGTGGAACCGCCGGAGTGTGAACGTTCTGGAAATAAAAAAATAGAATAATAAAACAGTTATCACGTTGACAAGCAATTCTTCAATATTCATAACTTTTCTCCATTTTAGTTATATAGTATTTCCTCTGAATGTAATTATAAGATGCATTATTTAAAAGGTCAAAAATCATTTGTGCTCAAAAAATAAGACTTTCTCATTTAAATTCATTCAAGCATACGAAAGCAATTATATTCTCCATTCTGATTATAGGCATCAACAATTATATAACAATAAAAAGTATATGCTAAAAAAATTCGCGCTTGTAAAATAGCTGTTCACGCCGATTATATTGAAAAAGAAAAGAGAAGTGTTAAGATACAACTATGTCGACATAAGTAAACATTTTAAAAATACTTTTTTGGAGAGCATAGTATGAGGAAATTATTTTTCGTAATTTCGGTCGTAGGGAGTGTATTTTTTATGACGGCATGCGGATTAAACGAAGAAGAAAATATCACACCTTCTATAGATGAGATGGTGGTGGCACCGGCAGCAACGGATAGCCCCTCCCCCCTCGCAACTACGCAGGAAGGGACGCTCGAAAATGTCCCTGCACCAACACCGTATTGCCACGGAAGATACGATGAAATAGGTTCCTTTTGTGTGTATATTGAGAATTTCAGTACAAACTACGACTATATTGTAGTACGCCCTGTGGAATGGATCATCCCGGAGGATGAGAAGCGGATTAAAGAATTAGGTCTGGATGTGGAAAGAGATTTGGTATCCGGTTATTACATAAAGGATTGGGGATTCAGCGAAATGAAGATACCCATCACAGAGAATACGGAATATCATTTCATAGACTATTGGCACGACTTTTCGGAATTACAAAAGCAGGGGCTTTGTACCATTACAAAAGAGGAAGAAGTATTCATAAGTTGTTGGGAAAAGTATACTTCTATGATGCATGAATATCCTTTCTTCGTTGAACTGAATGAAGATGGAACATTAAAGCTGATTTCTGAAAAGGTGATTCCTTAAATTCTTTATGAGGAGGTACCACATGATAAATCAAATGCAGTTCAGCCTATTGGAAAATATTTTAACAGTCCTGTTTTTGATAGCGGTCGTTCTCTGGATCTGTTATTTATGCCTGCGGCGTCGCAGCAAGGGCGCTTTTCGCACACAGACCATGGAAAAAGCGGTCGTGCTTTCGAAAAATACAAACACCGATATCTCCCAGACGGTTTACCTCCAGAACACCAATGCGGCGACGGGACTGGTAGAAACAGAAGCGGTGCATCAGATTACTTTTCAGGACATGGAGCATCCGAAAAAATGCGTCACCTTGGAAACAGATGATACTGTTTTTTCAACGTTGAAAGAGGGAGAGCAGGGGAAATTAGTGTTCCGTGGCAGCCGGCTGATGTCCTTTGGAGCATTGCAATCGCAAAATCATAAGGATTATAAATTCAAAGGGATTTCTTAACAGACCATTTTGACCACCAGTTCCGGATTAGGGAACCGGTGGTTTTTTATTTCCGGCAAAGCCCTATCCCTTGTATTTTTTACTTTTCCAAACACAAAATCTATGATATACTTAAGACAATAATGTGTTGAGAAGGAGTTCCAGTTCATGGCAAAAGACAATAATTATGACGCCTCGAGTATTACCGTCCTGGAAGGCTTAGAAGCGGTAAGAAAGAGACCCGGAATGTATATCGGCAGTGTCTCCACCAAAGGTCTGAATCACTTAATCTATGAGATTGTAGATAATTCTGTGGACGAGCATCTGGCCGGATACTGTGATACGATAAAAGTAACATTAGAAGCGGATGGCTCCGCCACGGTAGAAGACAACGGACGTGGTATTCCCGTGGGAATGCACGAAAAAGGAATCAGCGCGGAGCGTCTGGTATTCACGACTCTGCATGCCGGCGGTAAATTCGATAATTCCGCATATAAGACCAGCGGTGGTCTGCACGGCGTAGGTTCCTCTGTGGTAAATGCCCTTTCCACAAAGCTGACCGTCAGAGTCAAGAGTGGCGGCTGCATTTATGAGGATCGTTATGAGCGAGGTATTCCCGCGATGGATCTGGTAGACGGTCTGCTCCCTGTGGTGGGCAAGACAAGAGAGACTGGTACGACTATTAACTTCCTGCCGGATGACACCATCTTTGACAAGACCCGTTTCAAGGAAGATGAGGTTAAGAGCCGCCTTCATGAGACCGCTTATCTGAACCCGAAGCTTACGATCATTTTCGAAGATAAGAGAAAAGAAGAACCGGAAAAAGTCACCTACCATGAGCCGGAAGGCATTATTGGCTTCATAAAAGACATGAACCGTTCCAAAGAGACTGTCCATGATGTCATTTTCTTTTCCGGCGAGAGCGAAGGCATCTCCGTGGAAGTAGCCTTCCAGTATGTGAATGAATTCCATGAAAATGTACTGGGCTTCTGTAATAACATTTATAACTCCGAGGGAGGTACCCATCTCACCGGTTTCAAGACCCAGTTCACAAATGTTATTAATACTTACGCCAGAGAATTAAATATTCTGAAGGAAAAGGATGCGAACTTTACCGGTGCCGATGTCCGGAACGGAATGACCGCCGTCGTATCTATCAAGCATCCGGATCCCCGTTTTGAAGGACAGACCAAGACAAAGTTAGATAATCAGGATGCTGCCAAGGCTGTGGCCAAGGTGACAGGTGAAGAGATCGTAAGATTTTTTGACCGTAATCTGGAGACTTTAAAGAGCATCATCGGCTGTGCGGAAAAGGCGGCCAAGATCCGTAAGACCGAGGAAAAAGCGAAGACCAATATGCTGACCAAGCAGAAGTTCTCCTTTGATTCCAACGGAAAACTGGCGAACTGCGAGTCCAGAGATCCCTCCAAATGTGAGATCTTCATCGTAGAGGGCGATTCTGCGGGCGGCAGTGCCAAGACAGCGCGAAACCGTATGTATCAGGCCATTCTTCCGATCCGCGGTAAGATCCTGAACGTTGAGAAAGCCAGTATCGATAAAGTGCTTGCCAATGCAGAGATCAAGACCATGATCAACGCATTCGGCTGCGGATTTTCCGAGGGCTACGGCAATGATTTTGATATTACCAAATTACGTTATGACAAGATCATTATCATGGCGGATGCCGATGTGGACGGTGCCCATATTTCCACATTGCTGCTTACCTTATTTTACCGTTTCATGCCTGACCTGATCTTCGAAGGGCATGTGTACATAGCAATGCCTCCCTTATACAAAGCAATGCCCTCCAAGGGAGAAGAAAAATATCTGTACGATGACAAGGCACTGGAAAAATACCGTAAGACCCACAAGGGTCCCTTTACCTTACAGCGATACAAAGGTCTGGGTGAGATGGATGCCGAACAGCTGTGGGAGACCACGCTGGATCCGGAACGCAGACTGTTAAAATTAGTGGAGATCGAGGATGCACGCATGGCTTCCGAGATGACTGAGCTTCTCATGGGTACGGATGTACCGCCCAGAAGATCTTTTATTTACGATCATGCAACGGATGCGGAATTGGATATCTAGTGCAGATCCTGAAATGTAATGTCAGAAAGACGAGGACCAGAAATGGATGACAGCAGAATCATAAAAACAGAATACTCCGAGGAGATGCAGAAATCGTTCATCGACTATGCCATGAGCGTTATCATTGCCAGAGCCCTGCCGGATGTCAGAGACGGTCTGAAGCCGGTACAGAGAAGAACTCTCTACGATATGCACGAACTGGGGATCCGCTATGACCGTCCCTACCGTAAAAGTGCCCGTATCGTAGGGGATACCATGGGTAAATATCATCCCCACGGTGACAGTTCCATCTATGAGGCACTGGTAGTCATGAGCCAGGATTTCAAAAAAGGCATGCCTCTGATCGACGGTCACGGCAACTTCGGCAACATCGAAGGAGACGGTGCCGCTGCCATGCGTTATACCGAGGCAAGACTCCAGAAAGTGACCCAGGAAGCTTTCCTGGCGGATCTGGACAAGGATGTGGTAGACTTCGTACCGAATTTCGATGAGACGGAAAAGGAACCTTCCGTACTGCCGGTAAAGATCCCGAACCTCTTAGTCAACGGATCGGAGGGTATCGCCGTAGGTATGGCTACCAGCATACCACCTCACAACCTTGGAGAAGTTATTGATGCCGTTAAAGCTTATATGCTGAATAATGAGATTACCACAAAAGAACTGATGCGTTACCTGAAGGGACCGGATTTTCCCACCGGTGGCATCGTTATTAATAAGGATGAGCTGGAAGAAATCTACGAGACCGGAACCGGTAAGATCAAGCTGCGTGGCAAGGTAGAATTCCAGAAAGGAAAAGCCGGCAAGACCAATGTGGTGATCACCGAGATTCCTTATACCATGATCGGTGCCAATATTGCAAAATTTTTATCCGATGTAGCAGCCCTTTCCGAGACAAAGAAGACCCAGGATATCGTGGATATATCCAACCAGTCCTCCAAGGAGGGCATCCGTATCGTGATCGAACTGCGCAAGGATGCCGATCCGGAGAACTTTGTAAATATGCTTTATAAGAAGACCCGCCTGGAAGATACCTTCGGTGTCAATATGCTCGCCATTGCAAACGGCAGACCGGAGACCATGGGCTTAAAGCAGATCATCAAGGCAAATGTGGATTTCCAGTTTGAAGTAGCCACCAGAAAATATACCAATCTGCTTGCCAAAGAAATGGAGCGTAAGGAGATTCAGGAGGGTCTGATCAAGGCCTGCAATGTGATCGATCTTGTCATTGAAATTTTACGTGGTTCCAAAGATCGAGCCATGGCAAAGGCCTGCCTCGTAGAAGGCAAGGTGGACGGGATCAAGTTCAAGTCCAAAGAATCAAAGATCATGGCAGCCCAGCTGATGTTCACCGAGAAACAGGCGAACGCTATCTTAGAGATGCGTCTGTATAAGCTGATCGGTCTGGAACTGGAAGCATTGATAAACGAGCACGAAGAGACCATGGCGAATATCTATCGCTACGAAGACATACTGGACCGCAGAGATTCCATGGCACAGGTCATCATGAATGAACTGGATGGATTTAAAAAGGAATACAGCCATCCCCGTAAGACTGTCATCGAGAACGGTCAGGAAGCGGTCTACAAGGAAAAAGAGCTGGAAGAGATGGATGTGGTATTTCTCATGGATCGATTCGGCTATGCCAAGACTGTGGATGTCTCCACCTACGAGCGGAATAAAGAAGCTGCAGATGCAGAAAATAAATACGTCTTCACCTGTAAAAATACCGGAAAGATCTGCCTGTTCACCAACACCGGACAGATGCATACCATCAAGGTGCTGGATCTGCCTTACGGCAAGTTCCGTGAGAAAGGCACACCCATTGACAATGTAAGTAACTTCAGTCAGAAGAACGAGGAGATCATATACATCACCAGCCAGAAGGAACTGAATCTGTGCCGGGTAATCTTCGCCACCGCCCAGTCCATGTTAAAAGTGGTAGACGGTGGGGAATTCGATGTGACCAAACGTACCGTTGCCGCTACGAAGCTGGCGGAGGGTGACTGCGTTGTCAGCGTTGCCGCCCTGACAGACCAGCGGAACATCGTATTGCAGACCAGGGGAGGATTTTTCCTGCGCTTCTCCATCGATGAGATCCCCGAGAAAAAGAAAGGTGCCATCGGTGTCCGCGGTATGAAACTGGCTGACAAGGATGTAGTGGAGAATGTATATTATACAAAAAATGCCGTAGAGACCACCATTGAATATAAGGGCAAGGAGCTCATCCTGAATAATCTGAAACTTGGAAAACGTGACAGCAAAGGCACCAAAGTCAGAGTGTAACTTTTCAACAGAATCATTCATAAAAACATTTATAGAGAAAACGGAGAGTGATCATATGAGAGTCATTGCGGGAACTGCAAGAAGTCTGCCCCTTAAGACTCCGGAAGGAATGGATACCAGACCCACCACTGACCGGATCAAGGAAACCCTTTTTAATATGCTGCAGACCTATATTCCGGACTGTGTGTTCGTGGATATTTTCAGTGGCAGCGGCGGCATCGGTATTGAGGCATTGAGCCGCGGTGCCAGAAAAGCTTATTTTATCGAGAATGCCCCGAAGGCATTAGCATGTATTGAGGACAATCTGGCATTTACGAAAATGAAGGACCGTGCTATAGTATTAAAGCAGGATGCCTGTGCAGGACTGACAGGTATCTATGAAAAGCACGTGGATGTCATCTTCATGGATCCTCCCTACGATCAGGAGCAGGAGCGCAGAGTGTTAGAGCAGCTGCGTTATGCAAAATATGTCTCCGAAGAGACCCTGATCCTCGTAGAGGCTTCTCTGCATACCGATTTTTCCTATGCAGAAGATCTGGGCTTTGAAGTGATCCGCGAGAAAAAATACAAAACCAACAAGCATGTGTTCCTTCGCAGGAAGTAACACTGAAAGGTGTGATTTTTATGAAAAGAGCTGTTTACACCGGAAGCTTTGATCCTGTCACCAACGGGCATATGGATATCATAAGACGGGCAGCCGAAATATTTGATGTTCTGATCGTCAGTGTTTTGAATAATAAAGAAAAGACCCCGTTGTTTTCTGTAGAAGAACGTGTTAAGATACTTAAAGAAGCTACAAAAGATCTGCCTAATGTGCAGATTGACAGTTTCAGCGGTCTTTTGGTAGATTATGCCAGAGAAAAGGATCTGCATGTCATCGTCAGAGGCTTGCGGGCCATTACGGATTTTGAGTATGAACTGCAGATGGCACAGACGAACCGAATGTTATCCCATGAGAAAATAGACACGGTATTTCTGACCACCAGCCTGGAATACGCATATCTCAGTTCTTCCGCGATAAAGCAGATCGCCAGCTTTGACGGAGATATTACCCCTTGTGTTCCGGATTTTGTGGCGGATCTGATTTATGACAAATATCGTCAGAAAAAACTTTCAGAGAATAGTGATGTGTAAATAAGGAGAGTTTCATGAGCAGCAGAATCGAACAGGTAATTGATGAAATAGAAGAATACATTGAAGGTTGTAAGCCGAAGTTCATGTCCAGCACAGAGATCATCGTCAACAAGGATGAGATTGATGAGTTACTGCGGGAGCTGCGCATGAAGACTCCGGATGAGATCAAGCGTTATCAGAAGATCATCAGCAATAAGGAAGCAATCTTAAACGATGCCAAAGCCAAAGCAGAAGCTCTGATCAACGAAGCCACGGTTCATACCAATGAGCTGATCAACGAGCATGAGATCATGCAGCAGGCATATGCCCAGGCGAATGAGGTCGTCACAATGGCAAGCAAGCAGGCACAAGAGATCTTAGATAATGCCACGATTGAGGCCAACAATGTAAAATCCGCTGCCATGCAGTACATGGATGATATGCTGGCCCATCTGGAAAATATTATTGCTTCCTCTACCCAGCAGGCAAGTGCAAATTACGATGCCCTGATCGGCAACCTGAACCAGTATCGTGATATTATCCAATCCAACCGCAGTGAACTTCATCCGGCAGATGAGGATCTGGAGGATGTGGATGTTCCCGCAGGCGGAACTGACAATCTCGATGTCATGTAATCATATAATAATGATGCCAGGGTCAAAAGGTCTAAGCCCACATGAGCTTGCTCATAGGTGGGTGAAAGACCTTAGGGCCCGCCCCGATATGAGCATAAAAGTGGGATGATAATCCCACGATATGCGAATATTGGGTGGGATTGTGGGAGTGCGTAGCACGGAACAATCCGCAGGCATCAAAGTCGGGGGCTTTTGACC
>CEAC01032817.1_pt1 | contig 12942 bp, 14 predicted proteins | sample 557411 | NCBI WGS metagenome assembly CEAC01 (sample SAMEA3182094, study PRJEB8094) | gut metagenome | biome: human; feature: gut; material: Stool; isolation source: human stools | place: Canada | collected 2012-02-21
GACCTGAACAAACTTGACTTCGCTTTCAATGCCTCGCTTGCAGCGGTCAATGTCGCAAAGGTAATCCGTAGCGAATACTATCCGCCGCTTTCAATCGGCCTGCTAAAGTCCTATCTGAGCAATATTTATATGCTCCGACGATTTTTAGCGAGGTCCGGTCTGAAACCGAACAGAACTTTAAATGCTAAACTTGTCAATGAACTCTTTGACCTTGTGGCTAACGCCACGTAGCCGATATTTATTTTTTTAACGGACTATTGTAAATAACGGGTTATTAAAATTCCGACAGCGGAGAGCCGGAGGCTCGAGTGTGTGCTTAACCGGGGTTCGGAGTACCGGGACGGTACGCAGACCCCGGCCGTAACTGTATCATATAGACAAGCCCGGGACGGGCGAACTGTGGTATAAGCACCGATTGAACCACAAACCGCCCGTCCCGGGCTTATGCTCTGTTTGTATTGCATTTTGCCCCGGTCTGCGCCCGCTCCGCGTTCTCCGAGCCGGGGTTAATAAAAATCCACGAGCCTCCGGCCCTCCGATTATGCTCCTGAAAAAGACTTGGGAGGTTGGGCATTTCAGGTGATGATTTTTATTCGTATTGCTTTTTAACATTTCAACCGGGTTTTGCAGCTGACCCCATTTAATGGGTCAATGTAAAAAATCAGTTGTTAAAATATGGACAAATATAGCTAACTTTGCCGAATGAAACAATGGCAGGTACTAAAGACGATATTTCCGGAAGTAATAACGGATAATTTTGAGTTTATAGATTATCAGGAGTCATCAGATCGTTTGGACTACTGGCTGGACGAGCGTGGTTACATGTCACGCGAGGACTATAAGAAAGGGACAGTCCGGGAATACGGATTCACAGACGAGCGTGTCATACAGGATTTTCCCATCAGGGGCAAGGCAGTATATCTGCATGTGCGACGGCGAAAGTGGCGTGACACGGAAGACGGGAGCATCTTTAGCTACGACTACGACATGACGGAAGACGGCAGCCGCCTGACACCGGAATTCGTAGCTTTTTTAAAAGGTACGGATAGAGACGACACCTGAAAGCATCCGTTCAATAGGCTCCCATTACGGAGTCAACGGGGCGAACCTGTCCCGGCAGTATAAGGAGATCTTCAGCGATTACCGGGACTGGAAACAGCTCGGACATGCCGGGGAATACATACTCTATCCCCAAAATGTCGGTCCGAATCTGGCCATAGATGAATCATCGCTCAGCTGCGGTGAACTTTATACCTTTGTCACCAACCGAGACGCCCATGGGGGCAAGGGCGCCCTGGTAGCGGCCATACGCGGCACAAAGGCCGAGACCGTCATCGCCGTCATGGAAAAGATCCCGCTTGCCAGACGCAAGACTGTCAGGGAGATAACCCTCGACCTGTCCTCGTCGATGATGCTTATAGCGCGTCGCTCATTCCCGAAAGCCACAGTGACAAACGACCGTTTCCATGTGCATAAACTTTATTATGATGCCATTGACGAACTGCGCATATCCCTTCGGTGGATGGCGCGTGATGTTGAGAATGAAGAGATTGCCAGATGCCGCAGGGAGGGTGTTCCCTATGTGCCGTTCCGGTATGCCAACGGCGATACGCGCAAACAGCTGCTGGCCCGTGCAAAATATATCCTTACCAAACATGCCTCCAAATGGACAAAGTCGCAGCAATGGAGAGCCGACATCATCTTTGAATTCTATCCCGAGCTCAAAAAGGCTTACGACCTTGCTATGGATCTGACCGACATATTCAACCGGAAGGTTGACAAGGATGTCGCCAGGGCAGATCTTGCCCGTTGGTATGACAAAGTCGATGAAATGGATGGAGGACAGTTCCGCACCGTAACGGAAACCTTCCGCAATCACTATGACACGATACTGAATTACTTCATTAACCGTTCGACCAATGCCGGCGCAGAGTCTTTCAACGCCAAGGTAAAGGCTTTCCGAAGCCAGTTCCGCGGTGTTACAGACATACCATTCTTCCTCTTCAGACTCGCCAAGCTATGCGCCTAAAAATAAATTTACACTCGGGTAGATTTTTAACATTTCAACCTGGTTTTGCAGCTGACCCTTTAATCCGCTGCACATTTGGATTTATATACTACGAAAGAAGAGAGGTGCAATAAAACCGCACCTCTCTTCTTTCGTAGCGGGATCGAGAATTGAACTCGAGACCTCCGGGTTATGAATCCGACGCTCTAACCAACTGAGCTATCCCGCCGTACTTTGCACCGAGAGGCGTTTTCAACAAGTTTTGTCGAAGTGCCAACCTCTCTTTTGCGAGTGCAAAGATAGAGACAAAGTTTTAATTAACCAAATTTTTTGACAATTTATTTTTTATTTTTTATCGAAGAGGCTCCTGTAGCGCGCTGAATAAGTATATTGGCGACATTTGATTTTATGTCGGAAGCGCCTGAAGCCACAAGTTTGCCGGATACAGCCTGAAGTGATGCCGCCTTTACGGTCGAAGCTCCGCTTGCATCGATTTCGACTTCTTCAGCCTTTCCTGCCAGATCCACATCTGACGCCCCTGAAGCATCCACTTCGACATCGTTTGCCTTGATGTCGCGCAAATCGACATCCGACGCGCCTGAAGCATCTATTTCAATTGACTGGGCGATTACGGATGTGCATTTCAGTGTGGATGCACCTGACAGATCGATTTCCACTTCCGATGCCACTACCGACTTGATTTCGTAGTCTGACGCACCGGTAGCATCAAGCTCCAGTTTTCTGCCGGGGAGGTTTATTTTTGCGGCTTTGAATGACGAGGCGCTCGAAAGGTTGATTTCCTTCAATACGGGAGCCTTGATTTTTGCTTTAAGGTCATAGTTGCCGCGTGTCGACAGGCCCTTTTCAAACGAAAGCACCAGGCAGTCGCCCGAACGCTTCACGTTGACGTAGGGCATGATATTTTCGGGAGCCGAAACCTCGACGCTCCAGGTATTGCCGGAGGTCTGCTCGTATTCCACGTCATATACACCGGCCACTTTCAGTTCATCGAAATTGCTTATATTGAATGACTTGGAGGTCGTCTTTTTCGACGGTTCGACAAGCGTGCGTGCCTGCACGGCGATAATGCCGGCGACAACAAGGAGGAGGGCGATAAGTGAGATCTTTTTCATATCGGTTATTGATTTTAAGTAATAATAATAACGTTGGAAAACACGTGAGCTACATGCTTTCAAAATAAAGACGGAAAAATCGGGGAAATGTGACAGCGCTGGAAATATTTTTCCGCAGTACGCTGTAAAATAAAAAAAGCAGAGGCCCTGTAAGCCGGGTTATGTCGTTACGCCAGGGCGGGCTCGCGCCCTCGACCTGAATAACGGCTCGTCATTTATCTTGGCCGCGCACGGGTGCGCGGTCCGTAGCAGTCTACCCCCCGGCAATGGGCGAGCAACCCTTAAATGCCGGTATACTTGACCTTGCAACCCACAAGACGTGCGGCACGCCGCATCGCTACGGCGCCCGGTGGGCTCTTACCCCACCTTTTCACCCTTACCGCGGTATATGACCGCGGCGGTTGTTTTCTGTCACGCTGCTCTACCGTCGCCGATAGCTCCCGGTTAGGAAGTGTGGCGCTCTGCGTTGCCCGGACTTTCCTCAGGCGGCATCACCGAGATGGGTGATGCACTCCCCGCGACGAGCCGGGCCTCTGCCTGTTGAGGCACAAAGGTAGCAACTTTTTTGTGCAGTTGCAAACATTTAATTAACTTTGGGGGTATGAACACCGACAGTATTCCCGCGCTCAGCGCGTCACAACGCAAGCAGACAGCTTCACTCCAGCAGCCGAAACACAGGCGCGAACTCCGGCTTTTCGTCGCCGAAGGAGCCAAATGCATTTCCGAACTTATCGGCATATTCGAATGCCCGATGATAATAGCCACCCACGCATGGCTTGAAAAGGACCTGTTGCGTTTTCCGCCGGAAACGGAAATCGTGAAGGCCACGCGTGCCGATATGGAACGCATATCGTCGATGAGCAACGCGCCGGAGGTGATAGCGGTGATGAAGATGCCCGAATCTGCCTGCACGGCGGATACCGACGGCCTTATTGTGGCACTCGACGGAGTGCAGGACCCGGGCAACATGGGCACCATAATCCGCGCGTGCGACTGGTTCGGTATCCGTTCGATAATCTGTTCGCGCGATACGGTCGATGTGTACAACCCGAAGGTGGTACAGGCCACGATGGGGGCGCTCGCACGTGTCGCCGTGACATACACCGACCTGCCGGAATGGCTGAGACAGCTTCCAGGCGACATAGAGGTGTACGGCACATTCCTTGACGGCGATGATATCTACGGCGCCCCGCTCGGCGCGCGCGGTGTCATAGTTATGGGCAACGAGGGCAAAGGCATCTCACCGGAAGTGGCCGCGACCGTCACCCGCCGGCTGTTCATACCCCCCTACCCCCGCGACTCGCGCCATGTTGAGTCGCTCAACGTATCGATGGCTACGGCCATTGTACTGTCACAATTCCGCAAAAACATATAATACGAAGGTATCATGGCAAAAACGATAAAATCGGCTTGGTTTTGCTCGCAATGCGGCGCGGAATCGCCCAAATGGGCGGGACGCTGCCCCGAGTGCGGAGCATGGAACACTATGGTTGAGGAGCGCGTCAGCACGGCAAAAGGCGCATCGAAGTCACTCGGCCCGGCACGCATGACCAAGAGCAAGCCGCGCAAAGTATCGGAAATAGAAGCTCTCGATGAGCCGCGCATACACATGCCGTCGGAGGAACTCAACCGTGTGCTCGGCGGCGGACTGGTGGCCGGCTCGATGGTACTTATCGGCGGCGAACCGGGTATCGGAAAATCGACGCTCGTGCTCCAGAACATCCTGTCGATAAAGTCGCGGCGCATACTCTATGTGTCGGGCGAGGAGAGCGCGACGCAGCTCAAGATGCGCGCCGACCGCATCGGTCGGCTGTCGGACAACTGCTATATCGTGTGCGAGACTTCACTTGAAAACATCTTCGACCATATAGATGACGTGAAGCCCGAACTGCTGATTGTCGACTCCATACAGACCGTAGCCTCCGAAGCAATCGAGAGCGCCGCCGGGAGCGTAAGTCAGGTGCGCGAATGTGCCGCACGGCTGCTAAAATACGCCAAGGAGTCGGGGGTGCCGGTGCTCCTTATCGGCCATATCAACAAGGATGGCGCAATAGCGGGACCAAAGGTGCTTGAACACATCGTCGACGTGGTGCTCCATTTCGAGGGCGACCGTCAGCACATGTACCGCCTGCTGCGTGCCATCAAGAACCGCTTCGGCAACACCAACGAGATAGGCATCTACGAGATGTGCCGCCGCGGTCTGCGCGAGGTTGCCAATCCGTCGGAAATGTTGCTTTCGCCGGCCGGCGACAATCTGTCGGGCACGGCTGTCGGAGTGGCCGTGGAGGGTATACGGGCATTTCTCATCGAGACACAGGCGCTTGTAAGTTCGGCGGCGTACGGAACGCCGCAGCGCTCGGTCACGGGCTTCGATTCGCGCCGCATGAACATGCTGCTTGCCGTGCTTGAAAAGCGCGTCGGGTTCAAGCTGATACAGAAAGATGTGTTCCTCAACATAGCCGGAGGACTCAAAGTCGTCGACCCTGCGATGGACCTTCCGGTAATCTGCGCCGTGCTGTCGTCGAACATCGACATCGCCATACCGCGTAAAGTGTGCATGACGGGCGAAGTCGGCCTGTCGGGCGAAATACGTCCCGTCACCCGCATCGAGCAGCGCATCTCCGAAGCCGCCAAACTCGGCATGGAATGCATCATCATCCCGCGTCACAACCTCAAAGGCATCGACACATCGAAATACTCAATCAAAATCATCGAAGTAAGCAAAGTGGAAGAAGCCTTCAGTAACCTCCACAACCTGTAGCTGCCTGCCTATCGGCAAATCAGTAAAAAATAAGGAATACGAACGACGCCGACCAGAAGATGAGATAAGTAACGAATCAAATTAAAACGATACAAAACAAGTAATTGAATGCTAATAACTTTTAAGCGACATTTTCAAATCTTCCGACAATTCCGCAATATCATCAACTTTAAGGTAGCCGTCATGTAATAAATTACGAAGCCCGATTATAAGCATGGATGTACGATAGTAGTCCTCCATCTGCATTGCCTCCTTATAGAATTTCCGGGAAGAATCAGTCAGTAACATTGTGCGATCAAACTCATTGCCGATTTCATCGTCAAATTGTCTGTCGAGCAATTCACGCATCTCATTTTGCCACTCGGCATGTCGCCGAAGAATTCCTTTTTTCAGCAATTCTCTAAACTGCTTCTTCTCTGATTTTGTCAATTCAACCATAACTTTCTTCTATGATTACAGTCTTATACATATCAACATATCACACATCAGCACACATCGGCCACAACCTCGGCGGCATGTATTAGCAAAGTTAATATTATTTATTATAATGCCATAACCCGGAGCAAAATAAATGCCGTTTATTTTGCGATTTCGGAGTGGGGCGAGGGCGTCTCGCCCTCGTGGTATTATCCTTATATATCCTGAAAGTTACTACGGGGGCGAGACGCCCCAGCTCCACTCAAATCTGCTTAAGCAATGCGCCCTAATATAGCATTGGGGTTCAACGGAGACGGTTGCGGAGGAAGTGGGAGCGGACGTAGAGGAAGAAGAAGGCTACACCTGCGGCGTTGGCTATCCAGGCGCCCCAGAATGCGGTGTGGAAGCCCCAGTGCTCGGCGAGGACGCCGCCGAGGAGTACGCCGAGTCCGACGCCTATGTCCCACGATACGAGGAGGGTGGAGTTGGCAGTGCCGCGCTGGTCATTGGTGGCGAGGTTGATGAACATGTTCTGGAATGCGGGGAACATGTGTCCGTTGCCAAGACCTATTATCAGGGCGGCGCCATAGAAGGCCCAGATGTTGTGGACGGCTGCAAAAAGCAGGTAGCCGAAGAGGGATACGATGACGCCTACGGAGGCGTTTTGCGCGATTTTCCCTTTGCGGAGGGAGCGGCTGCCGGTGAGGCGCGAGAGTATAAGGCCGATTGCGAGGAGCATGAAGAAGAATCCGGTGCCTTCGGTCTCGCCGAGTTCCTCCTTGCCGTAGATAGCGATATAGGTTGAGAGGACTCCGTAGGAAAATGCATAGCAGACCATGGCGAGCCCTTCGCTCCAACCTTTTGAGAGGATAAAGCGGTCGAGCGACAGCTTGGGGCGCGGGACCTTTGGCCTTTGTTTGAGTTTAAGCGTCGAGTCGATGGCAAGTCCACCCAATGCTATCAGCAGCGAGAGTGCGAACAGCAGGTCGAAATTGCCGACGACACCGTAGATCATCAATGCTACCGTGGGGCCGATGGCGGTGGCAATATTGTTGCTGAGTCCGTAGAATCCGATCCCCTCGGTACGGCGCGACGACGGGAGTACATCAATGGCAACCGTCGAATTGGATACGGTCGCGGCTCCGAACGGAAAACCATGGAGCGTGCGCACCACCGTGAACGCCAGCAGCGAACCGGCAATGAGATAGCCGCCGAAGAAGATCGCGAAGCAGCCGTAGGTAATCAGCAGCACCAGTTTGCGGGAATAATTGTCGACGATGTAGCCGCTGAACGGACGTATGAGCAATGTGGTGATTGTGTAGCCTGAAAGTACGAAACCGATTTCCTGACGCGTGGCGCCGAATGTCTCGCTGAGATATAGCGGGAACAGCGGCGTCAGCAGCATGAATGAGAAAAAAAGCATAAAGTTGGCGCTCCACACCTTGAGGTAGTTTTTGTTCCACAGGCGTTCGCGTTTAAGTTCCGTCTCAATCGTTTCCATAATTGTTATTTGAGGAGTTTTGCCATGCGGCGGTCGACACGGCGCAGGTCGGAGTCGGTGATGTCGCGGTCCATCGTGCCGCCTATCTGGATTGAGGGGATTGTCTTTATTCCTCCCATCCTGAGGATACGGCGGATTGACTTGACGGTGCCGGATGTCTGGCCGAACAGGCGCGCGAACGGCATCGGCGTCGTGGCGGTAGAAATAATCAGCGCTTTGCGGCCTTTGAGCAATGGCACGGGCAATCCGCGCTTGCTCTTTGCGATAAAGAGATAGACAAGGCGGTCGAACATCGTTTTCAATACGCCCGGCATATTGGCCCAGTAGCATGGCGCACCGATGACGATGCGGTCGGCCTGCGTGATGGCGTCGGCTATCTCGGGCATATCGTCGGGAATCGGGCAACTGAGCTTCGTACGGCATACCATACAGGCCACGCACTGCCTGATATTTTTGTCGTAAAGGTTAATGACACGGCAGTCGGCACCTGCCGAAACCGCGGCCTGCGCGGCGCGGTCGAGCAGACGCGAGATATTGCCTTTGCGCCGGGGGCTGGAATTGATGATAAGTACTCGCATCTATATGGTAAATCTAATGCTGTTAAAAACCGCGCCCGCTATATAGCCGATAGCAGACGCGGTTATTTCACGGACGCACGAGCCGTGCGTCCCTACAATTGGGCAAACAATTACTTATTGACGCGGAAGCGGTCGATGCCGTCGCGGAGGAATGCAACGACCTGACGGGCGGCTGCGATACCGGCGTTGATGTTGGCCTCGGAGGTCTGCGCACCCATTTTCTTTGGAGTGAAGAATACGCGGCCGGCGAATTTCTCGTTCATCACGTCGGCGCAATCGGGCTTGATGTCGGCCACATATTTGAGGTCGGGACGAGCCTCGAGGGCGGCTACAAGTCCGTCTTCGTCTATTACTTCCTTGCGGGCGGTGTTGATGAGCAATCCGCCTTTGGGCATAAGGTCGAGGAGCGCTTTGCCCACCGACTTGCGTGTCTCGTCGGTGGCGGGGATGTGGAGCGATACCACCTGATTGTTCTTGTAAAGTTCCTCAACCGAGTGAACGGGCACTACACCTGCCTCTACCATCACTTCGTCGGGGCAATAGGGGTCGAGGGCGCTGACTTCCATGCCGAAGCCTTTGGCGATACGGGCCACGTTGCGGCCTACCTGCCCGAAGGCGTGGATACCGAGACGTTTGCCTTTGAGTTCGGCGCCGGAAGTGCCGTTGTACATGTTGCGGAAAGCCATTACGGCCATACCGAACACGAGTTCGGCCACGGCGTTGGAGTTCTGGCCGGGAGTGTTTTCGACGCACACACCGTGGGCGGTAGCGGCTGCAAGGTCGACGTTGTCGTAACCTGCACCGGCGCGTACCACGACTTTGAGATTTTTAGCGGCATCGAGCACTTCGGCGTCGACTTTGTCCGAACGGATAATCAAAGCGTCGACATCGGCGACGGCTTTGAGCAGGTCGGCTTTGTCGGTATATTTTTCGAGAAGGACGAGTTCGTAACCGGCATTTTCAATTTCCTTGCGGATACCGTCGACAGCGACGGCGGCGAACGGCTTCTCGGTAGCTACCAATACTTTCATAACTGTATATTTTATTATTTTCCAAAATGTAGGGACGCGATTTATCGCGTCCGCGCCATCAGTAATACGACATAAAGTAAGCCTTCGGGATGCGGACGCGATAAATCGCGTCCCTACATTTTGTATGATTTTTTATTAGTGTTTAGCCTCGAATTCTTTCATGCAGGCAACGAGAGCCTTGACGCTGTCGAGGGGGAGCGCATTGTAGAGCGAAGCGCGGAAGCCGCCTACCGAACGGTGACCCTTGATACCTACCATGCCCTGCGAGGTGGCGAATTCTACGAATGCTTTTTCGAGTTCGGCGTATTCGGGTTTCATCACGAAGCATACGTTCATGATAGAGCGGTCCTCAGCGGCTGCGGTGCCGACGAACATCTTGCTTGAGTCGATGGCGTCGTAGAGCACGGCTGCTTTTTCGAGGTCCATCTTCTCGAGTTCCTTCACGCCGCCGAGCTGTTTGTAGTAGCGGAGGGTCTGGAGTGCGGAGAATATCGGGAGCACGGGGGGAGTATTGAACATCGAGCCCTTCGAGGTGTGCGTCTGATAGTTGAGCATCGTGGGGATGGGACGGTCAACTTTGCCGAGGGCATCCTCTTTGACGATTACGATGGTGACGCCTGCGGGAGCGAGGTTTTTCTGAGCGCCTGCGTAGATGCAGTCATATTTCGATACGTCGACGGGACGCGAGAAGATGTCAGACGACATGTCGGCTACCAAGGGCACGGGTGAATCGAGATCCTTGCGGGTCTCGGTACCGTAGATGGTGTTGTTGGTAGTATAGTGGAAGTAGTCGGCATCGGCGGGAATCACGTAGTCTTTGGGGATGAAGGTGTAGTTGGCGTCCTTTGAAGAAGCTACCACATCGACTTCGCCGAAGAGCTTGGCTTCCTTGATGGCCTTGTTGGCCCACACGCCGGTGTCGATATACGCGGCCTTGGTTTTCAGTAGGTTGAAGGGAACCATAGCGAACTGGAGGCTTGCGCCGCCGCCGAGGAAGAGCACCTCATATCCGGCGGGGATGTCGAGGAGTTCCTTTACGAGAGCGTTGGCTTCGTCGATTACTGCCTGGAACTCTTTGCTGCGGTGAGACACTTCCAGGATAGAAAGACCTGTATCGGCGAAGTTGAGCACTGCATCGGCAGTGTTCTTGATAGTGTACTGGCTCAAAATTGATGGGCCTGCGTAAAAGTTATGTTTCTTCATTGTGGTGAGGAATAAAATTTACAATGTTTTTTGCAAATGTAATCATTTTTATTGTAAATCCGCGACAAATTAAAGAAATTTTTCCTTTATTCCTCCATTTTGTCACAAAGCGCAACAATTTGCAACAAAATCCTTCCAAAACCGCCGGTTTTTACACATTATCATATAATAATAAAACTTTTTGCCACCGGATTCGCACACTCGCCCTCTCCGCGGACTCGTGCAATAGAGGATGCCACTACCCCGCCCTCCGCTACGCGTCGGACGGGGATAGTGACACCACCGAGCCGCCGGCTCTACGTTGATACAATGACGTTGCAAAACTCCCGGGTGTAGGGGAGAGTGCAGAACTATAATTAGTGTCAAAAGTAGCCGCAAATTGTAGGGACGCGATTTAATGCTGTTTTCTTAAGGATAACGGCGCCCGAAGGTCGCCGATTTAGCAGTAACCGGGTACATCGGAGCATAGCGGAGATGTGCCCGGAAAAGATGCAGCGACTTCAGCGGCGCCCGTCAGGCCGCCGATTTAATTATAACTACCTGTCTGCCACCTAAACAGATGTGATGTAAATCGGCGACCTACGGGCGCCCTTTCCTGTTATCAGCCTACCGGGCACGCCTCCGCAAGCTTCGGCGTACCCGGTTACTGCTAAATCGGTATCCTGCGGATACCCACCTATATTGACGTCCTAAGTAAACAGCATTGAATCGCGTCCCTACAATCCGGTTCGCATTTTGTTTGTTCTGCAACTCCTCGGGAAATATGGTTGATTTAATTGTGAAAAAATGTATTGATTTGCAGCCCCCTTAAAAACATTTTTTATTATCTTTGTAGCGGGTTCGCCAATGAGTCAAAGAGTTGACCGTGGGAATTCATACATTTTTGATAAAAGGTGTTATTGAAATTTTATCTTTAGTTCTCTAACTTGGTCGTCTGAAAACTATACGAAGATAAGGTTTGCAATAGCACCGCATTGATAGCTTGTATCCTGTCGTGACCGACAGCTTATATAGCAAATCGGTGTGGGGCTATTGTTTTATCCGTATAGTAGGTAGACCAAGACCTGAGAACTGGATAAAACAATGATACAGTTCCTACACCTTTTTTATGTCCAATCGCAAACGTTTCTTCGGGAGCTGAGAAACACACAATTTTTATTATGTACTACTTAGTAAAATTTGATTACGGCAACAAGACTTTTCACAGACTTGAACAATTATCGGTAGAATTAAATTCTGACGATGACCCTGAAGTTCTTAAAAATGAGATTCATGAATTCATTAAGGGTCATGTCAAAGAGTTAAAGGAAATTTACGGGCAACATAAAGTAGTAAATATCTGCCTGTACAAATCAGAAAACGAGAAAAAGGTTGAAGATTATACTAATCTCGACATGTTTATGGCGTTTGATGATTTAGGATAACAAAATAAAAAAATAAGATGAGTGTAATTTCTAAAGTGGACGAAAAAGTCCAAAATATTATTTCTCTGCTGCCTGAAAATTACTCCGAAGAAGATTTCCTTGAAAAGTTTATCGCGACTTATCCGGATGATTATGGAAAATGTTGGAACAAATACCGAAAAGAGGAGCGTCAAACTAAACCAGGGAAATCCCATCCTATGCAACACCCCGACAAGCATATAAAAAATGCACTAAAATCATACCTAAGCAGAAAATCTAAAAACAACAATTATGAAAAATAAATCAATCAAATTATGGCTATTGCTCTCTACATTATTCTCTTGCATAACAGCAAATGCCTACGACTTCGAATGCGACGGATTTTTCTATAATGTCATCAATCAGGAGGGAAAAGAGGTTGAAGTTACATACGAAACTACGAGTTACAATACATATTCAGGTGTTGTAAATATACCGTCGACTACAAGTTACAATGGAGAGACTTATAATGTTACACGTATTGGGATGTTAGCATTTAGAGATTGTACCGGCTTGATTTCAGTGACAATTCCAAATACAGTAACACATATTGGGGAACAGGCATTTTACAACTGCACAAATATAGAAAGTTTAACCATAGGAGCAGGTGTAACGAGTATTGGACGTTATGCTTTTTCTAAAACTGCTTCTTACATTAGGGATATTCAGAAAATAGCCAACTAATTGTTTGGCAATCTCATAGATGATTTGTAACTTTACAAAGAACCCCCGATGTACCCGTCACGGGCTTATTCGGGGGTATTTTTCTTATTTTTTACAGTGTGAAGATACAAAAAATCGGCGACATTCAGCCAACATTACCGTTTACAGAATACGATTTTCTGAAAAAATACCGCGAGAGCTTCGC
>CEAC01032347.1_pt1 | contig 12933 bp, 7 predicted proteins | sample 557411 | NCBI WGS metagenome assembly CEAC01 (sample SAMEA3182094, study PRJEB8094) | gut metagenome | biome: human; feature: gut; material: Stool; isolation source: human stools | place: Canada | collected 2012-02-21
ATGTTGGTGATTTAATCCTCCAACGCACGTTGAGCGAAAGCACCCTCGGGCTGAATAACTCAATCAACCGCATGACAACAGGATATAAAGTTAACCATGCTAAGGATAATGCTGCGGGTTATTCTATAATTACGGACTTATCTACTCAAATCAGTTCAATGCTTCAGGTTCAGCAGAATACGGACGACGGTATTGCTTTGTTATTAACCGCAGAAGGTGGTTTGGAAGAAATACAAAAACTTTTGGAACGCCTACGTGCTCTTGCAACTCAGGCTTCAAACGGTACTTATGATGCAACGACAAGAGCGTCAATGCAGGCAGAGGTTGATGAAATTCTTGAACAAATTAATCAAATTAAAGATACAGTGCAGTATAATGGTATGAACCTTTATCAAACAAGTGATGAAAATATGAGTTTGGTAACACGCATAGCTGGAGCAGCCAAGCTGCCTGGAGCCGCTAAGCCGTCAGCAGCTTCTTCTCCGCAGCTTGTTCCACAAAACGCAGAAGGGGAGCCTCTCAGGTCTTTTAATTCGTTAAAAACAGTAACTTCATTTACAGCTTCGGCTGCTTCTGACAAAATTGAGGGAGCAGAAGAGTTTGGGGCATCCGAAACAAAAACTATTACAATTGACGGTGTAAAATATACAATAAGGAATTTAGAATCAACTGCAAAAACTATTTCTTATGCTAAAGATACTCAAACCGGCGAGTTGACTTTTTATGGTAATGTTTTTGAAATCAAATGTCAGGCAGATGCCAGTCATAATTTGATAATAGAAGGAAATCGCAATCGAGTATATGGTGGAAATTTAGATGATACTATTTCGGTCACAAATAATAAAAATAAACAAAATTACATTTATGGCGGAGCTGGTAATGATACATTGGTGTCAGCAGCACAATCTGTTATGTTATATGGTGGGGGTGGAAATGATACCTTTCATGTAAGAACCACATTGATAAATGCATATGGTGGAGCTGGTGATGATATTTTTAATTTATATGCTGATGCATTCGATCAAACCATGTATGGCGGAGCTGGCAATGATACATTTAATATAAACGGTTCTCGTCATAAATGCCTGGGTGAAGATGGTGAAGATACATTCAATATAAAATCAGGGATGAATGATGTCGTTGTTGATGGTGGCAGCGGCACCAATTCTGTAACAGATAATGGGATTAATACAATAAAAATAAATGTCCCCGGTGCTAATGGATATGCCGTGGATTTTGCGGCGAATGAACAAAAAGAAGTTACAATAAATTCCATTAAATACACTATAAAGAATAATAAATCATCTGCGCAAACTTTATATTATTCAGTAAACAATGGTCTGATAGAGTTTAAATCAGCAGACTTTACAATAAAAGGAGATAAAAATTCTGCTCATAAGGTAAAATTATCAGCTAATGGTATAAATTTTTATGGAGGAAATTATTCTGATAATATTATTATGAATGCAAATGACATTCACGTATTTGCTGGTAGCGGTGATGATGTGATTAAATCCAATGGAATAAATTCTGTGATTTATGGTGAAGATGGTAATGATACAATTACAAATGTACAAAATACCAACTATGTTGATGGTGGAAATGGTGATGATAGTATTGAAGTGGCAAGTAAAACTATTGGTTCCATCATATACGGCGGGAGCGGAAACAATACTATTACTGACAAAGGAATAAATACAATGAAAAGTGGTTTTGGTAATTCTGACAATAGTTCTGCTTTAATGGTAGGAGCCGGAGCAACAACTTCATTGGTTATTAATGGAATTACTTATTCTATCAAAAATACATATTATAAAGAAGCAGCTTTGCTGTATAATTATAATCCGGTAACGGATGAGATAACTTTGGGTGGATCCAGATTTGAGATAAGAGGTCAGGCTGATAAAGTTCATAACGTTAAAGTAGGCGGGTATAATACTAAGTTTTTCGGTGGAAATTTTAACGATACTCTCAAAGTATTTTCAAGAGATGTTTACCTTTATGGCGGAGAAGGTGATGATGTATTAAGTTCTGATTACGATTATTCTAAGTTATACGGCCAAGGCGGGAACGATACGATAATTATAAATGGTAGGCAAAATTATTGTTGGGGTGGGGATGGCGATGATAACATAACAGTTAATGATTTATCTATTCAGGTGATTAAGGGAGAATCTGGAAATGATACCTATAACATCAATGCCGCTTGTACTGTTGAGGACTCCGGCGGAAATAATATCTTCTACCTAAACAAAACCAATGCAACTGTAACCGGTTCAATGGGTGATGATACTTTTTATGTTTCCGGCAGTACCAATAATGTATTGGGCAGCGGTGGTAATGATTATTTTGTTGTAACCGGCAGCAATAATATTATTGACGGCGGAACCGGAGATGACCTTTATACTGATACCGGAAGTGGGAATACAATCCAGAATATGAATTATGATCCGAATAACGGTACGCTCAACTTTACCTATTTAGGCGAGGTAAAAACCTTTGAAATAAATGGCGCAAAGTATACCATAACGAATGATAAAAACGGTAATAATACGCTTACATATTCATATAACCCGAATACAGGTACAATTAAGCTAGACGGTTCAGCTTTGCTCATAGATGGAGTTATGGATGTTGAAAATAAGCTGGATATTTATGGCAGTAATAATACAATAAATGGCGGCAACAAATCTGATACAATAACAGTGCAATCTGGCTCCAATAATATAATTAACGCAGGTGCAGGAAATGATACCTTAACTATGAATTCGGAGAATAACTCCCTTCTGGGAGAAAGCGGAGATGACAAAATAATTCTTAATGCTTCAACCAATAAGCTTGTAGATAGCGGTATCGGCAATGACAGTATAAATATAAATTCTAATAATAATGTTAATATTCAGAATAGCTCCGGTGATGATAATATAATCGTTTCCGGAGAAAATAACAGTATAAATGCCGGTGAAGGTAATAATTCTATAACAATCAACAAAAAAGGCAATACCGTATCAGCAGGCAATGGTAATAATAAGTTTGTCGTTGATTCCGATAATAATATTATAACTTCCGGTACGGGTAAAAATAATATAGGAATTTCCGGCGATAATAACAACCTTAGTGCAGGTAATTCTACCGGTACTGTTAGTATTTACGGCGATAGTAATAATGTATCCATATCCAGCGGTAAAAATAATGTAGTTATAAAAGGTGGCTCAAACCACTATATTGGCGGCGATGAGGTTGATACAGTAAAAATAAGCGGCAATGATAATTATGCAGAGGGCGGCGGAGCAAATGACAGGTTTGTAATAACCAGTGGAAATAATAACAGTATTGACGGTAACGAAGGCAGTCGTAATACTCTTACCGACAATGGAATAAATACTACATTCAAGAACATTTATATTCCTACATCGTATCCTTTTACGTTAAAGCTCAAAGTTGACATAGGTTCCGGAGATGATAAGTATATAACAGCAGAGTTAGATTTTACAACTGATGATTTGTTTGTAGATTTATCAACTGCGGAAAGCTCATTAACCAGTCTTGAAATAATAGATGAATATATAAGAAAAGTACAATCCCAGCTTACCCATATTGGAACAGTCGTCAACCGCCTGGAAAGTGTTGCAGAGGCGCAAACCATAAAGTTAGAGAATTTAGTATCTTTTCGTTCAACCATGCGTGATGCTGATATTGCGGAAGAGTCTTCAAACTATATTCGCTATCAAATTCTGCAGCAAGCCTCTTCAACTCTCCTTGCTTCTTCCAGAAACTTAAAAGCGGGGAACATTCTGGGGTTATTGTCTAATATTAATCAATAAATAATGATGTAGTTCAGGCAGCACCTAAACTACATTTCTTTGATTAAGATATATATAATTTATTATATATATCTTACAAACAGATAAGATTAAATATAAATAAAAAAAAGCTATGAACTTTTTATCGTGCATAGCTGTTGATTAGGGATATGTGTATCGTCGTTTTTTAAGGAGTATAGTTATATATTAGCAGTATATTTTTTAAATAAAATCATTAGAATGTATGATTTTGTAATGAATCTTAACAATTATTTTAGATAAGCTTTAAATAGGATAGCCGGGCTAATACTATGTGAGTACGCCTGCTTGGCATTTATATTATTGAAAAAAGATTATTATATATTAGAATTAGTAGTGTAGATTAGACGGGAGCATAATTGTATGAAAATAGATAAAAAGAAATTAACAGTACAGATTCTTGCACTCATCGGACTTGCGTTATCGATAAAACTTGCATGCATCTATTATGTTGCTAATTATGAAAAATATGCATTATCAAGCTTTTGTTCTATAAGTGAGTTTGTTGATTGTGACGGAGCTGCAAGATCAACAGTATCACAGTTCTGGGGAATACCTCTTGCTTATTGGGGGATATTCTTTTATATAACAATACTTTTCTTAACTATTGTTGATAAATTAAAAGGAATTAGATTCTTAAAATTTCTAGAAGTCTTTAAAAATCCAATGTCTTATATAGCAGTTCTTGGTACTATCGCATTTACAGTATCAATGGTACTGGCCGGTCTGAGTATCTTTAAAATACATAAGCTTTGTATTTTATGCGTGATAACATATTTTATTGATTTAATTATTGCCTTGGTCGCATTTTCTAGAAATTCTATCATAGATACTTTCAGGGACTTTATTGATGGTGCAAAAAAATATACAAAAACCTTTATTGTACTTGTGATTTTAGCCGCTTCATTCTTGTGCTACAGCGGACTGACATATAATTTTGTTCCTCATATCAAGAGAAGCAAATCAATCATGAAGTATCGTAAAATGACTTATAATCCATACAGAGTTAACGGTAACCAGCTCGGACCTGAGAATGCTTCTGTTGTTGTAGAACTTTATTCCGACTTTGTGTGCCCTCTATGTTATATTCATAATATAATGCTGCATCAGGCGGTGAGCGAGTTTTCAAATGTAAAAGTTGTACACCACAACTTCCCGTTTGATAAAGAATGCAATCCATATATAAGCGTGAATATGCACCCGGGAGCATGCTTTATGTCAAAAGCCGCAATAGCAGCAAGAAATCAGGGAAATTACTGGGGAATGAGTTCTATGCTATATGAAAATCAGCCATATAATGAGGCGGACGTATGGAAAATTGCTTCCGAACTAGGTTTAAATGCTGAAAAGTTACAGCAGGACATGAATTCTCCAAAGACAATGGATGAAATAGAAACCGAGTTGAAAAAAGCTCAAGACCTCGGCCTTGATGCTACACCAACAATGTTTGTAAATGGAGAAAAAATCGTCGGTGTAAAACCTTATTATGAGCTAAAGGAAATTTTGGTTAAGCATGGAGCAAAAAAATAATAAAATATTAATACATGCATGCTGTGGAATTTGTTCAGGATATCCCATTTCTTTACTTAAAGAGATGGGATATGAACCTGTTGTATATTTTTGTAATCCAAATCTTGATACAAAAGAAGAATTTGAAAGACGTTTAGAAGCTCAAAAAATTGTGTGTATGTATCACTGGGTTGATTTAATTATAGAAGAGTACCGGCATGAAGATTTTTTGCGAGTTGCTAACGGACTTGAAAATGAGCCGGAACGGGGCAGACGCTGTGATGAGTGTATAAAACTGAGATTAAAACAAGCAGCCCAAAAAGCTAAAGAGCTGGGTATAGGGTATTTTACAACTTCGCTTGTAATTAGTCCGCATAAGAACTTTTCTAAAATTACAGAGATTGCAAAATCTGTAGCAGGTGATTTGGAGTATATTGCAATAGATTTTAAGAAAAAAGACGGATTCTTAAAAACGAATACTCTTTCAAAGAAATTGGGTATATATCGCCAGAATTACTGCGGGTGTGAGTTTTCGAAAGGGCATTTGGATAAAGAGGAGATTAAGGATGGAGTGTAAGAGAGAAGAGAATTTATTGGAATGTACTTGCTCTGCAACAAAATGCGGCAACAGGGGAATTTGCTGCGAATGCGTAAGACATCATAGAGAAGCCGGTCAGATTCCGGGCTGCTTCTTTCCCAAGAGCGCAGAATTAAAACACGACAGAAGCATAGAATACTTTATTGAAGTGTATTCAAAACTGAAATAATAATTATAAACCGGTTTTAGAATCAAGGTTCAACTGCTTGGAAATTGCAAGAACAGAACATATTTCGTTTGCCATATCAATGAATGTTGAAAACGTGGTTTCCTTTGTGATACTTCCCATCTGGAACATGTCTTTGTCTACTTGTATAAGTACTATTAGTTCTTCGCCTGTAAACTCTGCTCTGATGTTTTTTGCTTTAAAAGATGTTTTTAGGTTTTCAAACCTTTTCATAAATAATGTTGTAAGAAGATAACGTGCTTCAACTTGATTTGTTGAATATGTATCAAATCTCTTTTCAAACTCAATGTCCTCAAGTACTATTTTTTGAAAAGGTTTAATCTTGTTTTTAGGCTTAAATGCATATTGCTTTTCAAAAATCACTGTGTGCGCCTTGATGCGTTTTGGTATTTTGAAACGCAGAATTACGCTTCTGGAATTCTCTACAGCTTTTTTTGCACGGCTGATAAGGACAATCGGACCAATGATAATTGTAAGCAAAATCCCTAGAATTAACCAAGTAATTATCCACATCTGGTTCAAGACAGCAGAAATAATTATAAGCGCAATTACTCCAAATGGAATAAGCTGCACAGCAAATACACCTGTCGCTACAGTGCTGATATTATTTAGTCCAACTCCCAATTTTGTTTCAATTATATCTGTCGGCACATCAAGTTCATGTCCGTAAATTATATCGTCAAAAGTTTTAATGCAGGATTGTGCAAATATCTCAAGTTTATCGAGTTGCAGGTTGTAGTTTTGCGGGCTTCCAGCCGTGTCATTATATTTATGCCATTTTAAATTACTTTCAAATATCTGGAGAAATTTTGGCATCAACTCGCGCTTTATTATCATTTCATAGTCATTCTCTATATCTAATGAGTAGCCGCCTGAAACTTTTCTAATTTTTTTGTTTTTAGAAAAGTTACAATATACTAATAGTATAATGCCTGATATAATGGATAGTATTATAAGGTATCGGAAAATAAAACCGCCTAAAAAACCAAGCAGAGCTGTTATTATACAGGTACGTTGAAGAAGAACCGGCAGCATATCTTCTTTTCTATCTTTTTCATATTTTTTTAGTAGTGGTTCAGCTTCTTGTTTAAAAAATTTTTTAATTTCTTGATATAATTCAGCTCTGTCTTTCATAATATAACCCCATCAGTATGTAAAATATCTGTCAAAATCAACGTCCTCAAAGTTGCAGAGCAGATGAAAAATATCATCATCGTCATCCAATCTTTGAAAATTATATTCGTCAAAGAGCCAGTACTTAGGATTAATGCCTTTTACTCTAACTATATTTTTGTCCTTTAATATCTGTAGTTTCTTTTTAACTTCGTCCAGCGGCAGATTTACAAGCTTAGCAAGCTCAACGGCAGTAATACCGTCTTCGTGGCTGTATTTTTCCGGGGTAAGGAACATGAGTTCCAGCCCTACCATTTTTAAATTTTTATCTTCAGCTTCCGAACTCATGCACTCATTATAACACTGTTATATCAATTAATCAATTTTGAAGTGTTTATAAAAGAGGGTGACTAAAAAGTCACCCTCTAAAGATTTTTACAAACCTGATTTTTTATTATTCATCAGAGCTTTTTGAATTCTTTCTTCACCGGTCAGAAAGTAATCAGAAGTTGCTAATAAGAGCGGATCCGTATCTTCTGATTGCCAGTTTGTGCCGAAAGCACTTTCGCCTTCTGCGAGTTCTTCTTTAACTTTTGTGACCAGAAGTTCTGCTAAATCCTGAATAGTGCAGTCTGACGAAAGAATTGTATCAGGATATGTTTCCGGCATTGATTCGTGATATTTTGCCTGGATGCCTTCTCGTACGGCTTCTGTGATATAATAATTCAAATATTTATCGACATTTGCTTCGTCATACTCATACCCGTTTGCTTCCATTTGTTCTTTTATGTATGCCTTTAATTGCGGTTTCATTTGTTCAAGATTAGAGTATATTTTTGCAGAGCTTGTATTTGTTGAATAATTACCATAGATATTTTTACTGTTGAGAGCTGTATCTATATCCATGTAATCCCAATCAGTTGTCATAGAAGCAATAGTCGTACCGGCATCAGTCATTACGTTGTAATCAAATCCGCTGCCGTCAATTTTTTCAGGATCTTTGTCAAATTCAATATCCTGCATATCCGCTTTCATAGCTTTTTCTTCGTCAGAAAGCAGGTAATCGGCTGTATTCAAAAGGTTATCTGTTATATTCATCGGAGCAAGCGGGTCTGTTTGCAAATGTTCTTTTAGTTTTGCATTAACCTCTTCAACAAGTTTATTAATGTCATAATTTTCAAAATCTGTAAGATTTCCTGCGACTTCAGTAATTACTGAGTCGATAAAAGTGTCAATTTCTCTGTCGGTAAATACATCAAGTGTTGTTTCCGCATAAATATCATTGTCAAAGATATCAGAGAGTGTTTGTTTGAAAGTATCTTTTTGGGCTGCTAAATCATCGTATACATTATTAATTGCTGTATCGTTCTTGGTATCATTTGTAGCAGCTGTATTGAGTTCTTTTTGCAAATCTGTTAAGCCCATAAGATGAATTTGTGCAGCAGTCATTCCGCCGCCTTTGGAAGCTTCTTCTCTGATTTTATCAATACTGCCTACAAGCTCTTGTGCAGAATAGCCTGTTATAGAATGCTCTTGCAAGAATTGTTCTGCAACTTTTTCTTTAAGTGTATTAGCAAAATCATTTAAAAGCGCTGCTCGAAGCTGCGCACCAGCCATTGGAGTGCCGGTATTGTATATTTCCCGAATTTTGTCATAAATATCTTCAGGGTTTACATCTTTTATATTATGGTTATCAAGGAATTGAGTAATGGCTGACATTGAATAATTATCCTCGTTAAGTTCCGGGAGTAATAATTCACTAAGGTCATTGCGTATGCTTGTCATATTGGCGTACAAATCACTCAATTCGTCATAAGAAACAACTTCTGTTAATTGTGCATTTTCGACTGCGGCATTTAATTTTGTAATAAATTGCTCAAAAAGGGCCTTAGTTTCAACCTGTATAGGTGCATTGTCATAGGGCTGAGTCCATTTTACTTCTTTTACAGTTTCCGCAACAGTTTGTTCATATATGGTATTAAAGACATCATCACTCAGTTTATCACCGTACTGACTTTTTAATTGTTCTTTATATCCGTTAAGAATAATTGCTGTAGATGTATTTTTTGTAATAGGCAGTGTTTTTATATAAGTTCCAAACGCGGAACAATCGACTTTGATTCCATCCACTTCAACAATTGAGTCACTATTTGTAGTACTGTTACTCTTATCCGTTTCTTCTACATTGGTGGTTTTATCACTTTCAGCATTATTAAAGATTTCATACGTTTTGTTTATTGAATTATCTATTTTTTCCATGACTGTGTCAATTAATAATGCTAATAGTTGATCTTCCGACGAAACATTTTGACCGTTAATTTGAATATCTGGTTTCATCTCATATTTTTTTGTTTCGCTATTCCATTCAAAATATTTATCAATATCTGTTTTTGTAAATCCTTTTTGCAATAATTTAGTCATCTCTTGCACTTGATAAGCTTTTAATTTAAAAGAATCATCTAAAATAATAGTTGGCTGATTATTTGTACTTGTAGTTTCTTGTTTGTTTTGTTCTTCTTTTTCTTCAACTTCTGCTGGTTCTACCTTTTTCTTTAAAATAAGCTGCGGCTGTACCAGTTTGTGATTACTAATAAAAGTCATTTTGGCTCCTTTCTTTTACGTAACGTTTTATACAAAATGTTATGTTTAATAAAATTACGCAGAAATAAAGCATTACAAGAAAAAATACATATTAAAGTAAAAAAATAATTAAAATCTCAATGGCTAAAAAAGCAAATATAACAAGATTTTAGCAACTAAGATAACAATATGTATAAAATGTTCTACTTTTTATTACGGCATATTTTTTGTAAACTTTAATCTTTTTATATATATCGTTACAAAAATTTACAATATAATGGAAGCTCTATATATTTGAAAATATAAATAGTCTTGAAATATAATATAGATATGGAAAAAGGTTTACAAAATACAAAAAATGCTATAATTTGGCTGTGTTTGGCGCATTTATTTGCGGATGTATACAGCGGTTTTTTAAATCCAATTATGCCTTTTATTGCAGCAAAACTCGGGTTTTCAATGGCAGTTGCTACTATTATTATTAGTATTTCACACATTTGTTCATCAATGCTTCAGCCTATATTTGGCTTTTTTGCAGACAATATTTTGAAGCGATTTTTTATATTCTGGGGGGTAATACTGGCGTCACTGTTTATTCCATTGACCCCTGCTGCACCGAATGTATTTATACTTCTTATCTTTATGATATTAGGCAGTTTGGGCGGAAGCTTTTTCCATCCTCAGGCAATGGGGTTTATAAATTACTTCTCCGGTAAAGATTGTTCAAATACAATGGGTATTTTTATGAGCATGGGCTCGCTAGGGTTTGCATTCGGCCCTCTTATGGCAACATGGATAACCCAGTTTTTGGGGCTCGATGTCGTTTCTTATACTTCTCTATTTGGGCTTGCTTTAGCGTTTATGATGTTTATATTTGTACCAAAGCTTTCTAGAATAGAGAAGCAGCCTGAACACAAGGATTTTATTATCTCTTTTAAAGAAATTCTTGGCTGTCGTCAAATGAACTACTTGATGTTAGTTGCAATGATGAAATCTCTTATAACCAGCAGCTCCTGTATATTACTTCCATTCTTATGGAAATCAATGGGTTATTCGCCTATTTATATAGGTTTTGCTTTATTCTTATTTGTATTTGCCGGAGCATTAGGTTCATTTTTAAGCCCTAAAGCTGAAAGAATATTTGGTTCAAAACCTGTAGTTTATTTTTCTATGTGGGCAACTTTCCCAATGATGTTAATTTTCGGATTAATTTATAAAACACAGCCGGTTTTGTCTATACTAGTATTTTTTATAATAGGTTTTACAACAATGCTTGCACAGCCTGTCACTATGGTTTGGGCACAAAGGACGCTGCCGAAGTATAAAAGTATTGTGGCCGGGTTTATCAATGGTTTTTGTGTGGGTACGGTAGCGCTTTGTATGTCGGTTTTAGGGGCTGTTGCACAAAAATTTGGCATTATGAATGTTTTGATTATTCTAAGTACTGTCCCTGCAATGGCATCCTATTTTGTAAAATTCCTTAAAGAGGTGAAATAATTTTGTATTTTGCTTTGCCTATTTCCCCCTTTCTGGTATAATATTTTAGAGCTTATGAAGGATTTGATTAAGAATATAATATATAATCTAAAAAATATGAAGAGGCTGGATAAATACATCCTTAAGCAGGTAATTGAGATGTTTATTATGGGTGTACTTGTTTTTACCTCAATCATTTTTGCTTCCGATACTTTTATAACTCTTATCAAACAAATTTCAATGTACGGCATTCCTTTTAAGTATGCAATTCTTATGATTATTCTTCACCTTCCGGAAGTTTTTGTGATGACAATTCCAATGGGAGTATTGCTTGCAACAGTAATGACGTTGAACGGCTTGAGTTTGAGTTCAGAGATAACTGTAATGAGAGCGTGCGGAATCGGGTTGAACCGTATCGCTAAACCAATATTTATTTTTGCGATTGTTATGGCTTGTATAAGCTTTGTTATTAATGAAACTGTTGTACCTTTTTCAACAAGATTATCAACAAAGCTGGCGGGTGTGGCCTTTAGTCAGAAAAATGTTCCGGAAGGTAAACAGAACTTTACTTTTAAAGAAACAAAAGAAGGCGGATTGCTTAAACGTTTATTCTATGTTGGTGACTGCACAGATTCAAAACTGCATAATATAACTGTTTTAGATGCTTCTAAGGAAGGAACAATACAAGTGCTTCAAGCAAGAGAAGGCGCTACAACACCTGGTGGATGGATATTCCAAAAAGGTGCTATATATACGGTTACAGATAGTGGAAAAACACTTGATACAACTCTTTTTGAACATACTAATATTAAATTTGGAATGGATTTGACAAAAGAATTAGATAAGAATCTTGCAAACCAGCATAATTTCATTCAGCTCTGCAGTGTTCTTGCTAAGTCAGATATTCCGGATAAACACATTTTGAAAATAAGCTTATTTGATAAAATAGCATTACCGCTTACCACTATAGTACTTGTATTGATAGGTGTTCCGTTAGCGATAACTCCTCCGAGAGTAAGGTATAATAGAGGGTTTTTGTTTAGTATTCTGATTATTTTTGCTTATTACTTAATCAGAGCTTTGTCAATATCTTTTGGAGAAGCCGGATCATTAACACCTATGCTCGCAGCGTTTATGCCTGATATAATATTGTCACTTGCAGGTGCGGGATTGTACTATCGAAAAGTTTATACAATCTGTTAAAGAGGGATATGGTAAATGCAAAAAATGCGTTTAATAGGCACTGCAATAGCCTTATTAATATTATTGTTTACAATGTTTCCAATTCCATCAATTGTTATTTCAGTGGTATGTATATTTTCTTATGTATGCTTTACATATTTCTCTAAGAAAAATGTTGTAGACAGCGGGACTACTAGTAGACGAAAGGCTGCTCTATATGCAGCAAAAGCTTTTCTTGGTCATTATGACGATATATGGAGTAATCTTAAACTTTCTAATCAATACTGCTATATTAGTATGATTGATGAAATGACTATAATAGGTGTGGAAAAGAAACCTGATGGCGGAGATTACAGGACGTTTAAGGTCGTAAAATCAAATGTTCATGATTGGATTGAACTCTGGAATATGTTTTGTATAAATTTTAGCTATAACAAGACTTATGA
>CEAC01020560.1_pt1 | contig 12871 bp, 8 predicted proteins | sample 557411 | NCBI WGS metagenome assembly CEAC01 (sample SAMEA3182094, study PRJEB8094) | gut metagenome | biome: human; feature: gut; material: Stool; isolation source: human stools | place: Canada | collected 2012-02-21
TTTCCGCTCGGATCCGTATAATTCAGATAGCTGCTCACGCAGTAATTATACCGGTTGAGCGTCAGCGGTTCTGTCAGGCTGCCGAGGTAGCTGTCTTCGGTGAGGAAGGTCGCCGTTACCACACAGTAGTACCTTGCTCTCAGATACTGACTCTCGATATTCGGATTGTAGGATTCTCCGTTGTAGGTGTATTCGTTCTCATACTGCGGAGCACCGAAGGTGATCTCTCCGGTGACGCTGTAGCGGTAGGACTGGTAGACCTGTCCCTCTTCATTGGTGACGCCGGAGACACTTCCTCTGGCATCGTAGAGGTAGTAGCCGGTGCTGCCATCGAAGCGGTCAAGGGAGATCCGGTCGAATCCGCCGTTTATCTCCGCTCCGTAGATATAAGAGGTATCCGTCTTACCATTGATGTTCTGCTCGACCAGTACCTCTGCATGCTCACGGTTGACGTCGTTTAAGTACTCGATCAGCTCATAGTTCTTTTCCTTACCGGTGGTCTTGATCCGGGCGATCAGATCTGCCTCTGTAGCGCTGACTTCCTCCTGTACCGGGAAGAGAATGCCGCACTGGTTCTGGCTGTTGTTCTCCTCCGCATTGGTTGCATTGCCATAGCCGGCGTCATCCGTGCCCCCGGACTTGCTGTTCTTCTTATTGTTGCCCTTCCCCTTACCGTTGCCGTTTCCATTGCCGTTATTGCCGGAATTTCCTTTTCCATTATTTCCACTGCCGGAGTTGTCCTTGTTGTTCCCGTTGCCGTTGCCGGAATTGCCCTTCCAGTCATCATCGGTATGGAGATTATAGTTCAGTAAGAGTAACTTTTCCCTCCCTGTCGGTCACTTGGATGAGGTTGTCTGATTCTCTATATCCTCCCGAAGAATCTCCTGCCGAAGGAACATCCTCTGATCCAGTTTATTTTCTTCACAATAATATTTTATTTCATCAAACAGCCTTTTTTATTCCGTATCAAATCCATCTTCTTCCCCTTTCGCACGCTTTTATCGTTTGCCGATTCCTTTCCTTCTATTGTACCTGTATCCCCGATCCCCCGCAACTGTTCTTCGCCAAAATGCCCCAAATTCTTCCAAGATAATTAATAAAAAATCCACGAAAAAAGCAGAGACAATATTAAAATCATCTCTGCCTCCAGCGTAAACATGGTACTACTCCTTTGTATTTCGAGTAAAAAAATATGGGAAGACTAAGCTTCCCACTCGTTAATGTTCATCTCTTTACGGATTGATTACCGAAGGTTAATGGAGACCTAAATACCCTTTTCCCTTTATCAGTTTTTCAGCCTCTTCACTGTTTTCCATCATTCCGGTTTCGATACATATCTTTCGGTCTGTCTGGATCAGAATTCTATACGCCCCTCTTCCTGCCGACTTATAACGCACCGATCTCACGTCTTCCCATGAGTATTTTTTCTCTTTTCCCCAAATGGAACGGTAAGTAATATCATCCCGCGTCATAGTAATTCTTTTGTTGCGCCAAAACAGGAGGAAATAGCTTCCTTCCATTCCACATAATATGAAAAAGATAATGCCTGCGCCTTTCACTCCCTGTGAAGTGCCTAAAATCAGTAATAAAAAAGTAACTCCTATTCCGATGATTCAGAACATTACTCCCATTATAAATGGAGCCGTCGTTTTTCCGGAACACACAACTTCTTTTTCATCATTCACTTCTGTAATCCTCCGGTAAGATCTTTGGGTGTACACCAAAAACGGATGCCCCCATTCCTACAGGGAAGCATCCGTTTCTTCCATTTTATTTTTACAGCAGGCTGTCCAGGGTCTCTCTAATAGCCTTGATGAAATCCAGGCTGTTGAGGATCACGGGATGCTCACAGGTGGAGATCAGGGACAGGCTCTTGGTCATCTTGCCATCCTCGATGGTCTTAATGCATGCCTGATCCAGCTTGTCTGCGAAGTTACACAGTTCGGGGATCTGATCCAGTTCGCCGCGCTTTCTGAGAGCTCCGGTCCATGCGTAGATGGTAGCAATGGAGTTGGTGGAGGTCTCTTCACCCTTTAAGTGCTTGTAGTAATGACGCTGTACGGTTCCGTGAGCAGCCTCGTACTCATAGACACCGCTGGGAGATACCAGAACGGAGGTCATCATGGACAGATCGCCATAAGCGGTAGCTACCATATCGGACATTACATCACCGTCATAATTCTTACATGCCCAGATGAATCCGCCCTCAGAACGGATGACACGGGCTACGGCATCATCGATCAGAGTGTAGAAATATTCGATGCCCAGTTCCTCAAATTTAGCCTTATACTCGTTATCATAGATCTCCTGAAAAATATCCTTGAAGGTATGATCGTATTTTTTGGAAATGGTGTCCTTGGTGGAGAACCACAGATCCTGCTTCGTATCTACCGCATAGCTGAAGCATGCTCTTGCAAAGCTCTCGATGGATTTATTGGTATTGTGGATACCCTGAATGATACCTGCTCCGTCGAAATTGTGAATTAGCTCACGGGTCTCGGTGCCGTCTGCTGCGGTGAATACCAGCTCTGCCTTACCGGGTCCGGGTACCTTGATCTCTGTATTTTTATAGACATCACCATAAGCATGACGGGCGATGGTGATGGGCTTGGTCCAGTTCTTTACGTAGGGAACGATGCCCTTTACCAGGATTGGTGCACGGAATACGGTACCGTCTAAGATGGCACGGATGGTTCCGTTGGGACTCTTCCACATTTCCTTCAGGTTGTACTCTGTCATTCTGGCAGCATTGGGAGTAATGGTAGCACATTTTACGGCAACACCGTATTTTAAGGTAGCATTGGCAGAATCCACGGTTACCTGATCGTCTGTCTCGTTACGATGTTCCAGTCCCAGATCATAGTACTCTGTCTTCAGATCGATATAGGGCAGTAACAGCTCATCCTTGATCATCTGCCAGAGGATTCTGGTCATTTCGTCTCCGTCCATCTCCACGAGAGGGGTTGTCATTTTGATCTTTTCCATAACGATTTCCTTTCCGGTATTAATTTTCGTTCTATTATATTTTAACGTAATTCGTTTCAACAGGCAACTTATTCCTGACTTCCAGCCTGCTGTGCATAAGCCTCATTCAGTCCGTTCTTTACCATGTTCTCATAGGCATTGATCATGTGCTGATGTGCCAGCTGCTCCGCCAGATCGGCGTTGCCAGCCTTAATGGCTTCCATGATCTTTTCATGCTCTTCGTTGGACTTGGGTCCGCGGTTGGCGCTGGACAATGTCTTCTTACGGACACGGAGAACATACTGATGGAAATCCTTCAGTTGGTGTTCTAACATCTTGCTGTCACAGGCTTCGTACAGAATATCATGGAAACGATTGTCTAACTCTGCCAACTGCTCCAGATGCCCCTTCTGTGCATGGAACTTGGACAGATAGACATTCTCCTCCATCTCTTCCATCTGCTCCTTGGTGATATGCTCCGTAGCCCAACGGGCGCACAAACCTTCCAGCAGGGAACGGATCATATAAATATCCTTCACATCCTTCTGGGTAATGCCGGTGACATAGGCACCCTTGTTCGGAATGATCTGGATCAGCCCCTCAAGCTCCAGCTGACGGAATGCCTCTCTGACAGGCGTTCTGCTGACGCCCATCTCCTCGCCGATCGCCACTTCCTTCAATTCTTCATGTTCCTGATATTTTCCGCTTAAAATGTCCTCTCTCAGCTTGTGAAATACCCGTCCCCGCAGGGAGAACTTGTCCGTTACTTCCTGCTTTACATCATACTTGCTCACTATAATCCTCGATTCCAGACAACGCTGTTACCGTTGTCATGTTCATTCTATGTTTACTCACCGATCTTCAGATTCTTTTCCAGGCAGATACGGTTGACACATGCCACGATCTCTTCATCCGTAAGCACGGTGACACGACCACCGGCATACTCCTCATCTACCCACTTTTTGATCTCTGCTACCAGTTCGGAATTCTTCTGTACCTGCTTGTCTCCCTTTAATTTATAGTAGGTGTTCAGCCAGTGTGCGATACCTGCCAGACCAGAGGTATTGGAAATAGCGCACAGTACCGGACGGTTCAGGAATTTCTCGGTATCGAAGATATTGTAGATCTCCTCGTTCTTAAGCAGTCCGTCTGCATGGATGCCGGCTCTGGTCACGTTAAAGTTCTTGCCCACAAACGGAGTTCTGGGAGGAATCTGATAACCGATTTCCTTCTCATAGTACTCTGCCAGCTCTGTGATCACACGGGTATTCATACCGTTTAAGTCGCCCTTTAACTGTGCATACTCGAATACCATTGCCTCCAAAGGCGTATTACCGGTACGCTCACCGATACCAAACAGGGAAGTGTTGACACCGGAACAGCCATACAGCCATGCCGTGGTAGAGTTGGACACTGCCTTGTAAAAGTCATTATGTCCATGCCACTCGATCAACTCGTGAGGCACACCTGCATGGGTATGGATCGCATAGATGATACCCTGTACACTACGGGGAATAACGGCACCGGGATAGTTGACACCGTATCCCATGGTATCGCAGGCACGTACCTTGATGGGAATCTGATACTCCTTCATCAGTTTCATCAGTTCCAGACAGAACGGCACCACATACCCGTAAATATCCGCTCTGGTGATATCCTCAAGGTGACATCTGGGGCTGATGCCCTCCTCTAAGCAGTCACGGATAACGCTTAAATAGTGATCCATTGCCTGTCTTCTGGTCATTTTTAACTTTAAGAAAATATGATAATCGGAACAGCTTACCAGAATACCGGTCTCCTTCATTCCGATCTCTTTTACTAATTTGAAATCTTCCTTGCTGGCGCGGATCCAGCTGGTCACTTCAGGGAACTTATATCCCCTCTCCATGCACTTATAGACAGCATCTCTGTCCTTTTTGCTGTACAGGAAGAACTCGCTGGCACGGATCATTCCGTTGGGACCGCCCAGTTCGTGCAGATAATCATAGATCTTCACAATCTGCTCCGTGGTATAAGGTGCCCTGGACTGCTGTCCGTCTCTAAAAGTGGTATCTGTGATCCAGATATCCTTCGGCATGTTATGAGGCACGATACGATCATTAAAAGGTATTTTGGGGATTTCGGAATAAGGGAACATATTACGGAACACGTTCGGTTTCTCCACATCATCCAGTATGTACATATGCTCCTCAATCTCCAGAAGGTTGTTCTTCGGATTCATGGAGACCGGACGATTCTGAAATGCATCACTATCTCTCATTGGTATACCTCTCTTCCCTGACATTCGACATCTGCAATATTTTTTCTATTTTTACTCTGCGCAGTAAAAATACATTTTGCAGTTCTCGTATCATTGTATACAATCATACCATTTGTGTCAATATCTTTAGTATTTATTTTATTGACTTATTTTAATCACATTTTTTATTTTTCCCAGTGATTTTATCATTTTACTTGTTTTCTAATAATCTGCGGACATTGAGCATTCCGAAGCCCTGCTTATTCCAGGGTTCTCCGAGATCCGTGGCTGTCAGAGACAGCAGGCGGACAAACTCTTCGTTGGTCAGCCACGGATATTTTCCGAGCGTCAGCGACGCAGCTCCGGATACAATTGGGGTCGCCATGGAGGTACCGCTTTTTGCAACATAAGGCATAAGGATTCTGCCGTTTTGTTTGCGCCAGGAAGCATTGCAGGACAGGATTCTTGTACCGGGAGCCACAATATCCGGCTTGCGGAGCACATCATATCTTCTGCCTCTGCCGGAATAGGTCTCGCATCTACCGGGATCATTTTTACAGTATCTGCCGTCATGACAGCCCACTGTCAGTACTTTTCTGCTGCTCGCCATCTCAGAGATGCTTCCGTCCACAGGACCATTGTTTCCCGCAGCGCAGACTACGAGAATGTTATGATCCCACAGCTTCTCCAGCTCTTCCCGTAGCACCTGCTCCTTATACCGTTCCTTCAGTTCACCGATTCCCACAGAGATATTCAGGATCCGGATCTTGTAACGATTCTTTAGCCGCAGGACCCACTGCAGTGCATCTCTCATAGCATCGCAGGATCCCTCCCCGTTATCATCCAATACTTTCCCCACGACTAATTTTGCTCCGGGTGCCATTCCGCGGAATCTCCCTTCTGATAACTCCCCGCTTCCGCATAGGATCCCGCATATATGTGTTCCATGTCCGTTATCATCATACGGAAGCTGACGCTTCTCTACAAAATCCGCAAAACACAACAGTTTTCCTGCCAGATCCGGATGATAGGCAATTCCGGTATCCAACACTGCAATTACAGCAGGTGATGTGTTCGACTGTCCGTCATACAATTGTTCCGGTACCTGTACCTGTTCCCTTACCCGCTGCATAAATTCCTTCCGCTCCCACCAAAAAAACCGGCATAAGACTTATTCTATCTTATGCCGGTCATTTTTACTGGTGTCGGTAAATTACCCATTATTTATTTATGATCTCCGTTCCCTCCGGGAAAATATCGCTGCTTGTAGCTGCAATGCCTGCCGGAAGATATATCTTTTGAATCTCGGTATGGTCTTTAAATACTTCGTCTGCAATCACACGCACACCATCCGGTATTGTCACTTCTGCCGAGTCTCCCTTATATGCCACCAGCACACCGCCACTGATCAAAAAGTTCTCCGTGCTGTTCTGCTCAAAATCATCCAGCCAGGCGGTGTGAGTAAAGGCCTTCGCTCCTACAGAAGTCACAGTATCCGGAATCACTACATTTTTCAAATCGTCACAATGATAAAATGCTGCGTACGCTATCGTTGTAACACCTTCCGGAATTGCAACCGTATGCACACTGCTTCTGGAAAAAGCAAATCTGCCAATCTCACAAGTTCCCTCCGGAATCGTCACTGTACCGATGGACTGATCCCTATAATATTTCCATTCCGGAACGATACCTTCTTCTGTCTCTGCAGTAGTCGCTTCTAAACTGCCATCCACCGGTTCGTTATCCCCCTGCTGTACCTTCTCCAGGCCGGGATGCACCATGACCATGGCGTGATTCCCCACAACTACCGTACTGCCTAACACATTACCGGGCACCGGGGTCGGTGCAGGACTCGGCGTCTCTACCGGTGCAGGTTCTTCTGTCGTCGGTACATCCACAGCCCCGTCCGCTGCCGGAGTCTGTGCAGGTGCTGCCGTCACCAGGGGATTCTTCCTTCTCTGCTCTTCCAGCTTCTGTGCGAACTGCGCAGCCACACTGCCCTCGTCCGCATGAATTGTCACATTATCACAATTTAAGAAAGCATCATCGGCAATATTTGTTACCGTAGCAGGAATATAAATATCTGTTAGATTTGTACATCCGGCAAATGCCTGAGCTTCAATGCTCTGCACATTCTCCGGAATCGTAATCTGTTTTAATCCGGTGCATCCGGCGAACGAATACTCGTCCACAGTCGTCAGACCTTTTCCAAGTACCACTTCTTCCAGATTTTCACACCCCCAGAATACATAGGCATCCAGTCGTTTGACCGATTTGGGGATCACAACGAACTGTACCTTCTGGTTGTTCTCAAAGGCACTCTCGCCCACAACCTCCACTGTATCCGGAATTGTGACTCTCTCGTCGCTACCTCTGTATTTCTCCAATGTGCTTCCCTGTATCTGAAAATCAGAGGCAGACGCCGCCGCATCTGCCTCTGACACAGGAAGATGTGTCAGGATCAACGCGGTAGCCACCAAAGCCATGACGACCAACCACTTTTTATGATTCATAAACCTTCCCATCCTTTATTTACGTTATACTCTGGCTGCTTTCAGAGTCTTTTTATCCTTCTTCATGAAGAATACAATAGACAGACAGGCAAGTCCCATGGACAAAAACCACTTGGGATGGATTCCGTCGCCGGTCTTAGGTGTGCTGTCTGCGATGGTTCCCGCAGTCAGATTATTCGTATCCACATAGATCACATACGGCGAGAAATGCTCCGCAGTGAAAGTTACGCAAGATACACCGGATATCGTGGAGAACTTCGGTGACAGCTTGTCTAACTTACTGTTCACTACACCTGCCACTTTGTTATTACCTGCATAGGTGATCAGAGAATCCGGCAGAGGCAATGTAATGCTGATGGACAATCCTGTGGTATCTGTGATCTTTGTATTGCCGGTGGAATCATAGAGACTGATGTCCATGGGGAAATACTTGATAGCACTGATATCACTGCCGTATTCTGCCATCAGAGCTTTCACTACTTCTTCTGAAGCTGCTGCACTCTCTGTGATCTTAATAACAAAATTATCGGAAGACCCGTTCACTGTTGCGGATACCACTCCGGTATTGGACAGACCGTTTTTATCAATAACAACAGTGGTTCTGCCGCCGGATACGGTTCCCGTGGTAGTGCTGCCTGGTCTTCTGTTGGAATTGGAATTCGTGGAATTACCGCTTCCCGTAGAGGTACTGGTCTTTCTACCGGAACCTGATTTTGCTGTATAGTTCGCCGTTACAGTTACATTTGCTTCCGGCATGGTAATTACTGTTGCAGACAGAACCTTGCTGGCAATCTTCGTATTGGACGGATCAATGGACCAGCTGCTAAACTGCTGGTTTGCTGCAGGGTCGTTTGCCACAATGATTGGCTGGGAACCTGCAATATAGCTTCCGGATCCGGAACCGTTCTTAACAGTCAGGGTGTACATCTTGGCAGTGGTACCATTATTATTGGATCCCGGACTGGTGCTTGCTCCCGGGCTGGTGGTTCCGCTGTTGTTGCCATTAGAACCGTTCGCCACGTATACTGCATAGAAATCCGTATTCTCTGTAATGGCTGCAGCAATATCCGGCAACCATTCCTTGAAGGTATATCCACTGACTGCAGGTGTCTGGATGCTGGGTGCTACGGTACCCTTCTTGATGGTGGTCTGGTAGAAAATTTCCTTGGTTACACCATTGATATACCGAACTACGATATCATCCTCGCTCAATGCCTTATACACTGCTTTGGTCGTAATATCTGAGGTAATATTGGTCAGGTCTCTGTCCCATCCGGTGAAGATATAGCCATCTCGAACCAGGGTAGCGACATTTGGCAGATCTGAATCCGCAATGCTACCGCCAAAGGATACCTTGATCTCCTTGACCACTTTATCATCCCAATCCAGGAAAGTTACGGTAAATTTAGCTGCATCGGGATCTTCCTTCTCATAAATAGCGGTACATGTCGTATCTTCCGTGATGTTCGTGTAATCACCATCCCATCCCTTAAATACTTCGCCGGTCTTACCTAACGGTGTAGGCGGAACCGCATCTTCTCCGCCCCGTACCTGTTGTTCGTCTACCTGGACATTTTTCTTCAGTTCTTCATTCCAGTCACGGAAGATAACGGTATAGATTTCCTCCAGCGGAGTATCTTCCACTGCAAATCCGTTCGCATCACCATATCTGTAGAGATAACTGGTCTTCGGAGCACATAAGGTAACATCTCCCTTAGCTTTAAGGATTCCGGTAAAAGTATCCTGGTCAATCAGTGTTAATCTCTCACTGGACTCCTCCAGCCATTTAATGCTACTGCGGTTGAATACATTATCTTTCAGTTCTTCACAGGTGATCGGCAGTTTCACGGTATCCAGATTCTTAGTATCCGCAAACGCATAGGAAGGCACTACCGTAATGGCACTGTCCGACAGATCGATCGTAGTCAGATTGTCGCAGCCGCGGAACGCCTCCGGTGCCATTTCCGTCACGCCTGTTGTCTCTTTGGCGTTCACACGCTTGCTGGTTCTCCCCTCTAAGCATTCGATGATCTTCGCTTTTGCACTGCCGTTCATTCCATAGATAATCGAATTGTCGCAGGTGAAATAATCTGTTCCCTGGAATCCTACCTTATCCAGGATTTCACAGCCGGTAAATGGAATACTGCCAAGACTACTGATGTTTCCGGACAAGGATACATCTTTCAACAGCTTACAATCCTTAAATGCATAGTTGCCAATGGACTGGGTATTGCCATTGATCTGCACTGCAGCCAGTTTCTCGCAGCCCTCAAAGGCATTGTTAGCTATGCTGGACAAGGAATTACTGTAGCTGATGACATTAGTCAGGTATTTTGCGCCCTTAAAGTCATTTTCTTCAATACTGTCGAGACCGTATATGGTCAGAGTCTTTTCCGTCTGATCCTTCTCTTTTTCCACAAACAGTCCATCCTTGATTGCCTGAACACCTTCCGGTATGGTCACATTCAGTGCGGAATCAATAAACTGCTGCTGATCCTCTGTCAGAGACTCTCCAGCAGTATATTTGGTCAGTGCAGTTCCCGCTGCACTTCTCTGGGCATCTGTCAGATATGGATAATCCTCTTTATTTAAGTATTTGGTTAATTCCGTAAATGCCGGGAAATCGATCAGTTCGCTGACATTCTTCTCCGGATTGTACTGTACGACCAGGTTGGACGGCCATCCGCTGCAGTATCTGACATAGGTTGCCACCTGACTGCTGTTATTATATCTGCCATCCGTACTCATCGCATACTTATACGGTGTGGACTCCGGTGAGATTTCTCCTACAAAAGTCAGCTTCACTGCCGGACTGTTATCTGTATCGTTCATAGCTGTCGCTGTGTTGTGTGTACAGCCCGTTCTATGTGTACCGGTAAAGTCCTGGGTCTTAAATGCATCCGTTCCGATAGCAATGCTGCTGTTGTTAAATATTACCGTTGCCAGATTATGACATCCGCGAAAAGCACCCTCTCCCACCGACTGTACACTGGCAGGCAGAGATACCATGGTCAGGTTACAGTTGTTGGCAAATGTATTTGCCGAGATATTGTAAATATGATATGGTCCGATGGGATCCGGGATATTCAATGTCTTAACTCCGGTTCCTACGCTGGCATTAAGCAACTGGTTGGAGGAATCTACTATAAACGTAGACCGACCAGGTTCACCTGAAACATTGGGATCCTGAACCGTCAATTCGTATTTGTTCAATTTCTCATATAAATGTGTGTCAGGATTATAATTAATGTAACTGAATGCAAAACAATTTTCCTGACATAGCTTGTGAAGTTTGCTTTCTCTTAATCCTTCAAAATAGAAGGTACCGTTTACCGGATCATCCGCAAGCATGGACTTGAAGCAATCGAAGCAATATACATTGTCGTCTTCACTTCCGGAGGTGATGGTAAACTGTGCATTTCGGGAAGCCACATAATGCAGGTTCTTACATCCCTTGAACATGGAGATTCCGATGGTCTCGCTATACATATCCGGGAAAGTCACGGAATACAAGGTTTCGTCATTTTCAAATACATTCCAACCCATTTCCTTCAGGCTGCTGGAACTGATGCCGTTCTCCTGCTCCGGATTACATATCTCTACTTCATATAAATACCGGCATTCCGCGAATGCATAGTCTCCGATATAACTTACAGAAATAGGAATATCAATATCCGTCAACTGGGTACAGCTGTAGAAAGCATGATCTCCCAGCTGTGCCAGGTTACACTCTCTGGGGATGTTCACTGCTTTCATACTACCGCATTCCGCAAATGCCCAGTTACCGATGACAGTGATACCATTACCAAAGGAAATGCTGTTCAGACCATTACAGCCATAGAACGCATAGTTGCCGACACCAATGAGTTTCTCACCAATGTTCAGTGTTACAATATTGCTGGCTCCGGCGAAAATACCGTCTAACGGATTTTTAGATGTGATATCTCCTGCCACAGACCAGGTATAGGTACCATTTGGATTGGCTGTTGATGCCAGATACTGGTTACCGATGTATTTTACATCCAGATCCTTGATCCACTGATCATCCGGCTGTTCTGTCTTTGCAAATCCGACATATACTTTTGCTGTTTTATCCTCATTTTCCGCCTGCGTACTGGTGTAAGAACCGGTGCCCTTTTTCTGGAAGAAATTCTCAAGAGAAAGTTCTTTCCAGGCATTGTCCGTAGCATAACAAGGACGCATTTCACCATCGTAATACGTCTCTGTCTTGGTCTCCATCACCGGATTTTTCAGTGAGTCATATAGCGGCAGACCTGTATTGGGATCCGTCGCCTGTACTTTCACTTCTCTGGTCTTCTGTGTCAGAGCCTCATAATACAAAGGCTGTCCATTCTTACTTGCCGCCACGTAACCATTGATGGTACCCTGGTTACCGGTAGGCTGTATGTACGCATTTACCATATCGGGAATATCCAATACATTCCCGGTCAATGTCGTATTTTTATTATAACCAAGCAATACTGCACACCAGGAATTCTTATAGTTCACATAAGCAAACTGATAGCTGGTTCCGTCTGCGTTGGTCTCTGTTGTATAAATGGTCGCATTGCTGTCTACCACAGGAATCAGCGTATTCATGGTAGGAATCGTGCTGCTACCGGAAAGCAGATTTGCTTTCTCTGATGCGTCCTTCGGAATCGTAACCTTATATTTAGAATCGCTATGTGTTGTCTGATGTGTATGACTTGCCGCCTGTGCCACAGCATCTTCTTCCGCACGCAGTCCCTCCGTAGGGATCGCTGCCACTACGATCGCCGAGATCAGGAACAATGTTCCCAGGGTCTTCCTTACTGTCTTTTTTAATCTTCTGTTGGTCTTCCTTGTACCCTTAGTCATCCTTTACTCCTTTGTCGTCACCTTTTTGGCAACCACTACGAATCTGCCGTTCTTCTCCTGATAATCGCAGGTGGAAAGTGTCAGCAGCCGGTCACCGTATTGAGCTGTGACTCCTGTGTCATATAATGACATCCCTTCCATGTCATTCATATAAGAGTCAAATTCCTGCTCACTCTGGGCGTCTATAAACTGATAGTATTTGAATACGATCTCATCTTCACTGTATACCCTGGAACGGAATACATACATGATCTCATACAGACCCTTTTCATAGATGGTATCAAACTGTATGTAGGGA
>CEAC01028748.1_pt1 | contig 12854 bp, 9 predicted proteins | sample 557411 | NCBI WGS metagenome assembly CEAC01 (sample SAMEA3182094, study PRJEB8094) | gut metagenome | biome: human; feature: gut; material: Stool; isolation source: human stools | place: Canada | collected 2012-02-21
CTGTAAACGGTAATGTTGGCTGAATTTCGCCGATTTTTTGTATCTTCACACTGTAAAAAATAAGAAAAATACCCCCGAATAAGCCCGTGACGGGTACATCGGGGGTTCTTTGTAAAGTTACAAATCATCTATGAGATTGCCAAACAATTAGTTGGCTATTTTCTGAATATCCCTAATTACCATAGCCTCACGGCTCTTTCATTTAAAAAAGCTTGGAAATTTCAAAATGTATGATAAATAGCACGTTACAAGCAGTTAGTGTTTTTAGCCATAATGAGATTAACATAGACATTACCTAATAACACAATGTAAAGACTTAAATAACAGTGGCAACATTATAGCTCCAAAGTTAAATGAAAGAGCCGTGCCATAGCCTTATGTTTATATTACGCCAAAGTTAGGGATTTTATAGTTTAAGTCTTCTACCGCTTGGTCTATTTGTTGTTCAACAGCCTTGGTCATTCAAATTTTATTTCCCAGGTACCTTTCTTTGTGGCTCCTTTACGACAAAGAAATACACCTTTGTCTTCCATTTTCTTTCTCAAAGTTCGCACCTGATCTATGGTCAGATTCAATTCTTCAGCCATCTGGGACAATGTTATAGATGGCATTGATATAATCAGAGACAGCAGATTGCGTTGAACGTCCGTCAAATCGCGATTATTGATTGCGTAATCTATTTCTTTGGGGAGTTCTTTGGTTTCTTTGGGATTTTATTATTCTTCCATTCCGTTGCAGCTTCTGTTAAGCGATATTTCTGTTGAGGATGGCTGGGGGTATCAGGGTAGAGCCGTTCTATTGCTCCATCTGCTAACGCAGGATTAAGATAGAACTTACGGAAATGTCTTATGTTCTTTAGTCCACACAACTCTGCGAGTTCCGACGCTGTCATAAATTCATCTGTGCCTTTCTCAATCAAGGTCTGAACTGGTATGGAACTGGTATGGAACTGGTGCGTTACTGGTATGGTACCGGTATGTTGCTTGGGGGAAACTTGGTGTGTATTCGCGCCTTGTTCAGAGGATGATTTGCCGGGACGTTTGAAGGAGACGATTACGAAGCCTCCGTCCCAACGCCATGTGGGTTCTTCAACCCCTTGCTCACGACAGGCATCCATTATGCGTTTGGCTCCCGACCCCCAGCTTTCCAGATAGGTCGATTTGTAAAGAGCTTCGGCAATCTTCAGATTGTAGGGATAGGATTCATGCGGCTCCTTGATGGATTCAGGCGATATTTGAGGCGGAAATATGCCGGGATTTGCAATCTCGATGCGGTCATCGTATAATCTTTTGAGCCAAATTAAGGCAGTCTTTTTTATCTTTCATAAAAACAGAAATATTATGGCTCGGCAGCAATACCAAAGTCATCATTAAAAACTTGATAGGGTTTTGTAATCCATTTAGGAGATTCTAAATCGTCGCTATCGGCATAGAGTTCGCACTGTTTGATGACGGTTTCAAGGGCTGCCTCCTGTTCTTCCGGTGGGTATTTGTACTTCTTGAGTAGTCGCTTTACCATGCGGCGCATGTTGGCGCGGGCGGATTCTTTCTGACGCCAGTCTATGGTTTTACTGTTGCGCAAGGCTTCGGTTAGTTCCTTCGCCATGGTAACAAGTGTGTCGTTCTCATAGAAATCTTTCACTGCCTGAGGGCGGGTAAGAGCATCGTAGAACGCCTGCTCTTCTTCGGTCAATCCTAATTCAGATGCTTGTTCGGCATGAGCTTTTAGCTCCTGAGCCATTTTGAGCAGTTCCTGTATCACCTCCTCATTGCTGATTAGTCCGCGAAGATACTCGGCAAGTCGGGCATCAAGCATTTCGCTGAACTTATCAACCTGCGTCATATTCTTTTTGGCATGTTTGCGGATATGCTGTTCAAGGAGACGCTTCAGCAGTTCAAGGGCTAAGTTCTTCTCTTTCATCTCGGCAATCTCTTTGAGGAAATTTTCATCAAAAAGATTGAACTCAGTGCCTTGTGTGTTGAGGATTTCGACAACGCCGTCGGCCTTTACCGCAACCTTCAAAAGGTTGGTAATTCGCTCATCAATGATTTTGCGGGTGATTTTCTTGTTCGATGTCAGACGCACCAACAGCGTCCGCACTGCCTCAAAGTATGCTTCCTCAAATTTTTCAGCCGGTGAGAGCAGACTGCGGCATAAGGTAGTTGCTTGTGCAAGGCGTTTGCTTTCGTCAATAAATATTTTTCGGGCAGCATCATATTTTGTGACGTTGCCATCGCAAAGAGTGCTGACTATATTGTCGGAGTCGAGTAGTACGTTGACTCCACCTTTGATAAGGTTTGCACGCTGTAAATTAGTGCACGTCGCAAAACCTGAGTAGTCATAACCGTTCATGCAGTCGCGGCAACGTGCAATAGAGGCAAGAAACTCCTGATATGCCGTTTTTTTTATGTCGGGATCTCCAAACCGTTTCTTGTCGCGGTTGGTATAGTCGTGCATGGCTTTTTTGAGAGCTTGGGCTATACCGATATAATCTACCACAAGACCGCCGCTCTTTTCCGGGAACACGCGATTGACACGCGCTATTGCCTGCATCAGGTTGTGCCCTTTCATCGGCTTGTAGACATACATCGTGGCGAGGCTCGGAACATCAAACCCTGTGAGCCACATATCTACCACAATGGCTATCTTCATTGCCGACCCATTGTCCTTGAACTGTCGTGCAAGTTCCTGTTTGTGAGCCGACGAGCCGATAATGTCGTTCCATTCCGCAGGGTCTTGGTTGCCCTGCGTCATCACCACGCCTATAGTGTTCTTCCATTGCGGACGCAGTTCTATGAGTCGCTTATAGATTGCGATTCCGGTAGCACGGTCGAGGGCGACTATCATGGCTTTGCCGGTCAGATGATTCTGACGGTTATTCTCATAATGCTCGATTATGTCGCGGCAAAGAGTGTCAATCGTTTCCGGGGCGTGAAGCAGGGCGTGGAGTTGGGCGTTCTCCTGCTTTGAACGCTTTAGGTCCTCTTCCTCCGCTCCTTCTTCAGCGAGTTTGTCATACTCGCGGTCCAGCAGTCGAAGTGTTTCTTCATCGAGGTTGAGCTTGATGAGGCGGCTCTCGTAGTACACAGGCACTGTGGCACCGTCTTCCACAGCCTGGGTCATGTCGTAGATATCGATATAGTTGCCGAAAACCTCTCGTGTGTCATGGTCATCGGCTTCTATGGGCGTGCCTGTAAAGCCTATAAATGCGGCGTTGGGGAGGAGTTTGCGCACAATCGCCGCAAAACCGAGTTTCATTTCGCCGGTTGCTGTGTCTACTTTAGCCCTGACATTGCTCTGTGACCTGTGCGCCTCATCACTCATAACTATTACATCAGACCTCAAGGTTATCGCCTCCTTGCGGTCCTTGAACTTCTGGATGTTGGCGAAGATTATGCCGTGGCTCTTGCGCTTTTCAAGCAGTTCATAGAGGTGGTCACCGTCTGTTGCCTTGACAGGTGTCTGGCGGAGGTAGTCGCTGCAGGCGGCGAATGTTGAGTGTAACTGGTCGTTGAGGTCAAGACGGTCAGTGAGCACAAGGATTGTGGCACTCAATAGGTTTTTGAGTAGCTGATGCGCATAGAACACCATCGAGAGACTCTTACCGCTGCCTTGCGTGTGCCAGAACACACCGATTTTGCCATCCTTGCGGCCGAGCGCATCCTGTGTGCATTTCATCGCTTTCTTCACAGCGAAATATTGATGATAACCTGCAAGGATTCTTGCCTTCTTCGTATCGCTGCCCATCGACAGCGAGAAGTCAGTAATCAGGTCGATGAAACGTGATTTTTCAAATATCCCTTCAAAGAATGTCTGAAAGTCGGCAATGGCTGTGCTTTCATACGAGCCGTCGGTGGTCTTCCACTCCATAAAGCGGTCGAGAGGTGCGGTGATTCCGCCCACTTTCGTGTCTGCCATATCGCTGATTACGAGCATCTGAACGGTTGTAAACAGTTGCGGTACCTGACGCATATAGTTCTGCAGCTGCAGATAGGCTTCCTCAGAGTTGGTCACTTCACGGCTCGGCGATTTCAGCTCTATGACCGCTATTGGCAAACCATTTATAAATACCACTATGTCGGCTCTTTTCCGTGCCTGACCGTTGACCACAGTCCATTGGTTGACAACCTGAAAACTGTTATTTGCAGGATTGTAGATATCCATAATCCTCACATGGTCACTGCGCAGAGTTCCCTCTCCGGTCTTGAACGTCACGTCAAGGCCGTTTTGCAGCCAGTCGGTCATCTGCACATTGGCGGGAACGAGCGGTTGCGAGAACAGCTCGTGAATCTTGCGGATTGCCTTATCAACAGCAGCCGTCTTGTCCGAACCGTTGATACGGAGGATTGCCTCCCGTAGTTTGCCGGGAATGGTGGCATCCGTCAGCTCCCGTTCGGTTTCGACATCGACGTCAGGTCCGTGAAGCACCTCATAGCCCATCTCATTGAAAAGGTCGAGGATTGTCTGCTCGTAAGAGCCTTCGGTATAGTGATAAGTGTTGGTCATAACTTATTCCGGTATTAATTCGCCTGACATCAATTTTGGGAGTAGCGTGTCACGAAGAGCGGCAAGACGAGTGGATTCTGCTCCTGTTCTTTGGATCTTCAAAAATATTGACTCGATAACCTTATAGAAATCAGATGCAACCTTCTCAGTTGGTATATTACATAATTCTCTATCTAATAAATTCATTAGATTGAGATTTTTAAGCCCATTTGAACCATTCTCATAAATAAACATTATCTTATTATTGTATAGATAGTTCCATAGATAATAGAAATAATGAGAATAAGTTTTTTTGATTTTTAAGGCTTTACAAAAATTTGTACATATGAGAGAATTATCATAGTTATTTGAAAATACCGAAGAAATCATTGCAATACGTCCAGTCGATTGAGTAGGAGAACCTCCTGAAATTTCAACGATTATATCGTGATGAGAAAGAGCTTTCTGTTTGAAGTTTTTGTTTAGGATATAACGGATAGGAGCTTTACCTTTTTCGCCAATTCTTATATTGTTAAGGTCTGCGCCTCTAATACACATTACTTTTTTAGTGAAACTACCAGTCTCTTCTTCCTTGCCCCAATCTCCACCAATTATGGTTTCTACCATATCGTTTATAGGGACAGTTTCCCAGTCTTCGGGCATTTGACCGCCGAAGGGTTCGAAGTCGATGAACCATGATTTGAATAGAGCCTGTGCCAATTCCTCCAACCGCGCATTTATCTTTCGGTTAGTCTCTATCTTTTCATCAAGAGACGATAAAATAGCAACTACCTTGTCTTGGGTATTTCGTGAAGGCAAAGTTACAGGCATCTCCGCAAATGTTTTAGCGTTGATATTACCTCTTGTTGCTCCAGAGTCAAAGTATGCAACCCAATCATAATAAACCTTAGAATGGGTGTAATATTTTAGGATTTTAGGATTAACTTTATGTGAATCCAAAGAAAATTTAATCAAGAAACCTGCGTAAACAAGTTCGCCAGCAGAGCCGTCATAAAAATAACTTCGCCCTGTACTATTACCAGTGCGAGCAAAAACAATATCATTAGGTTCCAATAGATATTTGTTTGCTTTTGGGTCATCAACAGACTTTAAATCAGAAAAATTTAGAGACCCATCATCATTAATGTCAGTAATGCGAAGGTAGGTATATTTATTATTATCTTTAGGTACTGCTGGTGCAGCTATTCCATATGTGCCATTACCTATTGTAATATCTCTCAAACGAGTTTCTTTCCATTCGCTCATATCAAAGAAGTTTTTTAAGATAATCGACCTCTGACTGTAGTTTGTTTTGTTTTATCTTTAACTCGCCATCGCCCCAGCCCCAAAAATTAGATCTTCTTTGCAGAAAAAGTTGATTTCCAATTTTATTAATCTTGTGCTCCTTCTTTTCAATCTGCTTTAAGAGACTACGTTTGCTATCATGTCGTGTAAGGATTGCGACAATTAAAGAAGCAACCCCTGTTATGGCAGCGATTATTGAGCAAACTAAAACAACGATATCCATTGTATTATAAGTTTATGCCGATGGAGGCGAGTTGTTTGCGAATTTCGGCTTCTTGGGTGGTAGACTGGGCGAAGAGTTCTTTGAGTTCGTCGGTGAGACGGGCTACTTTCTCTTCGAAGGGTTCGCCATCGTCTTCTACGTCGGCTACTCCGACGTAGCGACCGGGGGTGAGCACAAAGCCCTCTTTTTCGATGTCGCCGGTTGTGGCGACTGCGGCAAAGCCTTTTTCTGCAACATCCTTGCTGCGGCGGAAAGCCTCGAAGGTGTCGGCAATCTTCTTGATGTCAGTGTTGGGATCGAGTTCGCGGTGGGTGCGATCTTTCATATAGCCCATATTGCGGGCATCGATGAAGAGCGTCTTGCCTGGCTGAGATTTTTTCTTAGTCAGGAACCAAAGACAGCAAGGTATCTGCACGTTGTAGAAGAGCTGGCTCGGCATAGCCACAATACCCTCCACAAGGTCAGCATTGATGATATTCTTGCGGATTTCGCCTTCACCGCCTTGCTCGGATGAAAGTGAGCCGTTGGCAAGCACAAGACCGATGCGGCCGGTGTCGGCAAGGTGGTAAAGCATGTGTTGCATCCATGCGAAGTTGGCATTCCCTTCGGGTGGCATACCATATACCCAACGAGGATCGTCCTTCAGTTGGTCGCCTCCCCATTTCGATATGTTGAAGGGCGGATTGGCCATCACGAAATCGGCTTTGAGGAAGGGATGCTTGTCATCGTGGAAGGAGTCTGCGTATGATGAGCCGAAGTTAGCCTCTATACCGCGAATGGCAAGGTTCATCTGTGCCAGTCGCCAGGTGTTGGAGTTGAGTTCCTGTCCGTAAACCGATATCTGATTGATGTTGCCACGATGCCGCTCTATGAATTTTGATGATTGCACGAACATACCGCCTGAACCACAGGCAGGGTCAAAGATCTTCCCCTTGTAGGGCTGAATTACCTCCACGATGGTGCGGACAACGCATTCAGGGGTATAGAACTCGCCACCCTTTTTGCCCTCTTCGCGGGCAAACTCGCCGAGGAAATATTCATACACACGCCCAAGAACATCGCGAGCCTCTGCGCCGGTGAAATGCAGATTGTTCTCGAAAATATCAACCACATTGCCGAGACGTCGCTTGTCAAGTTCCGGGCGGGCGTAATTCTTGGGTAGAATTCCTTTGAGCTGCTTGTTTTCACGCTCAAGGGACTCCATAGCCTTATCCACCGTCACCCCAATCTCTGCAGTAAGCGAATCTTTGACTATTTTATTCCAGCGTGCATCGACAGGCACAAAGAATATGCCGTCGCCAATATATTCGTCGGGATCCTCTTCAAAGCCCTCATCCTCGGCAACAAGTTCATCGTATTTAGTCTTAAAACAGTCATTTATATATTTAAGGAATACCAATCCAAGCACCACCGACTTATATTCGGCAGCATCAAGATTACCACGCAGCTCATTTGCAGAATCCCAAAGAATCTGCTCAATAGTCTTGGTTGTTTCCTTCGCTTTTGCTTTCCTTGCCATAATAGTCAGATAGATTCAACGAAATTTTTATCAAGCAATTCGTCCAGTTCAACTTCAAGTAGTTTTGCAATTTTCACCAATAATGCAATATCAGGCTGTGAAGAGTTGGTACACCATTTGGAAACAGTCGATGGATTTATGCCTAACTCCGAAGCCAACCATTTATTCGTTTTTTGTTTTTCTGCCAAAACTACTTTTATTCTGTTTATTCTTTCAATCATAACATAAATTCTTTGGCTGTAAAATTAATGAAAATTTTTCATTTCGCAATAGCTAAAAGGAGTTTCTGTTTATTCCAGGAGTATAAACCGTCTCTTTGATTCATATCCTTGTTTCTACTTCTCTATTTTGAGTGTGAAGGAGTAGCGGTATTCTTTGCCCGGGTAGAGACGGTAGGCGTCGTGGGGTGTGGCGCCCCAGCTTGTGTCGCCGCCGAGTCCGCGTTGGGCGAGGTCGATGTTGAGGAAGTTGAGCGTGCGGTGACGTACTACGTCGGTGGTGTGCATCTGTTTTTTCGACAGGCCGGGGTCGAGTGCTTCGGGGCGTACTTCGAGCAGACTTATGTTGAGAGGCGTGTCGGTCATCTCGATGGCGAGGTCGCCGGTGCGGGCGCGGCGCACGTCGGTGTGGTTGCCCGTTTCCTGTGGACGGATATACGGGTACAGCATATCCTTCGCTTTCGCCTCCCAGATGCCTATGAATGAGGCGGTGTTGCGGTCGGAATAGTTCTCCTCGGGGCCGCGTCCGTACCATTGCAACGTGTCATGACTCTTGTCGAGCGGCCACTCCATGCCTATGCGCATCAGTTCGGGGGCATCCTTGCCGACATTGAGGGCGTAGTCAACCGTGAGGCACCCTTCGCTGTCGAGGGTATATTTCAGTGTGAGCTGCGAACCGGTTTCCGCAATGTCGAAATGTGCGGTGGCCGATGCCGATGAGGGGTCGGAGCTGAATGCCGTCAGCCGCATCGTGCGGGAAGCCGTGCGCCATGCATTGCTTTTGATATGCATTTCCTCACCCCAGTCGTTGTCGGTCGGGGCACGCCAGAAATTGGGTCGCGGTGACTCGGCGAGACGGTTGCGCCCGTCGCGACTGTATTCACGCAGCAGACCGCTCTTTTTGTCGATTGCCATTGTCACCGAGCCGTCGGCCGATGCGAAGGTGACCGACTCGTCATCGTCGGCTACAAGCCGTCCGTGAGCGCTTGCGATGCTGTTGGAGGGAGAGCATCCCCGTATCGTCCACTGGTGGGCCGCTACCTCGTGTCCGGCAGGCACGACATCCGACCCGTTGTCGGCAGTGACGTGAATCTCGGCAAGTATTTCCCCCTCGGGAAGTATGTCGGGAATATCGGTGTCGAGGTCGATATGCTGCCCCGGAGCGCATTGCGCGTGCATGCTCTTGGAGGCAATCTTCTTGCCGTCGCAGAGTATGCGGCGAGTGATGGTGTAATCGCCGAGACCGGTGAATGAAAAGTTGTTGTGCACGCGATATTTTTCCCCGTTGCCGAGCGGTTCGATCTGTATGTCCTGATATACCTTTTTCACTTCCTTCAGAGCGGGGTGGGGCGTACGGTCGGGGAGTAGGAGGCCGTTGATGCAGAAATTCTCGTCGTTGGTGTATTCCTGCGCGTTGAAGTCGCCGCCGTAGGCCCAGTAACGGCGCCCGTCGCCGGCCGAAGCGTCAAGACCCTGGTCAACCCAGTCCCAGATGAATCCGCCCTGCATGTGGGGCGACGAGCGTATCACGTCGAAATATTCCTGAAAATTGCCCGTCGAATTGCCCATTGCGTGGGCGTACTCGCACATGATGAACGGCCGCGTGACGTCAGTGCGCGCGGCATATTCGCGCATATACTCCATCGGCGGATACATCGGGCAGATTATGTCGGTATTTTCCCTTTCGATTGCCTGCTCGAACTGCACGGGGCGAGTGGTGTCGCGCTGCTTCACCCAGTCGTAGGCCGCGAAGAAGTTATCGCCGTCGGCCGATTCGTTACCGATGCTCCATATTATTACGGAGGGGTGGTTCTTGTCGCGCTCCACGAGGGCGTGTTCGCGGTCGAGAATGGCATCGCGCCACTCGGGCATATATGAGATATGCGTATTTTTGTCGTATTGGTCCCAGGGGTCGACACCCATGCCGTGGATTTCCACATTGGCTTCGTCGACAACGTAAAGTCCGTATCTGTCGCAAAGGTCATAGAATACGGGCAGCTGCGGATAGTGGCTCGTGCGCACGGCGTTGATGTTGTTCTGTTTCATCAGCCGTATGTCGCGCATCATCATTGCGGTGTCCATCACGTGGCCGTTGAACGGGTGGTGCTCATGCAGGTTGACGCCATGCACCTCGATGGCCTTGCCGTTGACAAGTAGCTGTCCTCCCGCAATCTCAACGTTGCGGAATCCCGTCTTCGAGCTGACCGCCTCGCCGTTGCCAAGCGACAGCAAGAGCGTGTAGAGCTCAGGTGTCTCGGCGCTCCATGCCTTGACCTTCCCGATATTTCTGCGCCCGAACGATACCCGTGTTTCGCCGGGAGCGGCCTTTACCTTTTTCCTGAAAGTTGCGATGAGCCGGTCGCCGTCATACAGTTGTGTCGTCAGTTCCGCCTCCGTGCCTTTGCCCGTAAGGTTTTCGATGTCGGCTTCAATATCAAGTATACCCTTGGTGAAACTCCTGTCGAGCGAAGCTTTTACAAAGTAGTCGCGCACTCTCATCTTGGGCGCGGCATATACGCTGACCGGACGGTCGATGCCGCTCAGCCGCCAGAAATCCTGGTCCTCGAGATACGAACCGTCGCTCCAGCGCATCACTTTGCAGGCCACGGTATTCTTCCCCGGCTTGACTTTTTCCGTGATATTGAACTCGGCGGGACCTTTGGCATTCTGCACATATCCGGCATACTCGCCGTTGACCCATACGGTCATCGACGCCGTAGCTCCCGCGAAATGGAGGAATATGCTCTTGCCGTCCCATTCGGCCGGTATGGTGAAATCGCGGCGGTAGCATCCTGTAGGATTGTCGCCGGATGGCACGACGGGCGGATTGGTCGGGAAAACGTATTTGATATTGGTATAGATGGGCTTTCCATAGCCCTGCAGCTCCCAGTTGGACGGAACGGTTATCGTGTCCCAGCCGCTGTCGTCGAAGCCCGTTTTCTCGAATCCTTCCGGAGCATCGGCCGGTGATTGTGTCCAATGGAAACGCCAGTCGCCGTCGAGGCTTATGACCGGCATACCGTCGCTGTTATCCGAGATAGCTTTTTCTACCGATGGATAGCTCTTGAACGATGCGTGATAGGGCGTGGTGCCTTCGTTAAAATGTTCGGGAGAAAGCCATGGTTCCGTGGCTCCGCACCACTGTAGCGGCGCGATGGCGGCTGCAAGCAGAGTGATAAGATGTTTCATTTTAAGGTCAATAATGTCAGGTTTGTAAAAATGTTGTAATTGAGGCGGCGGATCAGCCCATCTCGGTCATGTGGTATCCCATCCGTTTCAGCCATATTGCTGCGCCGAAATAGTAGAGCTGGTGCAGACAGCGGACGTAGGCATTGAATGCCGATGGCGTACCCGGCTCGAAATCTTCATGGATAAGGGCATTGTGGGTCAGTTCGGCCACGTTCCCGACAAGAGTGGAGATTTCAGCCGACGCTTTTTCATCAAGTTTGAGAAACTCGTCGCAGATATATTCGTCCATATTGTCATAGCCGCGGCCTTTGACGAGGATTGCATACAGGTCGTCGAACTGCGAGTACATCTCCCAGTCCTCGTCCCACATCTGAGCCACGGCCATGCCGATGAACATCATCCACCCGAGCGATGCCGTGGGGTAGTTCTGAAACTCTCGCACGCCGTCGGGCAGATAGGCCATGCATATTTTCTCCCAGCGCTCCTCTATGTCGGGAGCGTCGGGCAGTATGTTGTCTATGGCCGCGCGGGAGTGAAGATAGTTGGCGAGATTGCGGTGAATGCTGTTTTCAAATTTATCGAGATGCTGCGTATCCATTTGTTGTATCTTTTAAGGGCGTGAGGCCGGATTGTGGCTGTTGATTATACTTGTGAGGCGTTGGAGATTTCCGTCGCCGTTGGCTGCGATGACGCCGCTCCCTTTCATCGGATCGAGGGGGTGTCCGGCGACATTGCAAAGCACTCCTCCGGCCTCCTCGAGTATAAGTGATGCCGCGGCGAAATCCCATGCGCCGAGCAGATATTCGAAGTACATGTCAAACCGTCCCATTGCCACGTAGCAAAGTTCAGGCGCGGCCGCGCCCAGTCGGCGTATGTCGTTGCATTGCATGAACACGTCGCGTATGGCGTCGGCACACCATGCAGCCTGCTCTTTGTGGTATACGGGCAAAGCCGTGCACATTATGGAGTCGTCGAAACTTCGCGCCGACACATGTATGCGTTCGCCGTTGCGCCATGCACCCTTTCCGCGCACGGCACTGAACATCTCGTCGGTGCGGGGCAGATATACGACACTCATCTCCATCCGCCCTTCATGACACAGACCCACGCAGATGGCGCACTGGTCGACGCCTCGCGCATAGTTGGCCGTCCCGTCAATAGGGTCGATAATCCATACGCGGCTGTGGCGCACGTCGGCTATGTCGCCCTCCTCGCAAATGAACCCGCTGTCGGGAAGCAGTTCCCCCAGTCGTGCACGCAGGAAATCCTGCACCGCAATGTCTGAGGAAGTGACGATGTTCTCGTTACCCCCTTTCTGCATTATCTTTATTTTGTCGGGAGAGGCCATCAGCCGCGATGCCTCTCTGACTATATCCATTATCCTTTCAATCATAGATAGATATATGCTTAATTTAATATGAAGGTGTTGCAAAAATGTACCCGCCGGAATGTAGGGACGCGATTCATCGCGTCCGCGTCATCACGATGTAATTTAGCATGCTACGCTTATGGGTTCTTCTCCACCCTCCGCCAGAATTCTGTCTTCCGCAAAGGTAGATATTATATTCTGTTTTTGCAATTATTCGTAGCGGTCTCGGTTTATGTATCTATTCAGCGAATATGTAGGATGTAAAGTCTTCATTATCAGTGTAGGGCTGCACCCCGGTGCAGCCGGAACCGATGCAAACGGATGTTTTCATCAGCGGCTGCACCGTGGTGCAGCCCAATGCTGTTTACTTAAGCATCTAAGCGTCCAGAGGACGCTGATTATTCGTAACCCCGTATGCCGGAGTGAAACGGAGGCATGCGGGGAATAATGGATATATATAGCTGTGGCGTCCGGAGGACGCCGATTTACTTGGTTATCAACCTCTTATTGTAAATAAAGTGATGTAAATCGGCGTCCTCCGGACGC
>CEAC01040833.1_pt1 | contig 12577 bp, 11 predicted proteins | sample 557411 | NCBI WGS metagenome assembly CEAC01 (sample SAMEA3182094, study PRJEB8094) | gut metagenome | biome: human; feature: gut; material: Stool; isolation source: human stools | place: Canada | collected 2012-02-21
TTATTATACCGCGCCGATTTGCATTTTGCACTATTTTTTTGCAAATTTTACGCCGTACTGACACAGTAAAGTGAAAAAGCACAGGCGCGCGAAAGCGCGCCTGTGCTTTTTTGTGAGATTCTGCTTAAAACGGCTTTTTTGCGACCTCCAAGATCACGTCGAGCATACCCTGGATCTGCGGGGTGATGACCTTGTTGCGGTGATAAAGCACCTGCCGCCACTGGCTCATCTGACAGTCGGCCACAGGGATGATGGCAAGGTTGCCCTTGTGAATGCTCATCTTCGCCGTGTAGCGCGGCAGCACGGAGAGATACTCTGGATTCTCGCGGATGAGCTTGAGCGCGAGCGTGTCGCTCTCGAGCTCCAAAAACGGCTCGACACTTAGATCCTGACGGGCAAGCTCGCGGTCGAACTGGTCGCGGTAGGGGTTGCCGTGGTTCATCAGGATGAACGGGTGTGACACAAGGTCGGCAAGGTGCACATCATCGCGGGCAGAGAGCGGGTTTTCCGTGTTCGTTACGATGACGACGTCCTCCTGCGCTTCAAAGACTTTGACAAACTGCGTGTCGAAGATCTGCTCATCGAGCGTGTAGATGATGTCGAGCTCATTCTTGACGAGCATTTCGGTGATGGAGGCGATATTGCCCGCGTGCAGGCTGATCTGCACGTGCGGAAAACGCTCGTGGTAGAGCGGCACGATGTTAGAGAACGAGGCGGTGAGCAGCGAATTGAGCGTGCCGACGCGCACGGTGCCGCTCAGCTCGGAATCCGACGAGGCAAAGGCGCTGGCACGCGCGATGGCGCTCACCACGTCGCGCGCGTAGGAGACAAAGTCCTTGCCGTACTGCGTGATGGAGACCGTTTTGCCGATGCGGTCAAAGAGCTGCACGCCCAGCTCGCGCTCGAGCTGCTGGATCTGCACCGTAACGGCGGACTGGGAATAATCCAGAGCTTCCGCCGCACGGGAGAAGCTCTTGAGCTCCGTGACTTTTAAGAATGTGACCAGGTTGCGGACTTCCATGGCTGTCCTCCGATTCAAATTTGTAATACATTTTCAAAAATATATTAGTGGAAATATCTTAATTTGTCAATAGACGCATTATAAAAAATAATGAGTCGGGCGAAAAAGTCGGCCGTGGACACACGGCCGGCTTTTTATGAAGGGGATCAGTCCTTGTACTCGTGGTGCAGCAGCTCGTGCGCGCGCTCATTGAGACCCGCGGCATACATCGCGTCGAGGACGGGGTTGCGCTCGCTGCGCTTGAACATCGCGCTGCGGTCGATCTCGTACAGGCCGTGGGCGCGCTTGAGCTTGGTGCTCATCAGCGCGTAGGGCTGGCCCGCGCCGCCGACGCAGCCGGTGCGGCAGGACATGACCTCGACCAGGTCGACCTCGACCTCGCCGTTTTCGATTTGATCGAGCAGCTTTGCCGCGTTGGCAAGGCCGTGGGCCAGGGCGACGCGCACGTCGCGCCCGTTAACGGGGATGGTCACAAAGCGGACGGCCTCCGTGCCGCGAAGACCGCTGTGCTCGAGCATGCGCAGGACGTTTTTGCTCTTGTCGGGCAGGCAGCAGCGGAGCACCGCCTCCGCCACGCCGCCGGAGGTGCCGAAGATCTCGGCCGCGCCGCTGCCCATGCCGAACGGCAGGTCGGGCGACTCCTTTTCGAGCATCTGGAAGCGGATGCCGGATTCCTTGATCATCTTGATGACCTCCTGCGTGGTCAGCACGAGGTCGACGTTCGGTATGCCGTCGCGGCGGAATTCCTCGCGTCCGGCCTCCATTTTCTTGGCTGTGCAGGGCATGATGGCGATATGGAAGGTCGTGCGGCCGTCGGCGGCGTCCTTTTCGCGGTACTTGTCCTTTAAGACCGTTGCGAACATTTGCATAGGCGAGAGTGCGGAGGACAGGTTCTTGATGAACTGCGGGCGCTCCTGCTCCACATAGCGCACCCAGGACGGGCAGCAGGATGTCATCAGCGGGAGATTTTCGCCCGTTTCCAGGCGGCGGAGGAATTCCTTCGATTCCTCGCGCACCGTGAGGTCCGCGCCGAAGATCGTATCGTAAATTTCGTCCGCGCCCATGATTTTGAGCGCCGTGACGAGCTTGTCGAGCACATTTTCGCCCGCGGGCAGACCATAGGCCTCACCGATGGCGACGCGCACGGCGGGCGCGATCTGGATGACGACACGCTTTTGCGGGTCGTGCAGGGCACGCCACGCCGCGCCGATGTCGTTTTTGACGGTGATGGCGCCGGTCGTGCACACGGCGGCGCACTGGCCGCAGCTGACGCAGTGCGTGGTCGAGATGGGCTGGTCGTCGCCTGCCTCAATGTGCAGCCCTGGGCCGCGGCCTGCAAAGTGCAGGATGCTCATGCCCTGAACCTCTTTGCACACGCGCACGCAGTCGCCGCAGAGGATGCATTTGTTGAGGTCGAATGTGACCGCAGGGCTTGAGAAGTCCATCGGTACATGCTCGCGCGTATCCTTGAAGTGAACGTGATGGATGCCGAAGCGCACGGCCATCTCCTGCAGACGGCAGGAGCGGTTTTTTTCGCAGGCGGTGCAGTCGCGGCAGTGCGAGGCAAGCATCAACTCCAGCGTCATGCGGCGGTATTTGAGAAGGCGCGACGTGTTGGTGCGGATGCGCATGCCGTTTTTCGGCTTGGTCGTGCAGGCGGCGTCGATCTTGCCGGTGTCCAGATCCTCGACCATACACATGCGGCACGCGCCGTAAACGGAAAGGTCGGAGTGGAAGCAGAAGTTCGGCATTTCCACGCCCGCCTTGCGGCAGACATCCATGATCGTGGGCTCGTCGTCGAACTCCACGCGGATGTTGTCGACATACATGATACCCTTAGCCATCGATCTCCACCTCCTGGATCGCATCAAAGGGGCAGGCCTCGATGCAGGTATAGCATTTGACGCATTTTTCCGGATCGATCACGAACGGCGACTTGATGACGCCCGTGATAGCCTCGGCGTGGCAGGAACGCGAGCACTTGCTGCATCCGCGGCAGATGCTCGGGTCGATCTCGAGGCGGATGCGGTTATAGGGAAGTCCACCCGGCTCGATCGGCTCGCGGTCAAGCTCGCAGAGCGCGCAGTCCCCGCGCAGGTGATCCTTGAATTCCTCGGGAAAGTATTTGATGGCCGTTTCCAGCGTGTGGTAGGAATTGCGGCCCAGATTGCAGAACGCCGTGACCGAGATCATCTCGCCAAGGTCGGTGAGCATATGAAAGTCCGACTCGCTGAGGCGGTAGTCCCGCATGGCCCAGAGCAACTCGTTCATGCGCTTTGTGCCCTCGCGGCAGGGAACGCACTTGCCGCAGAACTCTGTCTGCGTGTACTGCATAAAGCGACACGCGACATCGACCATGCAGCGGTCCTCGTCGAGCACCGTGATGACGCTGTCGCCGCGGCGCACGCCGTAGGGCTTGAGCTTTTGAAAGTGCAGGGGCAGATCGAGATGCTCCTCGACGAGAAGGCCGCCGCTCGGGCCGCCGATCTGCACCGCCTTAAACTTTTTCCCATTCGGAATGCCGCCGCCGATCCCGTAGATCGCCTCTCGGATGGTGGTCGCCTCCTCGGGAATGTCTACATAGCCGGGGTTGGCGATGTCACCCTTGAGTAAAAAAATTCTTGCCATTTCTCTCTCCGTGTTTCGTTTTTTAAATTTCAAAAAATCTAATAGAATATATAGCACGAAAAACTCTAACACTGCGCCTTAAAATTGTAAAGGGATGCACTGATAAATTATTTGAATAGGAGAGCGGGCTATAAGCAAAAAACGGAGGAGACCGCCTATAATAAGGCGGTCTCCTCCGTTTCTTCTTCGTCCAAAAGCTGCATGATCGACACTTCGAACGCCGTGCGTTCCTCACTGCCGCTTTCGAGCAGCTTGGTGTAGGTCCGGCTCTGCACGCGGCCCTCAAGCGCCAATCGCTCGCCGACGTCCATGCCCGCGATCTGCACGGCGGTCTGTCCCCAGGCGATGCAGGGTAAGTAGTCCGCGCGCCCGTAGTGGCGGTTGACTGCCAGAATGACATCGCAAATGCTGCGGCCGAGCGGCGTGCGCCGCAGCACGGGCTTTTTGCACAGCGCGCCCGAGAGCAGGATGCGGTTAAAGTACGAGCCGTCGCCCGGCTCGATGCTCTGGGCGAACACGGTGATGACGAGCCGGTTGCCCTGCCCGCTCTTGTTGTTAAACGAGCGCAGCTGCCCGACGATGCGAAGGCTCTGTCCCTCCTCCACAGGGCAGACGCGCAGCAGTGCCTCGCTCGCCACGATGACGGGTACGTCGTTCTGGCCTGACAGGCGCTCGACCCGCAGGGGAAATTTGTCGAACCGGCGGGTATGGTTCTCGTGCGAAAAGACGGGCTCGCCTGCGGCGACGCCCCACAGCTCCACATAGTTCTGGTTGCGCTCCATATCGTACACCTCAGCACAGTTTTGTTGGTGTATCCTATGAAAAAGAACGTGGAGATATGCCGTGCCGAGCACGAGGACAAGAAGAAAGAGCCGTCTTTCGACGGCTCTTCCTTTTTGTTGATCGCGTGAGCGATGAATTACATCTTGGAGATGATCTCGACCAGCTCTTCGCCGATGCGGCCCTGAGCCTCGACGGTCGCGGAGCCGATGTGCGGCGTGCAGGAGACCATCGGGTGGGAGTAGAGCGCAACGTTGGTCGCGGGCTCGTCGGCATAGACGTCCAGACCGGCGGCGCGGACCTTGCCGCTGTTGAGCGCGTCAAGAAGCGCAGCCTCGTCGACGTTGGTGCCGCGGGAGGTGTTGATGATGACGACGCCGTCCTTCATCTTGGCGATGCGCTCAGCGTTGATAAGAGCGCCGCCGTCGACAGCGGGAGCGTGGACGGAGATGAAGTCGGACTTGGCGAGCAGCTCGTCCATCTCAACATAGGGGATGCCGAGCTCTTCCTCGATGCCGGGGATGTGGAAGATATCGAACGCGATGACGTTCATGCCGATGGCCTTGGCCATCTTGCCGAGCTTCTGGCCGATGCGGCCGAAGCCGACGATACCGAGCGTCTTGCCGGTCAGCTCGATGCCCTTGCCATAGGCCTTCTTCTCCCACTTGCCCTCGCGCATGGAGTGGCCGGCGATGGAGATGTAACGGGCGCAGGAGAACATGTGAGCCATAGCGAGCTCAGCAACGGACTCGGAGGGGGACTTCGGGGTGTTCTTCACCTCGATGCCGTTGTCCTTGGCGTACTGCACGTCGATGTTGTCGAGGCCGACGCCGGCGCGGATGACGCACTTGAAGCGGCTGCCCTTGGCCTCGTCGATCTGCTTGGCGCGCAGCTTGGTCTTGGAGCGAATGATGGCGACATCAAAGTCGCGCAGGGCCTTACCAAGCTCGTCGGGCTCGTAGAACTGCTCAACGAGCTCGTGACCCATCGCGCGAACCTTCTCGATCGCGCCCTTATCCATACCGTCGGTAACAAGAATACGCATAACGAAATTCTCCTTAAATAATATTAAATCATTTTTGTGACGACATGTGCGTCACAAAAATACATTGGCCCAGCCGCCTTTGGCGGCGGCACCAGTGATCGTTTCACTGGTGAGGGGGTATCTAAAAGGGGGATAGTATCCCCCTTTTAAGAAATTTTCCTTTACTTGGTGTGCTCGGCCTCGAACTTCTTCAGGAATTCGACGAGAGCCTGAGCGCCCTCGATGGGCATGGCGTTGTAAACGCTGGCGCGCAGACCGCCGACGCTCTTGTGGCCCTTGAGGTTATCATAACCGGCAGCCTTGGTAGCAGCGACGACTTCGGCGTCGAGCTCGGCAGAATCGGTGACGAACGGGATGTTCATGAGGGAACGGAACTCGGGCTCAACCGTGCCGTGGAACATCTTGGAGGAATCCAGGAAGTCATAGATGACCTTGGCCTTCTCGATGTTGCGCTTGTGCATCTCCTCGAGACCACCGATGCTCTTGAGGTACTTGAACACCTTGCCGCAGCAGTAAATCGCCCAGCAGTTCGGGGTGTTGTACATGGAGTCGTTCTTGGCGTGGGTGTCATAGCGCATGTAGATGGGCATCTTGGGATCAAGATCCTCGCGGATGAGGTCCTCGCGGATGATGGCGATGACCATACCGGCAGGGCCGACGTTCTTCTGCACGCCCGCATAGATCATGCCGTAATCGCTGACGTTGCAGGGCTGGGAGAGGAACATGGAGCTCTGGTCGGAAACAAGGATGTGGCCCTTGGTGTTGGGCAGCTGCTGCCAGGTCACACCGTGGATGGTCTCATTCTCGCAGATGTAGACATAGTCGGCATCCTCAGGAATGTCAAGATCAGAGCAGTCGGGGATGTAGCTGTAGTTCTTGTCCTTGGAGGAAGCGGCGACGATGACCTCGCCGTACTTCTTGGCCTCGGCAATGGCCTTCTTGGACCATGCGCCGGTCTCGACGTAGACGGCCTTGCCGTTCTTCATCAGATTCCAAGGCACAGCCGCGAACTGCAGCGTAGCGCCGCCCTGAATGAACAGGACCTTGTAGTTGTCGGGGATGCCCATCAGGTCGCGCAGGTCAGCCTCGGCCTCGTCGACGATCTGCTGGAAAACCTTGGAGCGGTGGCTCATTTCCATGACGCACATGCCGCTGCCGCGGTAGTTCATCATCTCGTCACGGATTTCCTCCAGCACGGGCTCCGGCATCATAGCGGGACCGGCAGAGAAGTTGTAGGTGCGATTGTACTTCATTGTTGGTGTCCTCCTGATTGTCTTTTTTGAGCAATAGCAACAGAAATTGCATGATATGACAGCTACAGTATAGTCTATCGTGCGGGGATAATCAATAGAAAAAAGCAAACTTATCATTTATTAAAAAACAACTGTGCCGCGCTTTGAAAAACAAAAAGCAAATGAAGAAATTATTGACAAACGATAATTCTTCTGCTACGCTGACGATAGAAATTATCGCAAAACAATAATTATGGAGGTGCGATATGAAACGTGACCGGATCAAGACCTTACTTTTGGCGGAGGCGCTCATCTGCGCGCTGCTTGCGCTCGCCCTGTGGCTTTTCGAGGGCGACGCCTTTTCCGTCGCCGGATTCCCCGGCAGCGCAGTGGGGCAGGGACTGAGTGCGCTGGCCGCCTCGGGCCGCTTCGGCTTCGCGCTGGCGTTCACGCTGTACGCCGCGGTGATCCTGCTGCCGCTCTATGTGCTCGTACGCATCGGGGCGCGGCGGGAACTGAAGCCGGAGGACGCGCTGCTCGTGCTCATCGCGTTTGCCGCGGCCTGCGCGCTCTTTCCACACGGCTGGACCACCTATTGGAGCACATCGGCGGAGGCGCTGTTCCCGCGCCTTGCCTGGCAGTGGCTCATTTTCGCGCTGCTCGCGGGCTGGGTCGTGCTGCGGCTGCTGCGCCGGTTTTCCGGCGGCGATACGCAGGAGCTCTTGAAGCTCTTCCGCGCGCTGCTTATCCTCGCGGCGGCATACTTCGTCTTCGAGGTCTGCTTTGCCGAATTCGCGGGCCTGTTTTCCGCCATCGACGCGCTCAAGGCGGGCAACAGCGCCTTTACAGACGATACGGTCCTGCCTGTGGCAACGGACATAACGGGATCGAAGAGCCTTGTGTTCAGCTATGTTGTCCTCGCCCTGCGCTTTGCCGCGGAAGTCCTTCCTACGCTGCTCGCCGCGGCGACGGCGTACTTCGCCATCGGCCTTCTCGACACGATGGAAGACGGCGCGTTTACGCAGGAGAGCGCCGCCTACGCGCCAAAGCTCGCCGAATGGTGTGTCAAGGTGCTCAAGCTCAGCGTGCTGTTTGCCCTCGCGGTCAACGTTTTGCAGGCGGTTTGCGCGCCGCTCATCCTCAGCACCAGCATTTCGATTCCTCTTCCTGTTCTGGAGCTGTGCTTCGTGCTCGCAGCGCTTCTCGGTGCGCGGCTCATCGCCTCGAACGTCGCCCTTGCGGCGGACAATGACCTCTTTATCTGAGGGTGCTGCCATGGCGATCACGGTACATCTCGACGAGGTGCTGAAAGCGCGCGGCATGACAAGCAAGGAACTTTGTGCTACCGTCGGCATCACGGAGGCAAATCTTTCCATTCTGCGCAGCGGCAAGGCTAAGGGCGTGCGCTTTGCGACGCTCAATCGCATCTGCTGCGCGCTCGAGTGCAATGTGGGCGACATTCTGCAATGCGACGGAGAATTGGAGGCAGAGCATGAAGAGTAAAACGAAAACGATACTGATTTTTGCTGCGATCCTCGCGGCGGTCTTTCTCATTGCCTTTCTCGACGGCGGCGCGGTGCAGTCCGCCGCGGACGAGGAGGAAGAGGGCACGCTCATCGGGGCTTTCGTCTCGGAAGAGGACATCGACATCGGCGGTGATCTTGCGGTCTCAGCCGCGGGCAAATTCGTCTGGAAGGCCGGGCGGCTCTATATGGATACGGACGAAGACTGGTGGGCGCTCAAAGACCGCGGCAGCGGCATTTACTGCACGATGGAGCCTGACTCGCGCGACGGCGAAGAGGACGCCAAGTCGCCATGCATCACGAACTTCGGTACGCTCGGCGCACCGCAGGGGAAGACGGCCATCGACAACGACAACGGCGTCCGTACGACGGACATCGACCTCTCGGGCGAGGTCTACGCCTGCGGCAGCAGACATGTGATCTTCAAATTCTATCCCATCTACCAGACGTCGGATGGACGCATTTATTTGACGCGCGGCAACAGCATGGGCATGTCCGGCGCGGACGGCGTGAGCGTGACCCACACGCTCACGAGCGATAAGACCGAGACGATCGGCGGCAAGTCCGAGCGCGTGAAGGTCAGAGTTGCCATCACCGCCGTCTCCCGCCCGACGCCGACGAAGTTCACCGTCGCGCACATGGACGAAAACGACGATCTCTTGAAGCTCGAAGAGTTCGCGCCCGACGCGCTGCCCGAGTCTATCACCGCCGCGGACGGCGCGGCGTACCTGATCGGCACGAGCTATGGACAAGACGGGGACGGAGAGACGGCGGAATATAGCATTTGCAACCGTGACGGAAGGATTCAACCGCCTCTGGACACGTTTGCGTATCAGGACGGCAAACTCAAGGCGGCCAGCATTTGGGTCAACTGGGAGGAGGGAGCGGCATGAAACGCATCATTGCTTTTGCGCTGGCGCTTGCGGTGGTGTTCGGCATGAGCTTTGCGCTCTACAAGCCCGAGCGGATCGAGGCCGCGGCGCGGGAGACCATGGAGGACGAGTGGGTCGGGTATTTCTTTGCCCTCGAGCCCTTCGACGGCAGGCGCTATGCGACAGAGACCGGCGATGATTACGACTTCGGCGTGCCCGGTGTACCGATGTTCGTGACCATCACGGATATCCTGCCCGGCGAGCCGGGCTATGTCGAAAACGATGATTTTAACCATGTTATCGGCGCGGCCGTGGGCGATGAGGCCGTGGGCAGTGGAATGAACGTCAAGGTCGACGACAACGGCAGCAGCTACGAGACGGGCGGCGAGATCTTCTATGCAAGCGGTGAATGGAAGCCGGTCAAACAGTGTTCCGTTTACCGCACAAGTGACGGAAAATACTACGCCGAATGGGATCACACCGGCATCGGGGCCCACGTCGGCGTGAGCAGGGAAGAAAGCGTCGAATGGAAAGTAAACGGCAGAACAGAGCGACGCTCAATCAAGGTGAGCGTTTCCTTTGCGGAGCACACGGCGGCAGAATCGGTCGAATTTGTCTGGATGGACAGCGATAAGAACGTTCTGTCGCGCGCGGAATACGCCGCCGACGCTCTTCCCGAGACGCTGGCCGCACCGGACGGCGTGTCGATGCTTGTCGTGACGCAGACGAGTGCGGACGGCACAAGCGCCCGCTCGCTCTGCACACAGGACGATCTGTTCGCCAGAGCCTATGTGCCCTCGACGCTTTCCGGCCTTCTGCGTGTCGTCGACGTCTCGCTCGACTGGGGAAAGGACGAGACTTAACCAATTTTTAATAAAGAATTCGCTAAGAAAATGATTGCAATACGCGGGCAAAGCGGGTAAGATGGAGTGAACTCAAAGAAAAGAGGAACTTGCCATGCGTCCCGACGGAACCCGAGTGAAAGAGGCGTCCACCATCGTTTCGGCACTGCCCTATGTCATGCCGCGGCGCTACGACGCGCAGAATTTCATCACCGAATACGCTGATATGGAGGTCCTGCGCCGCTACATTCAGGAAAAGCGCCGCGAAGGCGTCCGCATCCCGTATATGACGCTCATTCTGGCGGCATACTTCAAGGCGTATCAGGAAAATCCGAAGATCAACCGCTTTATCATGAACAGCAAGATCTATCAGCGCAACCACTTCTGCGTCAGCTTCGTCATCCTGAAAACGCGCGCCGACGGCCGCGCGGACGAGACGTCGATCAAGGTGTTCTTCGAGGACGGGGACGATATCTTCTCCATCAACCGCAAGATCGAGGAGGCGGTCGCGCAGAATCAGGTGGCCGCGCATAACAACAATACGGATAAATTCGCAAATTTTCTGTTCGCCATCCCCATCCTGCCGGGGTTTTTGTTCGGCCTTGTCAAGCTGATGGACCGCTGCGGCCTGCTGCCGCGTAAGATCATTGATCTGAGCCCGTTCCACACGAGTCTTTTTATCACGAACCTTGCCTCCATCAACACGAATTCCATCTTCCACCACTGCTACGAGTTCGGCACGACGAGTGTGTTCGTCAGCATGGGCAAGCCTATTGCCAATTATATGAGCGGGGAGTATAATAAAAAAATGATCCCGCTCTCCGTCGTGATGGATGAGCGCATCTGCACGGGACACGAGTACGCGCTGTTCTGGGCGAGCGTGCGCCGCTATCTCAAGCACCCCGAGCTGCTGGAGGGGAAGCCGACGGAGGAAAACGCAGATCTCGCGGAGGAATGCGTTTGATCAGCAGCCACAAGCCGCAAAGCGCGGGATCTGCGCTTTGCGGCGTTTTTTACTTTTATATGTAGAAGAAAGGACAGGGAAGATTCCTTGATCGAACCAAAGTCTCAGGTAAAGAAATGCAGCGCCCACGCAGAAATTTTGCAGCAAAACGAGGAACGCACCGTCTACCGTCTCAGGGAGACGGACGGCGAGGTGCGCATCACATCCTATCCCGTTTTCCCCGGCATCGAGCTTGCCTATCACGATGTGCACGCGCCGTCGTACCGTCTGGCAGAGCCGGGCGCGGCGGGACTCATCGAGATCCAGCACTGCCGCGAGGGGCGTGCGGAATACTGCTGCGGCGGCGAGCATTACTTTTTGGCCCCCGGAGACCTCTCCGTCGTGCGCCGCGCCGCCATCGAGGGGGAGGTGGAATTCCCCACGGGGCACTACCACGGCATCACCGTCACGCTCGACCCCGCCCTCGCACCTGACTGTTTGTCCTGCATTTTGCAGGATGTCGACGTCCGCCCCAGCGTGCTGGCGGAGAAGTTCTTCGCCGACTCGGAGTGCTTCGTCTCGCGTTCGTCGGCGCGCGTGGAGCACATCTTCTCTGAGCTCTACGCCGTGCCCGCCGGTATCCGCCGCGGCTACTTTAAGGTTAAGGTGCTTGAACTTCTGCTCTTTTTGAGTGCGCTCGACGTGGCGCACGAAAAGCACGGCTATACCGCCGCGCAGGTGCGCCTTGCGCGCGCGGCGCGCGACGCGCTGCTTGCAAGCACGGAGGACGACGTTACGATCTCCGCGCTTGCACAGGAACTCGGTGCGTCGCCCTCGCAGCTCGCCGCGAGCTTTCGCGGTGTGTACGGCATGACGCCCGCAGCATTTTTACGCGCGCAGAAGATGCACAGTGCCGCGCAGCTCCTGCGCACGAGCGACCGCACGGTGCTCGATATCGCGGGGCAGTTCGGCTATGACAACGCCAGCAAGTTTGCCAAGGCCTTCCGCAGTGTGATCGGTGTGTCGCCGAGCGCGTACCGCGCGGGCGCGGACAGCGACAGCTGCGCGCCGACGGCGGAAAAGGCAGAATAAAATATTTTGGAGCCTCATCCGATCAATTTGGAGCGGATAAGGCTCTTCTTTTCGGGTATCCTAAGACACGTCAAGAGCGAGGACGCCGCTCCTAAGAGTTAGAGAAATCTAACTTCTGGGGAGCCACCACCGAAACCAAAGGGGAGGGAAACGGGCATGTCTGAAGAGATCCTGGTGCGGCAGGGTGCGCCGACGTTGGCAGGTATCAAAACGGGCAGCCTCTTCCCTTGTCCTTGCGAAGATAAGGAAGCGCTCTTTGCGGACATCCGCCGCCTGAACCGTCTGCTTGTGCCAAAGGGCCTGTGTCTGCTGCCGATCCGTTTTCTGAAAGGACAGGTCCTTTTGTACCTGTACCGCCCCTCTGAGCTGCGGAGAGATTTGGAGAACGAACAGGCGGCCGAGATCCTGCACCACGCGGGCTACAATAGCGGCCACTGCGGACGCTGCATCGCAAACCTCATCCGCCGATTCCGCGAGGGCGGCGAATTCCCCCATGAGGTCGGGCTTTTCCTCTCGTATCCGCCGGAGGACGTCAAGGGCTTCATCGACCACCGCGCCTGCAACTTCAAATGCGCGGGGCTGTGGAAGGTCTACGGCGA
>CEAC01024452.1_pt1 | contig 12565 bp, 8 predicted proteins | sample 557411 | NCBI WGS metagenome assembly CEAC01 (sample SAMEA3182094, study PRJEB8094) | gut metagenome | biome: human; feature: gut; material: Stool; isolation source: human stools | place: Canada | collected 2012-02-21
AGTTGGTGCTGATTAGGGCGAGGGTCCACCCGTTCCCATCCCGAACACGGAAGTTAAGCTCGCTTCTGCCGACAATACTTGGCTGGAGACGGCCCGGAAAGATAGGTAGCGCCAACATGAAAGAAGACACTCTTTTGAGTGTCTTCTTTTTTATTTACAGCCGACGTAACGGCTGCACGGAAAGCAATCCGCATCTGAAAGCAAGACTTGTATAAGAAAAATCGGGGATTGTCCGTTATGCGGCGCTGAATGCCGTTTCTCCGCTGTCAGATCTGCGGAAAGTTTTATGGAAAAGGACGGCCTGATATTCCATGACGAAAACTCATGGCGAATACAGTCCCCACTATATTCACAACAAATAGGCCCAAAAGAGAACGCCTTCCGGTGTTTGCAGCGCGGCAGGATGCATGGCAAAAGCGCCGCGATGCGGCAATTTTCACAGCAAAATCCCGTTTTTTGATCGAAAAACGCGAATTCCCTTGCCTTTGCCGGAAAGTTGTGCTATGCTAAAAAATAGTTAAGGGAGCAGAGGAACATCCGCGCCGCCTCTGCATATACGGAATATCATTCCGCCCCGCGCGCGGATTACGGGCAAACCCGCCGAAAGGCGGCGACGCAAAGCCGGATGGGTCTAACGCCGTTCTTCACGCGAAGAACACGCTATGACAGCCGGTTGCGATCATAAGGGGGAGGCGTACGCGCGCTGACCCGACCGCCGCCTGCTTCTGGCCCGTGCCGGAAGAGGCGGTTCTTTTTTGCCTCAATGGCGGTAAATTATGGTAAACCCAGCTCGCGGAGGCGGGCAGAAAATAGAGTAACTTTAGGAGGAATTGAAGATGAAGCGTCATTTTTTTGCATTGTTAATGTCTTTAGCGATGATGATATCACTGCTGCCTGTAACGGCGACGGCGAAAAATGAGACGCAGGAGAACGAGGCAGCGGCGCAGGCGGCAGAGACGCCTGTCGAGCCCGCGACATCCGGCGACTGCGGTGCGACGGAGAACGACCACGTCAAGTGGAGCTTTGATAGCCGCACGGGTGTGCTGACGATCTCCGGTAAAGGTGCAATGGGTGATTATACTTTTACGAATAATAGCGGTGAAATGCACACTACTGCACCCTGGAAAGCTTATGATAGCGATATCAAAAGTGTTATCATCGAACCTGGCGTAACTAAGATTGGATCACATGCTTTCTTCATGTGCAATAACTTGGAATCCGTATCGATCCCTGAGGGGGTTACAACAATCGAAGATCGCGCCTTTTGGCAGACTTCCTTGAAAAATATTACGATTCCGGCTTCTGTAACCCAAATCGGCAGTACGATTAAGGAAGTGTTCTATCAGTGCTACGATTTGGAGAGCATTACTGTTGCAAACGGTAATACTGCCTATCGATCTGTTGACGGTGTGCTGTATACTGCTGACGGAACAACATTGATTCAGTATCCGCAGAATAAGGCAGATACATCTTACAAGATGATTGACGAAGCGACAAAAATTGATTTTCTCGCTTTTAACTACACACAGAACTTGCAAACAATCGACTTCAACAATGTAACAGAGTTTGCAGATAAAGCTGTTTATGGAAATCAGGCGTTGCAGGAAATCGTCTTGAAGAATGCGGCAAGTCTGGGCAATCAAGCGTTTTCTGGCAATAGAGAGGTAACGAGCGTACTTTTGAAAAAAGCACCGACCACTGTGGGCGAAAGTGTTTTCAGTAGCTGTGCAAGTCTGGCAAATGTGACACTACCGGATGATATGAAGGAATTGCAGGACGGTATGTTCGCATTTTGCACTGCGCTGAAAACGCTGAAATTTCCTGCGCAATTAAATAGGATTGGTAAGGCTTGCTTTGACAAGGCTGGTTTGACAGGGGATTTGGTTATCCCTGCAAGCGTAACATCGATTGGAAACCTTGCATTCAGAAATTGTTTTGGACTTACCAGTATTACAGTCGAGGGAACGCCTACCTTTGAAAGTCAGGGTTTTGCGTTCCAGTTCTGCAAAAACTTGCTTTGGATGAAGGCAAGCTTCAACATTACAAAATACTTCGGCGGACTGGGAACTGCGGATGAATATCAGGGTTTTGAGAAACAGAACTCTGCGTGGTTCACATCGGAAGGAACGCAGGTTTTCAGCGACACGCCTATTGGCAAAGAGACCATATTCTATCGTTGGTTTGCCAAGAAAGTTCCTCTAAACGCCAACGGTGGACGGAATAATGGTAATGTCCAGGAAATTTATGCCTTCTTTGCTCCTGCATTAAATGATAGTGAAACTATTCCGTTTGTTGAGCGTTATTATGTTGGACAAACAAGCTACATTATAAATGTAAACAGTGATGACTTTACTCGTGATGGCTACAGCTTCAAAGAGTGGACCGGTGATGCTGCTGGCACGAAACCGTATGCAATCGGCAAGTACATCTACAATTATATGCCGGAGGAGCTGTGTGCGCAGTGGAATAAGGAGATTAACGAAGATACCTACTTTGTCTATCCCACCATTGCCGACCAGACTTATACGGGTTCTGGATTGACGCCAGAGGTTAAAGTTACTAAGAACAGTCAGGTAATTAACGAAGGCTTTGATGTTACCTATACTGATAACACCAACGTCGGTACGGCTACCGCTACCGTTAAGGTTGGCGATACGGTCATCGGCACAGCCACCTTTAATATCGTCAAGGCCAAGCCCACCATCAGCATCACCGCTGAACCGGCTTCGCTTGTCGGCGGCGGCGCGGTCAAGCTCACCGTCAACTCCGATGGCATTCCCGCAGAGGGCAAAATTGAGGTGACCTGCGAGGGTGTGACCGTCACCAAGAACAGCGACGGCACGTTCTCCGCGGTGCTGCAGAACCGCACGGCGACCTACACATTTACGGTCAGCTATAAGGGCGATGCGAACCATGAGGAGGCTTCTGCCAAGTGTGAGGTTTCCGTCACCCGCCGTTACAGCAGCCCGTCCACGCCCGTTACCCCCGAGCCCGAACCGACGCCGGAGGAGACCGTCAAGTTCAGCGACGTTTCGACCTCTGCCTACTACTATGACGCGGTGAAGTGGGCCGTTGAAAACGGCGTCACCGATGGCCTGAGCGCGACGACGTTCGGCCCCTACGAGTCCTGCACGCGCGCGCAGATCGTGACGTTCCTGTGGCGCGCGGCCGGCTCCCCTGAGCCGAAGGCAATGAACAGCTTCACGGATGTTCACGCGAGCGCCTACTACGCTAAGGCTGTTGCCTGGGCCGTTGAGAACGGCATCACGAACGGTATGACTGAGACGACGTTCGCGCCCGACGCGACCTGCACCCGCGGCCAGAGCGTGACGTTCCTGTACCGTGCGCTCAAGGGCACCGCGAGCGGCAGTGCGAACTTCACCGACGTGAAGTCCGACGCGTTCTACGCTGACGCCGTCAATTGGGCGGTTGCGAGCGACGTGACGAACGGCACTTCTGCCACGACGTTCAGCCCGAACGCGGATTGCACACGCGCGGAGATCGTGACGTTCCTGTATCGCGCCTATCAGGACAAGTAAATCCAACTGAAAAAAGCGGCGGTTCATCAGAACCGCTGCTTTTTTGCGCCGCATTGACAAGCGCTCCCGCCCTCGGTATACTATGACCAAGAGCAAGACGGCAGTCAAAAATGCAGACGAGTTTGAGAGATTGAACTTGAAAAGGGGAGAGCAAATGAAGTATCTTGGAAAGCCTGCGGGCATGTGGACGCTGTTTGCCGGATCGTTTGAAAAGCACCTGACGGTCGAATTCGACCTGACCGCGGAGCAGGCGAAGGACGTTGCGGCGCGTGCCAAAAAGAAATATCGCGAGATCATCGCGAAGCTGCCGGAATTTGACAAGCGCGACCGCTTCGAAATGAACATCGTCAACTGCGCGATGCTCGCCGCGTTTATCCTGTGCATGCCGCAGCGGCCGGACATCAAAACGCTGACGGACTACTACGCCGCGGCGATGATGACGCCTACGATGAAGGCTTTCTGCCGCGCGAGCGGAAAGAAAAAGTTCACGCCCAAGGACATCGAGGGCATGAAGGCGACGGCGAAGCTGCGCGCGGGCGATCGCAACCCCTATTCGTGGAACATGGACTTTTTCGAGTACGAGGACGGCAGCGGCTACGAGGCGCACTTCACGACCTGCGGCATCTGCACGCTGATGCAGGAGTTGGGGCTCTACGATCTGACGCCCGCGCTGTGCCATCTCGACTACACGATGAGCGACGCGGGCGGCGCGTCGGATTTCGTGCGCGAGTACACGCTCGCCTCCGGCGGCCCCTACTGCGACTGCGGGTATCACAAAAAGCAGTGAAAAAACAAAAAGGATGCGTCTTTCGATGCATCCTTTTTCCTTTATGTAGGGGACTCAATCTTCGTTGTAGGCATCCGAGGCCTTGATGCGCTGGTACATGTCCTGCATCTGGCGGTCGATCTCAGCGATCTTGCCCGCGCATTCGAACATCTCCTCGTTGATGCCCTCGGGCAGCTTCGTTTTGTCGACCTTGTAGCGGATATCGTGCTCAAGGCTCGCCCAGAAGTCCATGGCGATCGTGCGCAGCTGGATCTCCGCCACGACGTATTCCGTCCGGTCGGAGAGGTAGACGGGCACCTTGATGTCCATGTGCAGCGAGCGGTAGCCGTTGTAGTTCGGCGTCTGGATGTAGTCCTGCTTTTTGACGATCTCCACATCCGTCTGCCGCGCCAGCATCTCGCCCACGCGGTAGACATCGTCGATGTAGCTGCAAACGACGCGCACGCCCGCGATGTCGTTGATGTTTTTTCGCGCGGACTCGATCGAGAGCGGCAGGCCGCGCTTGATGAGCTTGGCGACAATGCTCGATTGCGATTTGACGCGCCCGTCGATGTGATGAATGGGATTGCGTGCATAAAGAACATTGAATTCACTGTTGAGAATATTGAATTTCAACGTGAGCTGCCGAACCGCCGCGTCATAGAGATTCTGCATGACAAGAAAGTCATGCGGATCTTCGCAGAGTGCGGCGCCGTTCCCCGTTCGATTCATTCTGAGCCTTCCTTTCCATCGGAAGCGTCAACGCCCGCCCGATGTGCTTTTGTTCCTTTCAGTATAGCAGACGATCACCGCCGCGCCAAGGGGAGAAATGTTGATTTTCCGCAAAAGTCTGCGCGAAAAAGCAGCGGGCAGGAGAAACTACCAAGCGACGGGCAAAAGAACTTGCAATGCAGCGCAAGCCATTCTATAATTAACCTGAAAGGATATGCACAGCGTTCGGCACTTCCGCTCCGGTGGCAGAGCGAACGCGAGGAAGGTGCAGAAAAGAACAATGGATAAAAAAGGAAAACAGCAATTTCTTCTGGTTGCGTTCGGCGTGGCGCTCTATGCCGCGCTGATGAATCTCAACGAAGTCGCGGCGTTTCTCACGAGGCTCGCTACCCTCTTCACGCCGGTGATCATAGGGTTATTGATGGCGTTTGTCCTCAGTGTGCCGATGCAGGGCATCGCAGGACGTTTGACGCGCCTGATGCCAAAGGCAAAGGAAAAACACATTGACCTTCTCAGCCTGCTGCTGACGCTTTTGTGCGTGGTCATCGTCGTGGTACTGCTGTGCGTTCTGGCGCTGCCGCAGCTTGCCGCGTCGCTCAAGAGCATCGGCACACTGGTCAGGGAGAACTGGCCGGACTGGGCGCGCCTTCTCTCGGATCACGGCGTGGATACAAGCGAGCTCACCGATCGCATCGCCGCGCTCGATTGGAAAACGGTGCTGGAAAAGGCGCTCACCGGCGCCGGCGCGCTGATCGACTCGGTGGTGGATCTTGCCGGTACCACAGTCTCGGCGGTAGCCAACGTCACCTTTGCCATCGTCATCATGTTTTATGTGCTGCTCGACCGGCGCAGCCTTGCTAAACAGAGCCGCAGACTCCTCTACGCCAACCTGAGCGAGCGAAAGGCCGATCAGGTCTGCCGCATCGCGCGCCTGACGCACACCACCTACGCCCGTTTCCTGTCCGGGCAGTGCGTGGAGGTCGTGATCCTCGGCACGATGATCTTTCTCGCGTTCTCCCTGTGCGGCATTCCCTACGCGGGGCTGACCGCCGCGCTGACGGCGGCCTTCGCCTTTGTTCCCTACATCGGCGCGCTGGCCTCCTGCGCAATCGGCGTACTGCTGACGCTGCTTGCCCAGCCGGAGAAGGCGCTGCTGTGCCTGATCGTCTATCAGGCGGTGCAGTTCACGGAAAATCAGTTCATCTACCCGCATGTGGTTGGCAGCAGCGTGGGGCTTGCGCCGCTGTGGACGCTCCTTGCGGCATTGCTTGGCGGCAAGCTCTTCGGCCTTGTCGGTATTGTGTTTTTCATTCCCCTCACGGCGGTAGTACTCCAGCTCGTACATGAGCACACCGCACAGCAGCTTTCGGAAAAGAAACTCGACCGCGAGGATCTGATCGAATAACAAAAAAGGACGGCAGCTAAAAATAGCTGTCGTCCTTTTTTGTGCGGTCACGACTGTGCCATGCGTTCGAGAAGCTGGAAGGCCTCTTCGAGCTTGGGGTCGATATGGTCGGTCTGCAAAGCCTCGCGCACGCAGCCTTCGATGTGCGCGCGCATGATCTGCTGGTTGGCACTTTTGAGGAGCGACTGCGTGGCGAGAAGCTGGTTGGAGATGTCCACGCAGTAGCGGTCGTCGTCGATCATCTGCAAAATGCCGTCGAGCTGGCCGCGGGCAATTTTCAGCTTGCGGCGGACGGAATCACGATCGGCTCTCATGGCCTTAGCGGATGGAGACGGCCTGATAGCCCGCCTCATCGACTGCGGCCTTGAGCGCCGCGTCGGTCACGCTGCCATCCACGCTGACAGTGGCGGACTTGCTCTCGAGATCGACCTTTGCCTCCTTCACGCCGGGGACGGCGGAAAGCGCCTGCTGAACGTGATTCACGCAATGCATGCAGGCCATGCCCTCAATGCTGATGACTTTTTCCATGTTTGTTTCTCCTTTTTCATTACTTGCCATAATTTCCTTGCTTGCTATCTCCACTCCGCTATCCGACGGAGAAGAAACCGTTTTGGGAGCTGCCGCCGTGTGCTTGGCCTTGAACCAGCGCAGGCGCAGCGCATTGCTCACCACGAATACCGAGCTGAAGCTCATCGCGAGCGCGCCGAGCATCGGGTTCATCTTGAGCTGGAAGGCGGGGTAGAAGATGCCCGCCGCGATGGGAATGCCGATGGCGTTGTAGAAGAACGCCCAGAAAAGGTTCTGTTTGATGTTGCGGATGACCGCGCGGCTCAACTGCACGGCGGTCGAGACGTCGAGAAGGTCACTGCGCATCAGCACAATATCCGCCGACTCGATGGCGACGTCCGTACCGGCACCGATGGCAATGCCGACGTCTGCGCGCGCAAGGGCGGGCGCGTCGTTGATGCCGTCGCCGACCATGGCAACCTTCTTGCCGCCTTCCTGTAAGCGGCGAATTTCGCGCTCCTTATCCTGCGGCAGCACCTCGGCCACGACGCGGTCCACGCCGACCTGACGGCGGATGGCCTCGGCGGTCTTGGCGTTGTCGCCCGTGAGCATGACGACTTCAATGCCCATGCTCGAGAGCTCGGCGATGGCCTGCGCACTCGTGGGCTTGACGATGTCGGCCACGGCAATAAGGCCGATGAGCTTGCCGTCCAGCGCAAAGTAGAGCGGCGTCTTGCCGTCCTCAGCCAGCGCTTCGCCTTGTGCGAGCAGGTCGCTCTTTTCGATGCGGTTTGCTTCCATCATGCGGCGGTTGCCGGCAAGGCAGAGCTGGCCCTCGACCTCGCCGCGGATGCCCTGACCGGGGATCTGCTCAAATTTGTCGACGGACAGGAACGTGAGCGATTCCTTCTCCGCCTCGGCCACGATGGCCTCGGAAAGCGGATGCTCGGAGAGCTTTTCGAGCGACGCGGCGACGGAGAGAAGTTTGTCCCTGCCGATGCCGCCGTCGACGACGTCGGTGACGACGGGCTTGCCCTGCGTGATGGTGCCGGTCTTGTCGAGCACGACGGTGTTGACGCTGTGCGTCGTCTCCAGCGCCTCGGCGGACTTGATGAGAATGCCGTTCACCGCGCCGCGCCCCGTGCCGACCATGATGGCCGTCGGGGTTGCAAGGCCGAGCGCGCAGGGGCAGCTGATGACGAGAACGGAAATACCGATGGACAGTGCAAATTCCACGCTGTGGCCCGTCAGCAGCCACGCTGTCGTCGCGATGACGGCGATCGTGATGACGACGGGGACGAACACGCCGCTGACCTTATCGGCGAGCTTGGCGATGGGCGCTTTGGAACTCGTGGCCTCGTCCACAAGGCGTACAATCTGGGAAAGGGCGGTATCGTCGCCGACTTTGGTCGCGCGCATCTTGAAATAGCCGGATTTGTTGATGGTCGCGCCGATGATGCTGTCTCCCGCCTGCTTTTCGACGGGGATGCTCTCGCCCGTCAGCGCGGATTCGTCGACCGAGGACGTCCCCTCGAGCACGACGCCGTCGACGGGGACGCTCTCGCCCGCCTTGACGATCAGCACGTCGCCGAGTTGGACCTCCTCGACGGGGATGACGCTCTCGACGCCGTTGCGCTCGACCGTCGCGGTCTTGGGCGCAAGGTCCATGAGCTTTGTGATGGCATCAGAGGTCTTGCCCTTGGCGCGGGCCTCCATCGTCTTGCCCATGGTGATGAGCGTCAGGATCGTGCCTGCGGACTCGAAGTACAGCTCCATCATATAGGTGTGCACCGTGTCCATGTCCATTCTTCCAAAGCCGATGCCGATCTTATAGATGGCGTAGATGCCGTACACGATGGCGGCGCTGGAGCCCAGTGCGATCAGCGAGTCCATATTCGGTGAGCGCTGCCACAGCGTCTTGAAGCCGACGATATAATACTGGCGGTTGATATAGACGATGGGCAGCAGCAGCAAAAACTGCGTGAACGCGAACGTCATCGCGTTCTCCATGCCGAGGAAGCACGCGGGCAGCGGCCAGCCCATCATGTGGCCCATCGAGAGATAGAACAGCGGGATGGTGAAGATGAGCGAGAGGGCGAGACGCTTTTTCATGTCGCTGTACGCCTTCTGTGCGGCGCTGGCGCCGCCCTGTCCGCCGCTTTGCGCAGCGGGGACTGCCGCGCCGGGCTTTTCGTGCGGCGATGCGCCGTAGCCCGCCTGCTCGACCGCCGCGACGATCTGCGCGGAGGAGAGCACGCTTTCGTCGTATTCGACGACCATGCTGTTTTTCAGCAGGTTGACCGCGACCTGCTGCGCGCCGGGCTGCTTGGCGACGGCCTTTTCCACGCGGCTGGAGCAGGCGGCGCAGCTCATGCCGGTCACGTCATAGGTTTCCTTTTTCAATTTGATTCCTCCTTCGTGACAAATACAATACCCGTGTGGGGTATTTTTCATTTACCGACAGTATAGGTCGGAAATTGGCGGATTGTCAAGACCTCTTTTCGAGAAATTTCCGTTTGGGCGAAAGTTGCGGCGTTTCGGTCGGGAAAACTTACCGCCGCCGCGCCGCTGGACAGTTTGCATCCCTTATGATAAACTGACGGCATGAGTTTTATGATAAGCAGGTGAAAAATGAAGCAAAAACATATCTTGAAATGGCTGGGCATCGCACTGGGCGTGTACCTTTTATATGGGGTGCTGACAGCCATTCTCGTCCCGCTGCCGCAGAAAGAGGCGACAGGGGAGCTGTGGAGCCAGTATGAAGCCCGATTGAGCGAGGACGCATCGCAGGAGCGCGTGAGGAGCATCGAGGATACGGACAGTGCGCTGCTCTGGCGCTTGCAGCTCATCGAGAGTGCGGAAAGGGAGGTCATCTTCTCGACCTTTGACCTGCGCGCAGACGGCAGCGGACAGGATTTGATGGCCGCGCTCTATGGCGCGGCGCAGCGCGGCGTGCGGGTGCGCGTCATCGTCGACGGGCTGAACGGTTTTCTGCATCTGCAAAACAGCGGCGTTCTCCGCGCCCTCGCGGCGGAGGAGAATGTGGAGGTGCGCTTTTATGATCCCATCGACCTGCTGCGCCCGTGGAAGCTCAACTACCGTCTGCACGACAAGTATCTGATCGCCGACGGGAGCAAATACATCCTCGGCGGAAGAAATTCGAACGATTTGTTCCTCGGCTCATATCAGGAGAACCAGAACATCGACCGCGACGTGCTCGTCGTGTCGGATGGGGGAGAGGGCAGCTCGGTCTCCCAGCTTTTGACGTATTTTGAAAGCGTCTGGTCGCAGCCGGAGAATAAAACCATCACAGGCAAGACGTCCTCGCAGACCGACGCGCTGCAGGAGCGCTACGCGGCGCTATGCGCGGTGCATGGAAAAGAGCTTGCCGCCGTCGACTGGGAGGTGGAGACCGCGGCGGTCACGCATGTGAGCCTTCTCAGCGGCTCGCCGCGCGCGGAGGCGAAAGCGCCTGAGCTGTGGGATGCGCTTGTCCGCCTGATGGCGCAGGGCGATGACGTCCTGCTGCAAACGCCGTACATCATCTGCAACGACAAAATGTATAACGATTTGGAAGCACTTGCCGAGACGCGGCAGCTGCGCGTGCTGACGAATGCCGTTGAAAACGGCGCGAACCCGAGCGGCTGCTCGGACTACTTACGCGAAAAGCAAAATATTTTATCGCGCGGCGTCGACGTGTACGAGGTCGTCTGCGGCCAGTCGCTGCACACGAAGACAATTTTGATCGGGGATGATCTGAGCGTCGTCGGCTCGTTCAACGCCGACATGCGCAGCGCATATCTCGACACGGAGCTGATGCTCGTCATCGAGAGCGAGGAGGTCAATGCCGCGCTGCGAGAAGAGAGCGGGAAATACATGGGCCAGAGCCGCCTCGCCCTGCACGACGGCGGCACGGAACACGGCGCGCGGTTTGAAGAAATGACGCTGCCTTGGGCAAAGCGCGCGCTGTATACGGCTTTAAGCTTTCTTCAGCGCCCGATCCGCCACCTGCTGTAACAAAAAAGTGCGGCAATGCAGAAAATGAGGGAAAGGAATGCGGACTTTGCCCGTATTTCCGTTTTTTCACCTTGCAAAAACAGACCGCGTTTGCTATGATAAAAACACGTATGGATACGTTCCGTGTTTTCACGGAGACAGAGGATAAGAAAGGAAGATCGTTATGATTTACACGACCGAAGTGCAGCATATGTGCCCCGTTGCGAAGGGCGCATATCACGGTCCGGCCCCGATCCCCGAAGAGGGCAAGTGGGTCCAGGCCAAGCAGATCGCCGATATTTCCGGCTTCACCCACGGCATCGGCTGGTGCGCGCCCCAGCAGGGAGCCTGCAAGCTGACGCTCAACGTCAAGGAGGGCGTCATTCAGGAGGCTCTGATCGAGACCATCGGCTGCTCGGGCATGACCCATTCTGCTGCCATGGCTTCCGAGATCCTGATCGGCAAGACCATTCTCGAAGCGCTGAACACCGACCTTGTTTGCGACGCCATCAACACCGCCATGCGCGAGCTGTTCCTGCAGATCGTCTACGGCCGCACCCAGTCCGCCTTCTCTGAGGACGGCCTTGCTGTCGGCGCGTCCCTCGAGGACCTCGGCAAGGGCCTTCGCTCCCAGGTCGGCACGATGTTCGCCACCGCCGAAAAGGGCCCCCGTTACCTCGAGATGGCCGAGGGCTACTGCTCCCGCGTCGCGCTCAACAAGGAAAACGAGATCGTCGGCTACGAGTTCATCAACCTCGGCAAGATGATGGACTTCATCAAAAAGGGTATCGATGCGAACGAGGCGCTCGAAAAGGCCAAGGGTCACTATGGTCAGTGGGACAACGCTGCCAAGTACATCGACCCGCGTCAGGAATAAGGAAGGGAGGACGAAACAATGGCTTTATTTGAAAACTACGAGAGAAGAATCGACAAGATCAACGGCGTCCTCGCTCAGTACGGTATCTCTTCCGTCGAAGAGTGCCGCGAGATCTGCAAGGCCAAGGGCTTTGACCCGTATGAGATCGTCAAGGGCATCCAGCCCATCTGCTTTGAAAACGCCTGCTGGGCGTACACCGTCGGCGCGGCCATCGCCATCAAGTCCGGCGTGAAGTCTGCGGCCGAAGCCGCCAAGATGATCGGCGTCGGCCTGCAGTCCTTCTGCATCGACGGCTCCGTCGCCGAGGACCGCAAGGTCGGTCTGGGCCACGGCAACCTCGGTGCGATGCTGCTGTCCGACGAGTCGAAGTGCTTTGCCTTCCTCGCCGGTCACGAGTCCTTCGCCGCCGCTGAGGGCGCGATCGGCATTGTCCGCAACGCCAACAAGGCCCGCAAGGAGCCCCTGCGCGTCATCCTGAACGGTCTCGGCAAGGACGCCGCTCAGATTATCTCCCGCATCAACGGCTTCACCTATGTGCAGACCCAGTTCGACTACTTCACCGGCAAGCTGAACATCGTGCGCGAGATCCGCTACAGCGAGACCGAGCGCGCCGACGTCCGCTGCTACGGCGCTGACGACGTCCGCGAGGGCGTTGCCATCATGCATTCCGAGGGTGTGGACGTCTCCATCACCGGTAACTCCACCAACCCGACCCGCTTCCAGCACCCCGTCGCCGGCACCTA
>CEAC01005999.1_pt1 | contig 12551 bp, 10 predicted proteins | sample 557411 | NCBI WGS metagenome assembly CEAC01 (sample SAMEA3182094, study PRJEB8094) | gut metagenome | biome: human; feature: gut; material: Stool; isolation source: human stools | place: Canada | collected 2012-02-21
GTTTTGCCCTTTGCGCAGGCTTAACTTAATGACATTGCCGATATTCCCAGCACGCAAAAAAGGACGCTCCTCACGGAGCGTTCCTTTTTATTGTCTTGCAGGTGATCCCTGCGGCGGTCAGACCGCCGTGGAAACGGGAGCGGGCGGCTCGCCGCTCTTGTGCTTGCGCTGATAGACGAGCTTCTGGTACGCGATGACCACGACCAGCAGCGCGATACCGATGACATCGGTGATGGTCTTGCTGTCGATCAGCAGCAGCGCGCCGGCCATAGAGGCGATACGCAGCAGCCAGTTGAGGTTTCCGAAGAGGTAGCCCTCGACTGCGGCGGCAATCATCACAACACCGATGCAGGAGGTGATGACGACCTGAATGCCGCTGAGCAGTGTGACATTTTCCAAAAGTAGCTGCGGGTTATACATGAACATGTACGGGATGATGAAGCCCGCGAGCGCCAGCCGCACCGACTGCCAGCCGGTCTTCATCGGGCTGCCGTCGGAGAGGCCCGCCGCCGCAAACGACGCAAGCGCGACAGGCGGCGTCAGGTTTGCGAACATCGCATAGTAGAAGCAGAACAGGTGCGCGGCAAGCTCGGGCTGGCCCAGCTCGACGAGCGCGGGAGCAGCGATGGTCGCGGTGATGAGGTAGGACGGGATGGAGGGCAGGCCCATGCCGAGGATCATGCAGGTGATCATGGTGAACACAAGCGTGAGCAGGACGCTGGACTGGCCGATGCGGATGATGGCGTGCGCCACGTTGAGCGCAAAGCCCGTCAGGCCGCAGACGCCGACGATGATGCCGACGCAGGCGCAGGCGATGGCCACGGGAACGGTGGACTTGGCGCCCGCGACGAACGCATCGCAGATATCCTTGAGGCTCATGCGGCTGATGGGACGGAGCTCCGCGACAAGGATCGTGACGATGATCGTCCAGAACGCGCTGAAGATGACCGTGCGGCCGCTCCAGATGAGCATGTAGAGCAGGAACGCGATGGGGATGAGCAGGTGGCCGCGCTCTTTCATGACCTGAGAAGCCTTGGGCATCTGCTCTTTGGGCAGACCGTTGAGGTTTTCCTTCGTGGCGCGCATCTGCACCTGCACGAGGATACCCATGTAATAGAGCAGTGCGGGGATCACGGCCGCGCGGATGATGACGCCGTACTTGACGCCGAGCGTTTCAGCCATAACGAAGGCGGCGGCGCCCATGATGGGCGGCAGCAGTTGGCCGCCAACGGAAGCAGTGGCTTCGACCGAACCGGCGAATTCCTTGGAATAGCCGGTCTTCTTCATCAGGAGGATGGTGAACGTGCCCGTCGTAACGACGTTTGCGACGGCGGAGCCGTTGATGGAGCCGAGGAAGCCGGAGGCAAGGACCGCGACCTTCGCGGGGCCGCCCTTGGTGTGTCCGGCGAGGGCGTTGGCAATATCGTTGAAGAACTGGCCCATGCCGCACTTGTTCATCACTTCACCGAAGATGATGAACAGCACGATGTACGTGGCCGCGACCTTGACGGACGTGCCGTAGATGCCGTAGATATCGGTCGTGAGGTAGGTGACGATGCGGTGCCAGTTGTAGCCTCGGTGCATGAAGATACCCGGCAGATACCGGCCGAAGAGGCCGTAAGCCAAAAAGATGATGGACAGGATGCTCAGCGCGGGGCCGCTCAGGCGGCGGGAGCATTCGAGCACGAGCAGAATGAGGATCGTGCCCATGATGATGTCGATCGTCTCACCCTGAAAGCCCGTGGAGATGAACACCGGGTAGCGGATAAAGACATAGATGGGCATGACCGCAGAGAGCGCGAAGAGGACCCAGTCGTACCAGGCCACCTTCTTGCGGCTGGACTTTTTGAATACGGGATAGAGCAGAAAGCCGATTACGAGGAGCAGGCCCACATGAATGGCGTGGTGCTTGATGTTGACCATCTGGAGAACATGGATGCCGGAGGCATAGGCCAGATGGTAGAGCGTAAAGGCAAGGCAGAGGACGTAGACGAGCTTATTGAGCCAGTCAGCCGTGAACTTGCGGGTACGGGATTCTTTTTCATATTTCTCCATGATCTCGGCGCCCTTTTCGGCGTCGAGCGGAGCAGCGTCGGCAGTTTCCACTGCGGCGTTTTTTTCCAAATCAGCCACGGAAGAGATACCCCCTTGTTGTAATGATCTTGGCCTCGACGTGGCTGGCGTCGGGCAGGGTGCGGAAATCAAAGATCTCCGTACCATTGAGCGTGAAGGTCTTCATGTATTTGTTCGAGGTGATCCAGTGGAGCGTGGGGAAGAGGCTGTGGATCTCCTCCATCCAAACAAGACCGTCTTCAATATGGGTGGGCACATCCATTTCGGCGGGGATTCCCGCGCCGTATCCGGCGACGGCGATCTTATCCAGATCGAATTACCCGTCCTCCGTCACGGTATAGAACTCATACCACGGGATGTGCTCAAAGGAATGCTCGATTTCGAGCGAAAGCTCGTCTCCCGCCTGGATGGGCCAGGACGCGATGCGTGTGTTGCTGTCGCGGTCGCGCAGTTCAAGCGCCGCGCCGCTGGGAAGGAGAAACGCAAGGTAGGCTGCGAGCGTCAGCACGATCATCATCGCAAGCGCCGGCAGACGGGAGTTAAGCAGATTTTTCATCGTTTTTTCCTGCGGAAAAGCAGGGTGCGGGCGGGCGAATCCGCCCGCACCGCTCTTCCCTTCTATGTTGCTGTTGCTATCGATCGTCAGTGACAGAGGAGTCGATCAGTCGATGTAACCGTTGTCTCTCCAGAATGCCTCAGCGCCGGGGTGCAGCGGGAGCTGGATATCATCCACACCGAAGGTGATGTCGATGTTCTTATCCGCGGCGTTGTGGGAAGCCTTGATGGTGGAGATGTTCTGGAAAATGCCCTCGAGCATGTCGTAGACCATTGCGTCGCTCAGGTCCTTGCGCACGAGCATGATGTTGTAAACGAACAGGCCCTCGACATCCTCGGTGTTGTTATAGGTGTCGGCGGGGATGACGGACTTGGCGTAATACGGATACTCCTCGACGAGCTTGTCGCGGCCCTCGCCGTCGATGGGGACGACGACCATGTCATACTGCACGCTCAGATCCATCACGGTGGCGTTGGGAAGGCCGGAGGTGACGAACACGGCGTCGCACTGGCCGTTCTTCATGTTGTCGATGGCTTCGCCGTAAGCGAGGTAGTCGGGCTTGATGTCATCATAGGTGATGCCGTAAGCATTGAGGATCATGCGGGCGTTGATCTCCACGCCGGAGTTCGCCGCGCCGACGCCCACGCGCTTGCCGCGCAGGTCTTCCACGGAGTTGATGCCCGTGCCCTCGACGGTGACGAGCTGGACGTAGTTGGGCCACAGGCGTATCAGCGCGCGCAGGTCGCTGGCCTCGCCCTTGCCCTCGTAGGCGCCGGTTCCGGTGTAGGCCTGCATGACGGCGTCCTGCATGGCGATAGCGATCTCGGCGTCGCCGTTTAAGATGTTCTGGATATTCTGGCCGGTGGCGTTGGTCGCCTCAGCGGAGGTCTGGTAGCCGTACTCCTTGAGGGCGGTGGCAAATGCGCCGCCGATGGGGAAGTAGATGCCGGAAGTCGGGCCGGTGCCGACGGTGATGAACTCCTTGGCGCGTTCCTCAGCCGTCAGGCCCTTGATCTCGCCGGTCTGTTCGGTGTCGCTGGCAGTGTCGCCAGTATTGGTATCGTCGGAAGCGGTATCGCCGCAGGCGACGAGCGAGAGCACCATGATCAGTGCCAGCGCGAGGGATAGAAACTTTTTCATCTTCTTTTCTCCTTTTCCTAAATTCTGTTGGTACTGGTTCAAAAGAGCAGCTCCTGCACTTTCTATATGCGAATAATATGTGAATTTTTTGACTAATCAAGAGTCTGGCGGGGAATTGTTGTTCTCCGCGCGTGAACGGTTTTTTTCGGCGTGTAAACAGGAATACGCAGGAAGGTTGCGTTTTTCTGCGTTTTCTATAACTTTATTTCAAGTTTCCGCTCTTGAAATGTGAAAAAGGCACTGTTATGCTGTCAATATACAGATTCTTAACATGAAGGGGCGCGGCGTATGCAGAATAACCTTCTCTTTTCCCTCATCCTGAACATCAGCCTGCTCGTGCTGATGGCAACGGTGCTGACGGAGCTGCGCCCGCTGCGCCTGATGATCAAGCGGCAGGAGCGCTCGGTCTACAACCAGCTCTTTTTGGGGCTCATCTTCGGCCTGCTCTCCATCAGTTGCACGTATACGGGTCTGTCGTTCGAGGGTGCGGTCGTCAACACGCGCGTTGTCAGCACCCTTGCCGCCGGTCTCGTCGGCGGCCCCGTGAGCGGCGTGTGCGCGGGATTGACGAGCGGCGTGCACCGCTACCTTTACAATCCTTCGGGCTTTACCCCGTTCGCCTGCGGCATCGGCACGTTCGTCTTCGGTGTGTTCGGCGCGGTGAGCCACCGTCTGTTCTCGCGCCGCGGTCGGCGCACGCTCGACCTGATCCTGTTGACCATCGCTGCCGAGCTCATGCAGGCGGCGCTCATTCTTTTGCTCTCCAAGCCGTTTTCCGCGGCGCTCGCGCTCGAAAAGGCGATCTTACTGCCGAAGATGATCGTCAACTCCGTCGGTCTTGTCGCCTTCATGCGCATTCTCGACCGGCTGAACCGCGATCTCACCATCGAGCTTGTCGAGCAGCGTGCGGTGGCGCTGCTCATCGCGCAGGAATGCCTGCCGTATCTGCGAAAGGGCATCCGCAACCGCGAGGGCCTTCAGCGCGCGGTGGACATCGTGCGCGAAAAGCTGCCGCACTTTCAGGTCGCGATGACAAACCGTACACAGGTCTTGGCCGCGAGCGGCTGCGACCTTCCCGCAACGCCTCTGCCAACCGCCGCGCACGAAGCGATGGCTCAGCAAGAAACGGTCGTGATGGAGGTCGCAAAGGGACAGCGCAGCGCTATGCTGGCCGCCCCGCTCGTCACGGACGAGCAGGTCATCGGCTCGCTGCTGCTCATCACACCAACGGGACCGAACCTTGTGCTGGACGCTGACGTGAAGACACTCGAGAGCCTTGCGCAGTTCTTCTCTGTCATGCTGGAGCTCGGCGAGACTGAGCATCAGATCGCACTGCGCAAGCAGGCGGAATTCCGCGCGCTACAATCGCAGATCAACCCTCATTTCCTCTTCAATGCGCTCAACACCATCTCAGCACTGTGCATGACAGACCCCGACCGCGCGTGCAAGACCATTTTGATCCTCGCCAACTACTTCCGCCAGACGCTCACGATCAACGAGCCCTTCGTCCCGCTCGAACAGGAGATCTCCAACGTGGACAACTACCTCATGCTGACCGAGGCGCGCTTTGAAGGCGCGCTGCATGTCGAATGCGAGCTGCCGGACGATCTGCGCGCGCTGCGCCTGCCGCCGCTCATTCTGCAGCCCATCGTGGAAAATGCCGTGCGGCATGGCTTCGTCGCCGTGGACGACCGGCGCGTGGCCATCAGCATCCGTCAGGACGACAAGCGCGCCTATATCCGCGTGAGCGACCAGGGCCAAGGCTTCCCGCCGGAGGTGCTCAAAAAGCTCGAAGACCCCAACGACCCGACCTACACGGGCCTTTTCACGGCATCGGCCGCGGCTGCATCCTCCACACCATCTCCGGCAAGAGCTATCCCGATACGACCTCGCTCGGCGAATACGAGAGCCGGCTCGGCGAGCAGGACTTTTACCGCATCCACAAGACCTGCCTTGTCCACCTGCGCTATATTCTCAGCATCTTTCCGTGGACGGGCAACAGCTTCGCCCTGCGCGTGCGCAGTACGGACTCCGTGCTGCCCATCAGCCGCGAGCGCGTCCGCGAACTGCGCCGCCGGCTGAACATCTGACCGCTTCCGTCACTGATCAGTTTCCATAAAATCAAGTGCAGAGCAAGGACGCTCTGCACCTTGATTTTATATTCCGCCGCTTAAGGCGCATGCAATCGGCGCGCGGCGGTTCCCTTTTCCGCCGCCCGATATGGTACTCCACAGTTCTCGTTATCCGCGCCGTCCCGTTTTTCATGGATAAATATGCCAAAGCGCCGCTGCAAAAGCGGTCGAATTCCTGCGAATTCACACTTGCGGCGCGGCGGGGAACGCAGTAGAATATTGGCAATATCGGTCAATTATCGACAAGGAGTATTCATTATGCAGCAAAATGCAAAATTCATCCGTAAACTGCCCATCCCGATGGACATTAAAAAAGAGTTCCCCGTCACGGAAGAGGTCGCCAAGGTGCGTGAGGCGCGCGTGGAAGAGATGCGCGCGATCCTCGACGGGCGTGACAGCCGCCTGATGCTCATCATCGGCCCCTGCTCTGCCGACCGCGAGGACAGCGTGATGGACTATGTCTGCCGCCTCGTCCCCCTGCAGGAAAAGGTCAAGGATAAGATCCTGATCGTCCCGCGCATCTACACGAACAAGCCGCGCACCAACGGCTCGGGCTACAAGGGCATGCTCCACCAGCCCGACCCGAGCAAGAAGCCCGACATGCTCGAGGGCATCATCGCCATCCGCCGTCTTCACACCCGCGCGGTGCAGGAGACCGGCTTTGCCTGCGCCGACGAGATGCTCTATCCCGAAAACTACCGCTATCTCTCCGACATTCTGGGCTATGTCGCTGTCGGCGCGCGCTCGGTCGAGAATCAGCAGCACCGCCTCGTCGCGAGCGGTATTGATGTGCCCGTCGGCATGAAGAACCCCACGGGCGGCGACTTGAGCGTGATGATGAACTCCATCTATGCGGCGATGGGCGACCACACGTTCCTCTACCGCGGCTGGGAGGTCGAGACCGCGGGCAACCCCTACGCCCACGCCATCATGCGCGGCTATGTGAACGAAAAGGGCGACAGCCGCCCCAACTACCACTATGAAGACCTGGTGCAGCTGCACGAGTTGTACGCGGAAAAGGGCATCAAGAACCCCGCCTGCATCGTCGACTGCAACCACGCTAACTCCGGCAAGCAGTATTTGGAGCAGATTCGCATCGCGAAGGAGGTCCTGCACTCCAAGCGCCACTCGAATGACATCAACGCGCTCGTCAAGGGCCTAATGATCGAGAGCTACATCGAGGACGGCAACCAGAAGATCAGCGAGGGCACCTACGGCAAGAGCATCACCGACGCCTGCCTCGGCTGGGAAAAGAGCGAAAAGCTCGTGCTGGAGCTGGCCGATTTGCTGTAAGCGGTAAAAATGAAAAAAGGCGTCCGTGTTCCGAACCTGTTCGGGACACGGACACTTTTTACTTTTCACGGCACCGCCGTCCAATCACAGGGCACTCACGTCCTGTTTTTTCTTGTGGTATCATGCCGCCATTGCCTGTCATGTATGCTTTCGATTTTATTTTCATTTTCCTTTCTGTTGCCAAAAAATGCGGCGTATGATATCTTGAAAGAAAAGCCCCCGGTCAAAACTGTCTTGGAGGTACGCCATGCCGAAGCGAAGCTGGAATCTGAACACCGTCTACATATCCGAGCGCCTGCAGGAGTGCCTGCGCCCGATCTCGCGCTGCGCGCTCACCACCGTGATCGCGCCGATGGGCTACGGCAAGACGACGGCGGTGAACTGGTATCTTTTAGAGCGCGCCAAGCTCGACGAAGCCGCCGTTGTGCGTATCAGCGTGTATTCGGACAATCTGGCCATCTTCTGGAAGAGCGTGCAGGAGGCCTTTTCCCACGCGGGGTTCGACTTTCTGCGCGCCTACCCCTGCCCCGACGACGCCGCTGGCGGAAGCCTCCTGACGGACGATCTCTGCCACGCGCTCGCGGGCAAGCGGCCCTGCTATATTTTCATCGACGATTTTCACCTCTTGACCGACAACCGCGTGCCCGCCTTCCTCTGCACGCTGACGAACCGCCTGCCCGAAAACGTTCACCTGATCGTCGCAAGCCGTGACCGCTTCCTGCCCGCGGAGGAGATCCTGCGCCTTGGCGGCAGGCTCTACACCGTGGGCGCCGAGCAGCTGCGCCTCAACCACACGGAGCTCTCGATCTACGCCCACCGCTGCGGCACGGAGCTCTCGGACGCGCAGATCGAATCGCTGCTCTATTCGAGCGAGGGGTGGTTCTCGGCCATTTACTTAAATCTCCGCACGCTGCACGAGCGCGGCGAGCTGCCGAGCCGCAGCTCGGATATCTACGCGATGTTCTCCGCCGCGATGATCGACCCGCTGCCGTCAAAGCGGCGCGAATTTTTGGCCGTCATGGGTCTTGCGGACGAATTCACCGTCGAGATGGCCGAAACCGTCACCGGCAGCAAAAACACCGCTGCGATCTTACAGACGTTGACCGAGCAGAACGCCTTTGTCAAGCGCCTGCCGGACGGCGTGACGTTCCGCTTCCACCACATGATGAAGGACTGCGCCGAGCGCACGTTCCATACGATGGAGCCGCGGCGGCAGACAGTCTACCATAATAGATATGGCGAGTGGTACAAAACGCATGGGCAATATCTGCATGCGCTCAAATTCTACTGTCTTGCCAAAAACTACGACGCGGCGCTGCGCGTCATCCAGCGCGACGCGGGCATCCTGCTCACGTCGCTTGGCGCGCAGCAGGTGCTCGACTTCATCGCCCACTGCCCGGTCGAAACGCTCAAGGAGCACCCGCTTTCGCTCCTCGTTCTGATGCGCAGCATGTTCACCTGGCGGCAGATTTCAAAGATGCTCGAGCTCAAGGAGCTGCTGCTCGCCGCGATCACCGAACACCCCGACTGGCCGGAGAGCGAGCGCGGCGACCTTCTCGGCGAGTGCGACCTCATCATGAGCTTTTTGATGTACAACGACATCTCCGCGATGAGCCGCCTGCACCGCAGCGCGAGCGCGCAGATGTCGCGCCCCGCCATCAGCATCCAGAAAAGCGGGGGCTGGACGTTCGGCTCGCCGTCGGTGCTGATGATGTTTTACCGCGCGTCCGGTGAACTCCAGAGCGAGCTCACCGAGATGGACGAGTGCATGCCGCACTACTATAAGATCACAAACGGCCACGGGCAGGGCGCTGAGACCATCATGCGCGCGGAGGCCGACTTCATGCGCGCCTGCTTTGCCGACGCGCAGATCATGCTCGAGCGCGCCTATGCGCAGATTGACGGCAACGGGCAGGAAAACATGGCCTTGTGCTGCGACTTTCTCGCCTGGCGGCTCTCGCTCTGCACTTCTTTCACGCCGCGCGAGTCCTTTGAGCAGCGGCGCGAGGCGCTGCTGCAGCAGCACAACGTTGCATGGCTCAACATTCTGCAAAGCTCCTGCGCCTATTACTATGCGCTGCTGGGACTGCCCGAAAAAATTCCCGCGGTCTTCCGCGAGCATCAACTCGCCTCCATCCACTTCCTCGCGCCCGGAAAGCCGATGATGGAGCTTATCGAAAATCAGGTCTACCTCGCCCAGGGCGAATATGCCAAGGTCATTGGCCGCAGCGAAGCGCTGCTCGGTATGTGCCAGGCGATGCACTACGCGCTCGTCGCGCTACACATCCGCCTTCAGACTGCCGCGGCCTACGAAATGCTCGGCAAGCGCGAGACGGCAGACGAACTTTTGATCTCTGCCCTCGCCGCGGCGGAGCCGGACGCGCTCTATCTGCCGTTTGTCGAAAATTACCGCTATCTCAAGACGGCGCTCACGCGCGGCGCGGGTGCGAAATTTGCCGCGTTTGTCCGGACGGTCACACCGCTTGGCGAGGACTTTGCGCGCCGCTGCGGCGAAAAGCGTGCGGAAGGCTCCCGTCCCGCCGCCCTCGCGGGCCTCACCGAGCGCGAAAGCGCCATCGCCGCGCTCGTCGCCAAGCGCCTGAGCAACCGCGAGATCGCCGAGCAGCTCTTTTTGTCCGAGGGAAGCGTGAAGCAGTACATCAACCAGATCTACTCGAAGCTCCTCATCACGGGCGACGTGCGCACCAAGCGCAAGCGGCTCGCCGAGCTCGCCGCGCCGAAGAGCTAAGGCACAGCAAGGACGCAGCACGCCTATTTTGCATTGATATTTCTAAGAAATTATCTAACCTTTGGTTAATACCAACTTTTTCCGATCCACCGTACAATGGCTGTACGGTGGATCTTTTATTTTCCGGAGGGGAGGAATGCCTTTGTACCGAAAATACATCTCAGCCGTCACACCGCTCCCGGACTACATTCTTCGGGTGGACTTTGTCTCCGGCAGCCGCCTGCTGCTCGATATGAAGCCCTATCTCGACAAGCTCCGCTTCCTCCCGCTTGCCGATCCCGCGGTGTGGAACAGCGCCATGACGAACGGCATCTTTGTCCGCTTCGACAATGTGGAGCTGAGCCATGACGAAATTCTGTCCATGGCGGAACGGGCGCACTGAGCGCGCCGATTTTTGAAAATTGAGAGGAGAACAACATGAAAAACGCTTGTAAACACCTTGCCCTTTGCACCCTGACACTGATCCTTTGCCTCGCCCTCGCCGCCTGCGGCAGCGACAACTCCGGCGACTCCGCGGACTACGGCAACGACTCCACTGTGCCGTCGACGATCGACGGCTTTGTCAAGGAAAGCTACGACAGCTATGATTACAGCGCTTTCGAAGGTTACTATCTGCCCGACAGCGGCACGGACTTCGACTATCTCATCATCGACACCAACGGTTCGCGCTGGCGCATCGGCAGCAACGACGACCTCGCCGCCAGCGGCTATTTGCAGTACGACGCGGACTATGACTGCATCTACGCCTACAACGAGCACGACGGCGTCGCCTATCAGTTCTCCGCCGACGGCAGCAGCGTGAACATCTATTCGCTCGGCTCGTTCACCTATGAAATGAGCCTCGACGAGTTCGACGCGCAGGCCGAAGACTACAACAGCAGCGACAGCTCGGTCGATCTCTCTTACCTTGCGGGCATCTGGTATCTGGACGGTGATCTCGACGCCGACAGCTACATCTACATCGACAGCAGCGGCGGTCTCTGGGGTCTCTACGAGCGCGCGCCCGGCGCGGAGACGACCGAGGTCGACGGTGGCTTTATCTCGGCCCCGACCGATGTGGACGACGTGTACTATGCCGTTTCCACGACGTATCAGGACGTCACCTATGAATTCACGCTTTTTGACACCGATTCCATCGTATGGGGCGGCGAGAACGACTACTACGAGCGTCTTGAGTAAGCCGTTTTGAAAAAGTGAAGAAGGGAGAAAAGAAGATGAAAACTTCCCATCATTTCCTTGCGGTGCTGCTTGCGGTTCTGCTCTGCCTGAGTCTGACCGCCTGCGGCGACAGCAGCGATGACGTCACGGGCGACGACTGGCGCGCGAGCGGCGTGGTCGCCGCCGAGGGCACCATCACGCACGAGGGCGAGGGCAGCGTCAAGGTGCTCGTCACCGTAGGACCCGAGAGCGCGGCGTTCTACCGCGACGAGCCCGAGCAGGAGCTTTTCGACAGCGTGTCCTTCCCCGTGACGGTCGAGGACGCGAACGACGACGGCACAGGCTTTGACATCTCATTCGACGACATCACCGGCGACGGCGAGAGCGACGTCGTCGTGACGTTCCAGCACGCCGACATGAGCACAACGCAGATGGTCTGGTTCTGGGATGCCGACGAGCGCTATGTCTTTGAGCCGGATTACTCCTACTTCCACGAAAACGGCGTGCAGACCGACCTGACCGACACGCCCTATTTCTCTGACAACGGCTTACAGATCAACGCTGCGGTCAACACGGGCACTTATCTTCTGGAAAACGGTGTTGCCTGCTACTCCGGCCTTGGCGACGGCTATGAGAGAAATGACTGCTACTGGGAGGTCGTGAAGCACAGCGACCAGTCGCACGACGGCATCCGCGAGATTCAGTTTGACGCCATCTGCTACATTCCCGAGAGCTCCATCCCGTACTTCACCGAGCAGTACATCACCAACACCGACAGCGAGCTCTACGACTACTACACCGGCATGTGGTTCACCGCCGCCACCGCCTACGGCAACAGCCAGCGCGGCGACAACTACTATGTTCATACCGTCAATTATAACGGCAACGAATACCTCATCGAATTCGCCTACTCGACCGACTGGCAGTACAACGTCAGCGATTGGGCGATGGTGCTGACCAAGAGCTACATGGTCTACCTGCCCGACGATTACGACGGGCTGGTCTTCGCCGCCATGCCACAGCTCGACAACTATAAGGACTGCGCCAGACGGATGCAGCTCGATAGTATCGCACCCGAGGCGAGCATCATGGACATTGACCTTGTCGACCCCTACAACACGCTGTTTTTCAGCATTTGCTACTAAAAAGGCGGTGAACAGCATGACGCACCGAACGTATCTTCTGCCGCTCGTGCTCGCGCTGCTGCTCCTGCTGAGCCTGACCGCCTGCGGCGACAGCAGCTCTGATGATCCGCAAAGCGGCTATGAGACCGTCATGGACATGGAATTTCTCGACGGGATGTGGAGCATCGACGGCACCTCGAGGCTGTACTTTGACAGTGAGGAGGGCTTCTATGCCTACCGCACCGGCTGGGGGCTCGGCGGGCGCGGAGAATTTGAATTGTCCGAGGCGAGCGGCCGGCCGATGATCTTTTTCAACGGCTTTCTCT
>CEAC01035936.1_pt1 | contig 12537 bp, 12 predicted proteins | sample 557411 | NCBI WGS metagenome assembly CEAC01 (sample SAMEA3182094, study PRJEB8094) | gut metagenome | biome: human; feature: gut; material: Stool; isolation source: human stools | place: Canada | collected 2012-02-21
CTGGAACTCGGTATGATCCGCTGTCTGGATGAGATCGGTGAGCAGATCCGCCGCGCACTGGGCCTGTCTATGACGGCGGCACAGATGGAAAGCGTGCTGCGCGGCGATGCTGTCCATATCAACGAGGATGCTAGAAAAATTATTGACCGGCAGGCAGACGCCTATGTCCATCGCCTGCTCTCCGCCATTACGGAGAGCGGACTGGATACCCGTGCCATGCCTGCTGTTTTTCTGGGCGGCGGCGCGGCGCTGCTGAAGCGGAATGTATCCGCTGCAGACGGCCTTTGCCGCCCAGTCATCCTTGACGATGTGTCCCTCAATGCCAAAGGCTATGAGCGGCTGGCAGAGCGGCTCACAAAGAACGATGAGCAGTAACAAAAAGCGGATCAATCTGTCCTTTTCCATGTCCTCACCCATCCAGCGCAGGGCGTGGAAGAAGCTGACGGAGATCCCCGCAGGACAGCGTACCGCCGCGGTCTGCCGCATGGTCTGTGAGTATAAAGGGCAGCAGGAACTGCTGGACGCCGTTCGCCAGACCATCCGACAGGAACTGCGGGGAATGCAGCTCACCAAAGAAGAAGCGCAGGATAGCGTCAGAGCCGGGGATGTAGATGAAAGCGTCCTCGGCTTTTTGCTTGCCCTGCAGGAAGGAGATGAGATGACCTGATCCGATATTTTGATATGTTCGCCGGCATCGGCGGCTTCCGCACGGGATTGACCCGCGCGGGAGGTTTCCAGTGCGTAGGACACTGCGAGATCGACAAATACGCCAATGCCAGCTATGAGGCCATTTATGAGCCGGGAAAGGAGGAACGATATTATCACGATGCCACAAAAATCGACCCCGCAGACCTGCCGGACTTTGACCTTCTGTGCGGAGGATTCCCTTGTCAGGCATTTTCAATCGCTGGCAGAAGAAGGGGCTTTGACGACACCCGTGGCACTCTCTTCTTTGAAATTGCCCGATTGGCTCAATCCAAACGACCTTCGTATCTTCTGCTCGAAAACGTTCCGGGACTGCTGTCGCATGACAAAGGCCGGACGTTTTCTGTCATCCTCGCCACGCTTAATGACCTGGGGTACCGCGTGGAATGGATGGTGCTTAACAGCAAATTATGTTCAGCTGAACATAACAAGCAGTCAAAGATTCAATATAAGTATTTACATGGTGCAGCTCAAGCAGGTGGAAATGCTCAATGCCGGACTCCAGCAGAAAATACTCAAAGCGAAATAGCCTGCTCCGCCAAGTTCTGATAGAACCTTCAGCCACTTGGTTTTGGCGCAAACTGTCCAAAAAGCCTTCAAATAGCTCCTTATAGGCTGGAGAAAAGCCCTTCAAGGTGATACTTGATTGCTTAAAGACCATCCCATACTGTAAATAATCGTCCAACATATGAATAGCCCGGCTGACATTCTGAGATATATCCCTATCGCCAAGATCGGCACCATACCGTTCCCAGACAAATCTCCGCTCTAAATCCACGGTGAACTCAGTTGTCTGATGCGCTTCGCAGTATACAATCAACTCCTTCCATGTCGCGTCTAACCTTAAAATCGTGCTTTCACTGTAGCCGAGTTCAGCTAAGTGTGACTTTAACTTGCTGATCGTTTTCCTGAGCCATTCGCTCAATGAGCCTGTGTGCTCCATCGTCATTAGCATATTCCTCCTATTAGTTGATATGGCAATGCCATTGTTTAAATTATACGGAATTATGTTAAGTGTGACGATGATTTTTTCTGATTTTTCATCAGTTTTAGGAGGTGACTTTACATTATTTTCTGCTATACATTAAGCAAACATTTTGGAGTCCCGCAATCCAGAAGGCGGCTGTTCCTTATCTGCTAAGCTGATCCAGGCCCCCATCCGGGCGGTCATTCGAAAAGGAAAAGGCCACTATGTCTGTGATGAGCGTCTGATGCGCCGCCTGCGGCAGGTAGACCTGGAGCGAAAAAATCCGCTGGCTGCCCAGGCCCTCCTCTCCCTGCGGGATCATTTGGACACAGACCAAGCCCCCCATCTCAGCCAATATGATCGAAACCGAGTATGTGTCCCCTCCGTGTGTGATTGCCGCCGGGATGGCTGCCGGTACCTCTGCTATATGGAAGCCTGCAACTCTGACCGCTATCTGTTTCAGATCTGTAACCACAATCTGCTGCTGGCAGACGCCATCCATCGTGGCAGCGGTCACCGCCCCATCCTGCCGGACGTCGGCGCTTTGATTATTGATGAAGCACACAAGCTGCCTGAGACTGCCCGTCAGATGTTTGGCATTACCCTGGCAGCCAAGGACATCCGCACGCTGATTCGCACCCTACGGGCGGAACGATATCTGCTGGCATCGGAATCCCTGGCTGATATGGCATCGGCGCTTCTGAAGCTCATGTCTCTGCCCCCTGATGGTAACCGCCCTTTTTCGGACTATGTCCGACACATGATAGGACCAGCCCGAACCCTGGCTACCATCCAGAGGCAGCTCGGCGGGGTACTGACACCAACCGCCAGAAAGGAATTGGATCGGATATCCTCCGCAGTCCATCTGTTTTTGGAGGAACGCTCTGACCTGGTATTCTACACTGCGGCGGATGACGATGGCGGCACATTGCTGTGCGCCTCCATCTCTGACCTGACCGCCCAGCTCCAAGCAACACTCTGGTCACAGCCCCAGCCCGTCCTCCTTACTCCCGGAACGTTGGCCATAGGTAAAGACTTTTGTCGTTTCAAAGAGGAGGCTGGCCTCACCGATAACTCTCGGGTGGAGGAATCTGTTTCGCCCTCTCCCTTTGATTACCGGAAAAACTGCCTGCTCTATTTTCCCACGATGCCGCCCAGGCAGCACGAAGCGGACTATTTTGCCAAGCTGGCCGAGGAGATCCGCACATTACTGATTGTGGTTCACGGCCATGCGTTGGTACTGTTTACTTCTTATGCAGGCATGTCCGCTGTGAAGGATCGTTTGAAGCAACAGCCCCTTCCGTTTCCACTGTTTACCATGGGACGGAACGCCCCGCACACCATGGCCCAGTTCAAGGCGGCACCCGGAAGCGTTCTGTTTGCCACCGGCGCTGCCTGGGAGGGCTTTGACTTTCCCGGAGACTGCGTCTCTTTGCTGGTCATCCCCCGACTACCGTTCCAATATCCGGACGCCTTGCAAGAAAAAAAGAGAGAGGCATATCCAGACCTTCGCTCTTTCATCCGGGCCGTGGCTGTACCAGAAATGCAGATCAAACTCAAGCAGGGTTTCGGTCGAGCCATCCGCTTGGAGACTGACACCTGTGCGATTGCCATTTTGGATGAACGAGCCGCCAGGGGCAGCCGTTACTTCCAGGATGTTCAATCCGCTCTGCCGGAAATGTCTATCACCAGCAGTATCTATGCGGTAGAACGATTTATCCAGCGAGTCAAGGATGAGAGCTACTTTGAGGAGGCTGCGTGATGGAGATCCGAAACGAACTGCGCTACCTGTTATCGGTGGGTCTGTGGGAACGGATGGCCGCTGACGGCCTGCTGACCAAAGAAGAACTGGCCAGAGCCAAACGGCTGTCCGCAGAACGATACCGGCCCGGAACTGTTTGGGAATAGTGCTGGCTATTCCCGCAGGGGTGTGGTATGGTTTCGTTGCCAAAAAAGATGGAAGGAGGCGAATGAGAAATGGCTGAAGTACAAGTAATCCCACCCAAGGCAGCGAGACCAGACACCATGCGGGTAGCAGCCTATTGCCGGGTCAGTTCTGACTCGGCAGACCAGCTCCATTCCTACGCCGCCCAGATCCGGGCCTATACGCAGGCGATCAACGCCCACGATGGCTGGGATTTGGTGGACATCTACGCAGATGAGGGCCTGACCGGCACCCGGATGGATAAGCGGGAGGACTTCAACCGCCTGATGGCAGACTGCCGGAAGGGCAAGATCGATAAGATCGTGGTCAAGTCCATCTCCCGATTTGCCCGAAATACCTGCGACTGTCTCGCCACCCTGCGGGAACTTTCCGCGCTGGGTGTGACCGTCAAATTTGAAAAAGAGAATATCGACACTGGAACGCTCACCTCAGAACTGATGGTGAGCGTTTTCGCTTCTCTGGCCCAGGAGGAATCCATCTCCATCTCCAAAAACCAACGTATGAGCTATCAGCGCCGCATGGAGCGTGGGGAGTTTATTACCTGCTCCGCACCATTTGGATACCAAATCGTTGATGGTAAGAATCTCGCAATCGTAGAGGACCATGCAGAGATCGTAAAGTGGATCTTTGCAGCCTATCTAAAAGGATATAGCTCCGAGTGGATCGCCCGGGAGTTAAGTGAGAATGGGCCTGCCCCCCTTCATGGTGGACAAAAATGGCATCAGCAGACCATTCGAAAGATCTTAACAAATGAGAAATACATTGGGGATGCCCTCTGTCAGAAAACCTACACAACCAACACATTTCCATATCGCAGGAAAGACAACCATGGCGAAGCGGACCAATATTATGTAGAACATACCCACCCTGCCATCATCAGCTATGAGGACTTTCAAAAAGTTCAAGAACTGCTGAAACGGCGGGCAGAGCGACAGTCGATTCCACATAATCAGACTCGCTTGCTCGGAAGATCATCTGTGGACAGCGTGGGACGCTATACCTGCGGAGAATTTCGAAAGCTGGATATGTTACCTGGGTATGCCGCAGGCATGACAGAAAGGCTGCCGACTGTCCCAATGGAAGGATCAGGGAGGGCAGCATCCATACGGCATTCCTTCGGATGTACCACAAGCTGAGAACCCATGACGGCATCGTGCTGGCACCTGTGTTGAAGCAAATGGAGGCCTTGTCAGATGCCCTACATCGCGGCAACCCGGCCATGCTGGCGGTCAACACAGCCATCGCCGCGGCATCCGAGCAGAGTTACCATCTCACCAAGCTGCACACGGCAGGTCTCCTGGACGAGACTGCCTTATCCACAAAGCAGGCGGAACTCAACGCCAAGCTGACAGAACTGCGCCGGGAGAGGCGAAAGCTGCTTTGCAATGAGGATATTGATGAACAGGTGGATGCACTTCGCCTAACGATCGATACCATCCGAAATGGTCCGGAGACTCTGTCCAGCTTTGACGAAGCCCTGTTCACCAAGCTGGTGGAACGAATCGTTGTAGATACCCAGAGCACCATCCGCTTTCAACTATATGGCGGATTTGAATTCCAAGAGACGCTGGAGGCGTAGGCAATGGCAAATCGGAAGATATTGTATGGCTACCATATCATACACGGCGATCTGGTTATCCAGGAGGAGGAACGACTCACTGTTCAAAATATATTTACCACCTATCTGGCCGGGTTATCCTATCAGGCACTGGCAGACCGGATGAATGCGGACAACATCCCGTTCTCTCAGGAATCGCCGCTGTGGAGCAAGCACAAAATCAAGCGAATGCTGGAAAACTCTCGCTATGCCGGGGAAAATGGATACCCACCCATTATTGACCAAGATACCTTCCAGCAAGTGCAGGAAAAGATCTCAGAAAAGACAAGTGGGAAGTTTCCACGCCGGACGGAATCGGATGGCTTATGGGCAAAGCTGCGAAGCGGATGCTGTCAGACTCGCCTGCTCCGAACCGGAGGGCCAATCGGGCATACCGGAAACGTCCATCTGAAATGTTCTGCCTGCAGAAACGCATTTGTTGTCGGGAAGGAGGAACTGCTTGCGCAGACGGCACGGCAGCTTACGGCACATGAAACGCCCGTATGTAAGCCATACGCGCCCTCTGCGGAGGCCGTTCGCCTGGCCAACGCTATTAACCGGGCGTTGGAACAGCCAGGAGACGGTAAGGAGGCTCTCTCCCACATCCTGCAAGGGGCAGCCGCCCGATATGCCTGCTGTGATGATGGTGTGGATACGGCTGGAAGTCGAGCACAGCCCGACCAAATCGATTGGGATCGCTTCGAACGAACGGTCTCCCATATCATAATCGGAACAGATAACGCAATCACCGTACACTTTTGATTAGGAACAGAAAGGACAGCAAAATGGAACAATCATCACTGGAACGCACCGTCCACCATATTCCGGCATCACGGTCCAATGTAGCAGGCAACAAGACGAGACTCCATGGCAGGCAGCGGGTGGCGGCTTACTGCCGGGTCAGCACCGACAGCGAGGAGCAGATCAACAGCTACACCGCCCAGAAAGCCTACTACACCCAGAAAATTGAGGAGTCCCCAGATTGGGAACTGGCCGGGATCTTCGCGGACGAGGGGATCACCGGAACCAGCATGAAAAAGCGCAAAGAGTTCAACCGGATGATCACCGCCTGCAAGCGGGGCGGGATCGACCTCATCCTCACATAGTCTCTCTCCCGTTTTGCCCGGAACACCGTAGACTGTCTGGAGACGGTGCGGATGCTGAAGGCCAGGGGGATCGGGGTCATCTTCGAAAAGGAAAATATCAATACGCTGACAGAGTCCAGCGAGTTCCTCATCACTCTGTTCAGCGGATTTGCCCAGGCCGAGAGTGAATCACTCAGCTCCAATATCCAGCTGGGTATCCGGATGGCAATGAAAGAAGGAAAGGTCAACTTCCACTACAGATCCATGCTGGGCTACCAAAGAGGAGCGGACGGTAAGCCGGAGATCGTACCGGAGGAGGCCGAGGTGGTACGGCGAATCTACCGCCGGTACCTGGAAAGCTGCAGTGAGGGCCAGATTCAGAGAGAACTTACCCAGGATGGGATCGCCACCGCAAAGGGTGTCAAGACATGGTCCCATCAGATCGTGCATAACATCCTCACCAATGAAAAATATGCGGGAGACGCCCTGCTGCAAAAGGCATTCACCACAGACTGCATCAGCAAGAAGGTCAAGAAGAATACCGGCGAGTTGCCGCAGTATTACATCAAGGACAACCACCCTGCTATTATCCCGCGGGACATCTACCAGCGGGTACAGGAGGAGATGGCACGGCGGACCAGCAAGCGAAAGATTCTGCAGAAAAGCGGAAAAACAGAACAGGGCAAATATTCCGCCAAGTATGCGCTCAGTGAGCGGCTGGTCTGTGGTGAGTGTGGTTCCCCCTATAAGCGGTGTACCTGGGCCAGGAACGGCGTCAAACGGATCGTCTGGCGGTGCGTCTCCCGGCTAGAATTCGGGAAAAAATACTGCCATAACTCGCCTTCCATGGCAGAGGACAAGCTGCATACCGCGATCCTCACGGTGCTTAACCGGGTAGTCGAAGCAAGCGATGGCCTGCAGGATGAACTTGCAGAGACGCTCCGAATGCTATGTACTCCGGAAGGGGACGGGAACAACTTGATGGAATTAGAACGCAGCATGGAAGCACTTACCACACGGCAGAATACACTGTTGGATCAGGTATTGGCCCACATGGATGACCTGACACTAACAGAGCAGCTCAAGGCCCTGTTGGAAGAAAAGCAGCACCTGCAGACACGGATTGATGCAGCGAAGAAGGAGGCAGCCAACAGAATCAACGAGGACTCACGTATGGCAGAGTTAGCAGCTTACCTGGAGGAACACCTCAGTGGCTTCCAACAGTATGATGACGGGATCGTTCGCAAGATGATTGAACGGGTCACTGTAGTCGATGAGGAAACAATCCGGGTCAAGTTCCGATACAGCGATTTGGAGATTGAACAGACCGTGCGCTAGAATAAAAGTACGAAGGAATGGCTGTGCTAATGCACTGCCATTCCTTCGTACCTATTTGCAGTTGGCTTTGTCAGTTATGTCGGTAAAGAAAACCACGCCCAACGTACAGACTTCCTTTCATCCTGTTCAGATTACGATTTGCTTGGAGCTTCTGACCCAATTTCTAAAAGATCATTCCAGAGTGAGTCAATCTGAGCAGAATTAAATGTTATTTCAGCGCACAGCTTGTAAAGGCGGCGCTTGTAAACGGTCTCCTTGGCCGCGTATTGGCCCTGGATAAAACAGGCGGTACCGAAGCAGAACTTCACGGAAGAGATGTCCTCAGAAGGGACTGTGGTCAGTACACAGTCTTTTCGCAGTTTTCCCATCCTGCCCAATATGAAATCGGCCTGATAATCATTCCGGTTATAGCGGACGATAACCTCCTTTGTATGCGCAGAAAAAATTGTGCGGAGGATGTCATCGTTGAGCAATTCTGCCAAAAACGGTGCCTGGATAAAGATGCGCGGTGCCTTAAAAGCGGCGCAATGGTACAGAATATCCTGAAGTTCTCCGTCCAGCAGCGGGCGGTCGGCGTAATAGGCCGCTTCCAGTAAATCTGCCCAGTCACTCTGCACTCCACGGAGTTTGAACGCCGCAATCAAGTCGTGGGGCAGTTGTTCCTCCTCCGGGGAAGCGGCGCAAGGACGGTTGGGCGGAGAGAAGAGGTTCCAGGCACCCAAGTGTCGGCAGTTGAGCTGTTCCGCCAGTACATCTGCATAGGCTTGGATTCCAGACTGGAAGTGAAAGGCCAGGGAGCGATCCGCCTGATTTAGATATACGAAGCAGAACTCGCGCTGATAGGACAGTGTGTGATAGGAGATATCAAGAATCCGATACAGCTCAGCGCTCTCAGCAGTACTCTGGAATACCACATTGGCCAGACGGCTCTCTCGGTAAATTACCGCTAGCGTATCGAACTGACTGCGCAGGAATTCCAGATTGAGTGGATACTTCTCCAGAAGGTATGCCTGCCCCCGCGGCGGCTCCCGGTAGGTGCCCAAGAGGGGCGTATCCGAGACCTCACCGGTGATCTGGTTTACCGATATGCGGCTGAGCTGGCTGCGCAGGGTCTTGACCTTCTTCTGGCTCTCCAGCACCTTTTTCCCCAAATCAGTCAGGACAATGTCGCCACAGGAAACAGCGGCGAGCTGTTCACTGTCCAGCTGTGATACGATTTGTAGCATAATACTTTCTGGCAGGCCGAACTGATCGGCAAGATCGGGGAGGGATTTGGAACCGATGCGGATGGCGGTGAGGACACATTCTTGAACAAAGGAGAGCACCTGGACACGCCGTTCCCAGACAGTCAAGCCTATTTCCTGGACAGGAATATAGACTGGAACCCGACAGATGAAATCATAGCCGGAAAGCTGCGGAGGAATGTATTTATCAACATTTTTTTGCCATTCAGACAGCATTTGTAAACTCCTTTATATCGATTTCCTGACAAAATTCGGGATGCTCCTGCATATAGCTGAACACATAGGGAAAGCGGTTGCCGGGGATACGGGGATTGCGGAGAAACTTTCCGTCACCGACAATGATCAAGGCCCGTTTCGCGCGGGAGAAGGCAACATTCAGCCGTGCTTCCTCTTTCAAGAATCCGATACGCCGCTGATTGCTGCTTCGGACGGTGGAGTAGATGATGATGTCACGCTGACTGCCCTGGAATGCATCCACGGTGTTGATATCGACTTCAATGTGGCTCAATGGGATTTGCTTGAGGCGGTTCCGGATTAGCTCCAGCTGCGCCCGGTATGGCGTGATGATGCCGATGGAATACTTCTCCCCTTGAGCGGAGATTTCTTGGTTCAGCCTTTGCAAGCAGCTTTGGATCACAGTGACTTCCAGATGGTTGATGTATCCGCGTTGGTGCCCAACGGATTGTTCAAAGCGGGCGGAACCGGCATTGGAGGTGGTTAGCCAGGTGATGGCGCGGTTATTGAGCATGGGAAGGTTCGTAGTTCGCTCAGATGCCTTAACGCCATTTTGCACTTTACTATCGTAAAAAAGAAAGCTGATGAGATCGCCGATCGCTGGATGCATCCGGTACTGGGTGGAAAGCGTCTCTTTACAGCTGTCGGGCAGGATGTCAAACAGTTTCCCGAACCCTGTGTTTTGAAGCTCATCGATCTGGGAAGACTGGAAGCTGGCTTTGAGGGCATTCCGATCAAAGACCGGTGGCAGTTGCTTGTGGTCGCCCACTAAAATTGCTTTTCGTGCCCGAACCAAGGGAACCATGATTTCCGGCAGAGTTGCCTTTGCTGCTTCGTCTACAATCACATAGTCGAAGGTCGAGTCACGGACGCGGGGATCCGAAATGACGCCAATGCAAGTACCTACGATAATGGAAGCGTTTTTGATATAAAACTCTCCCAGCTCATTGCTCTCACTGATGCGTCGGATCCATTGTTCGGAAATCAGGCAGCTCTGTACGTAAGGATTGGTGCGGCTTTTCCCGTAAGTGTTTTCAAAGTCTGTGGCAACCCGTTCCAGACGTATGCGTTCTGTTTCTTCCAGATTTGCAAGTTTCAGCTCTTCCAACACTTGTGCGTATTTACAGAATGGCTCCATGGGGATGTGCTGTTCCAATAAACGTTGGGCCAGCCACGCTTTACAGTTCTCAACGCTTTCCTTCACCCATAGGGTCTGGCAGTGGTCCAATCCGAAACGTTCATTGATCTTGGGGTCAATATTTTCCTCGTGACCAATACGGATGGTCGTATGTTCCAGATAGGCTGCAAGGTCTTCCAGCAGTTTATCCACGGCGGCATGAGATTGGGACACAATCAAAATTTTCTGATCTAGTGCAGGATTCCGTTGGTTTTCCCCAAGAATCTGCCGGATTACTTCCACCAGGACATTGGTTTTGCCGGTGCCTGGAGGCCCCTGGATCAAAGCAATATCCTCCGCCTCCAGCGCTTTCCGGACCGCGCGCTTCTGGGTAAAATCCAGCTGTTTATTATAGAAGCAGGGCATAGCCTTGAGCTGGAAATACCCGGGCTGCTCGGCACCCACAAAAATGCTCTTCAGATTTCCGCCGTTAGCGGTTTCAGATCGGCGGAATTCCTCCAGTGCTGCCTCCTGGCGGCGGTACTGCTGGATCTCTTTGCGGTAATCCAAACAGATAGAACCATTGTTCGGCAGCCGGGGCTTCCTGGGTGCGGCCTTGATAGCCATCACAGCGCCGTCCTCCCGGTATTCCCAGAAGGTACCGACCTCTGCCAGAATTGGCTTCTTTTTGAAACGCCCACGCTGCTCAAAAATAAACAGGGTATCCTGGCTGAACGTCTCATCCGGCACGCTGTCCGGATCCAGCCGGAACAGGAACATCCCGTCTTCATAGCGGACACTTGTGTAGTACAACCGGACAGTATTCTTAGACGCGTCTGCAATCATAGCTTGGATGAATTCCCGCCAGATACCGTACTGTGTGTCGTATTCCCGGTCGATATTTTTCTGCGAGTGGATATCCGCTTGAAAATCAGCAACCCGGTTGCTTAGGATCTGGCTGCAATTGTTGGGAAGAGGGGTGTTTGCGATTCTGTGCGAAAACAGAAATTGAAAATGCCCAGGAACCTCCATGGAAAAGCGCTTGTGCTGCTCCCGCTTGAAGGCATCCAGCCGGCGGAAAGAGACCACCTGGAAAAAATCGTCCGACAAAACGCATTCCATTGAGATGCTGATGCCGTCAAAGCAATAGATGGAGGTCTGCCCCTCGGCACGAAGACGGATCAAGCCGCCCGCAAACTGGGCGGGAAGGAAGCTGTCCAGCAACTCTAAATAGGGCATATCCCGCCGTACTAGGTTACGTCTTTTCAAATCGTCGAGCGCATTGGTGGGGACGGCGAAAAAGTACCGCTCGTCGCTGCCGCAATACCGCTGGTAGAGCGGAGCCAGGGCCAGTTCGCAGTCATCAATGTTTTCATATCGGTCCGCCGGGGCAGGGGCACACATCTTCAAAAGGACTTCCTTTAACTTTACATCGATGCCGCCAGCGGATTGGATAGCCGTGGGCATTTCAGCAGCCGTCACTGGGACTTCACCGGTGAAAAGAAAATAAATGACAGCACCCAGCGAATAGATATCGCTGCGCTCTGTTGCATTTTCACTGTGGACGGTTACTTCCGGCGCGGAATAATTCTGGGTAGCAAACTGATATGTGGTTCCGTCCTGGAACATCCCGCGGATTTTTGCGATTCCGAAATCAATCAGCTTCAGCTCAAACGAGTCGGTAATGAGGATGTTGGAGGGATTGATATCCCGGTGAATCACGGAGTTTCGATGGGCGTGTTGGATGGCATTGGTCAGTTGCTTTACCAGGTTGTACCGGGTTGAGGCATTCGGAATCACATCTAGCATCTGGGACAGGGGGCGTCCCTGAACATACTCCATGGAAATGATGCCTTCACTCCGTCCATCCGGAGCGGCCTGGATATCCGAACGGAATATACGGACAATGTTCTCGCAGGCCTTCAGCCGCGTCAGGGCCTGTGTTTCCTTCTGAAAAATAGCTCGGTAGATAGGGGCCTCCAGATTCTGGACTCGCTTCACCACAAAGCGAAACCCTGCTTCATTTTCCACCAACTCTACAATTGTTCCGGAGTCCCTTTGCCTGCTCAGCGTCTGAATCACTTTTTCCTCCATGAATTGTTCCTTTCTTACCTCAATAGATGGCCTGAATGCGTGGTAACAGGATATTAAAAGTATAGCATAGCCAACGGATATCTGCAACTGTACACATAGTCGACAGGATATTTCGCAGAATAAAACTGTAGAACATCAAATTAACATAGGCAGATGTATCTTTTTTGGCAACAAAAGACATAAAGAGTTACCGGTATAGATGCGTCTGGCG
>CEAC01024167.1_pt1:0-2500 | contig 12485 bp, 10 predicted proteins | sample 557411 | NCBI WGS metagenome assembly CEAC01 (sample SAMEA3182094, study PRJEB8094) | gut metagenome | biome: human; feature: gut; material: Stool; isolation source: human stools | place: Canada | collected 2012-02-21
CTGCTCGACTTGTTGGTCTCGCAGTCAAGCTCCCTTCTGCCTTTGCACTCTTCGGCCGGTTTCTGTCCGGCCTGAGGGAACCTTTGGGCGCCTCCGTTACTCTTTCGGAGGCGACCGCCCCAGTCAAACCGCCTGCCTGAGAGGGTCCGCAGGGTCGTTACTCCTCGCGTTAGAATCTCAGCAACAGAAGGGTGGTATCCCAACATCGGCTCCGCACCGCCCTAGGGCAATGCTTCGGCGCCTCCCACCTATCCTGTGCATCTGTCACCGGGATTCAATCTCAAGCTGCAGTGAAGCTCCATGGGGTCTTTCTGTCCAGTCGCGGGTAACCTGCATCTTCACAGGTATTTCAATTTCACCGGGCCCCTCGTTGAGACAGTGCCCAAATCATTACGCCTTTCATGCGGGTCGGAACTTACCCGACAAGGAATTTCGCTACCTTAGGACCGTTATAGTTACGGCCGCCGTTCACCGGGGCTTCAGTTCGATGCTTCGCTTTCGCTAACTTCTCTCCTTAACCTTCCGGCACCGGGCAGGCGTCAGCACCTATACTTCAGCTTTCGCTTTCGCAGGCACCTGTGTTTTTGGTAAACAGTTGCTTGGGCCTCTTTTCTGCCGCCCCTTTTAGCTCTGAGCGTTTCTGCTCTTCACTGACCGGGGGCCATCCTTCTCCCTAGGTTACGGATGCAATTTGCCGAGTTCCTTAACGAGGGTTTTCCCGCGCACCTTAGGATTCTCTCCCCGCCTACCTGTGTCGGTTTACGGTACGGGCGGATCTTGTCTCGCTAGAAGTTTTTCTTGGCAGTGTGGGATCCATGAGTTCGTCAAAGTTTCCTTTAACTCCCCATCATGTCTCTGCTTTTAGCTGCAGGGGTTTTCCTCTGCTGCAACATACGCACTTGGACGCGCTCTTCCAGCCGCGCGATCATGTGCCCTCCTGCGTCGCTCCTTCGCTCGATCGACTTGATCCGGTACAGGAATTTCAACCTGTTGTCCATCGCCTACGCTTCTCGCCTCGGCTTAGGTCCCGACTTACCCTGAGTCGACGATCGTTGCTCAGGAACCCTCGGGCTTTCGGTGGAAAGGATTCTCACCTTTCTTTTCGATACTCATACCGGCATTCTCACTTCTTATTCGTCCACATGTCCTTCCGGTCATGCTTCTTCCTTATAAGAACGCTCCCCTACCCATGATATTGCTATCATGCCATAGCTTCGGTTCCGTGCTTGAGCCCCGGACATTTTCGGCGCAGCGTCTCTCGACCAGTGAGCTATTACGCACTCTTTAAATGGTGGCTGCTTCTGAGCCAACATCCTGGTTGTTTATGAAATGCCACATCCTTCGCCACTTAGCACGGCATTGGGGACCTTAGCTGATGGTCTGGGCTGTTTCCCTTTTGACTGCGGCCCTTATTAGTCGCAGTCTGACTCCCAGGTATGATTGCAGCCATTCGGAGTTTGACTGGGTTTGGTAACCGGGTAGGTCCCTCTCCTGATCAGTGCTCTACCGCCTGCAATCTTTTCCCTGAGGCTAGCCCTAAAGCTATTTCGGGGAGAACCAGCTATCTCCACGTTCGATTGGAATTTCACCCCTACCCACACCTCATCCTAACCCTTTTCAACGGATATAGGTTCGGTCCTCCACACATTTTTACCTGTGTTTCAACCTGGACATGGGTAGATCACTGTGGTTTCGGGTCTACGCTTCCTGACTTGCGCCCTCTTAAGACTCGCTTTCGCTTCGGCTCCGCATTTCCTGCTTAACCTTGCCAGGCTTCGTAACTCGCCGGTTCATTCTTCAATAGGCACGCCGTCGACCTTATTATTAAGCGGTCTCCGACTGCTTGTAAACATACGGTTTCAGGTTCTCTTTCATTCCCCTCCCGGGGTGCTTTTCACCTTTCCCTCATGGTACTATGCGCTATCGGTCGATATCTGTGTTTTGCCTTGGAGGGTGGTCCCCCCTGCTTCCCACGGGATTTCTCGTGTCCCGCGGTACTCTGGTGCCATCTCCGCGTTTCTCTTTTTCGCCTACCAGGCTTTCACTGTCTCCGGCCCTGTTTCCCAACAGGTTCGGCTAAAGTTCTTCGCGGGTCTGATGGTCCTCAACCCCGGTAAAGTTTCCTTCACCGGTTTGGGCTTCTTCCCTGTTCGCTCGCCGCTACTTGGGGTATCTCGTTTGATTTCTTTTCCTCGGGTTACTTAGATGTTTCAGTTCGCCCGGTTCCCTTCTCATGCTCTTGGGCATGGATGGCTGTGCATCATCACAGCCGGATTTCTCCATTCGGATGTCTGCGGGTCGCCGATTATTTGCATCTCTCCGCAGCTTTTCGCAGCTTGTCACGTCCTTCGTCAGCAGATATCGCCAAGGCATCCACCGTATGCTCTTAGTATCTTAACTTACGTTTTTTACCTTGACTTTTGTTTCTTTTTCCCCGGGGAAAGGGTTCCCTCTCTCCGGGTTTCCTTCAGTACGCCAGAAAATTTTTCTCTTTCGTGAA
>CEAC01024167.1_pt1:5000-12485 | contig 12485 bp, 10 predicted proteins | sample 557411 | NCBI WGS metagenome assembly CEAC01 (sample SAMEA3182094, study PRJEB8094) | gut metagenome | biome: human; feature: gut; material: Stool; isolation source: human stools | place: Canada | collected 2012-02-21
TATTAAAAACTTAAAGCTCATTATATCACCATCAATAATTTTCTGAAATGGCAAAATAAAATCAATTTCATCTTTCTCCAAAACATATTAAATACTTTACTTTACTTTCCCTAAATCAGACAGAAATGGATTTACTTACGGCTCCATCTTTACTTTCCACATTTTCTAATAGTAAAATGAATATAAGAATAATGGTTTATACTTAAATTATCCTTCCATTTTCACGCAGGAGGCCGCCATGAAAAAAACTTCACTTTCATTCATGATCACCGCCGGAATATTGGGTGGCATTTTCACCTTTTCCGTTTCTCCCCATTTGGCGGACGCTTTTGATTTAAGCGGCACCCTCGGTGCAGTCATCGGCGGTGCCCAGCAGTACCGCCAAATCGATGCATACATGGATCACATCAACAATACCGATGATGGCCGCAATGAATATTTTCAGGCTCTCATCAAGGACCTGGGTGTATCGGATAATGATTATTACGCCCGTCTTTTGGATGACATTATGGGACGGCTTACCCAAGGCATCGGTGCATCTGATCCTTCTATTTATAACAAACCCTATTTATACTTTTTGAATGCTGATCAGACATTTAATGCGTCCTGCGGTCTTGGTCATGTAATGACGGTGAATGAAGGGATTTTCAATCTGTCGGAAAATATAGACGAAATCGCCGTGGTCATCGCTCATGAGATGGGTCACGGACAGAAAGACCACGTACTTCACGGCACACGAAAAAAATTAAAGACAGCCATTGGCGGCACGATACTTGCCGGCGCCATAGGCGGAAGCGCTTTTTCAGACAAGGCCATGGGAGTGCTTACTCAGCATATTAACAATGTGCAGATCACCAAGAAAGCGGAATGGGAAGCAGATAATCTGGCTTTCGATTATTGTTACCAGGCAGGCTATAATCCGGGTGCAGGCGCAGCTCTATGGGAGCGGGTCATTGAAAAGAAGGGCGATACTGCCGGAAACTTTATCGGTGAAATCTTCTCTCCCAATGACCACCCCGGCCACAAGGAGCGGCGTGATAATTATGAAAAGAAAATCTCCGCACTGTCCGGCGGCCGTGTAACAATCAAGAATAATTCGGATGTAGTACAAATTAATAAAAAGGATTTCCTCAAACCCGCCCCACTTGCCGACATGAGTTCTACAGAAAGGAAATATCTCGTCATGGGCAATCTTGCCGCCGCTTATGATCACGGGCAGAATATTTATGACGCATATGTACAGAACGGTACGGTGATGCTGGGCAACCAAGCGATTTTCACTCCGGTCAGTGGGGATATTTCCGCAGAAGAAGCTGTTGCCATCCTGAATCGTATCAAGTAACCTCTCAATAAAATGCATTTGCGGCCGTTCCTCCAAAGACGGCCATTTTTTATTGATCTAAAATCAAAAAAGAAAACACCCGCCGAAGCAGATGTTTCATCGAAACTATTTTTATCTCAAAATGGACTGAAGAAACGAGCGCGTCCTTTCGCTTTGAGGATTTTCAAAAATTTGTGTGCTTGTTCCTTCCTCTTCCACTTTTCCGTCTACCATAAAAAGGACTTTATCAGAAACAGATTTTGCGAAAGCCATTTCGTGGGTAACGATTGCCATGGTCATATTCTCATCAGCCAGCTGCTGGATGGTTTTCAAAACTTCTCCTGTCAGTTCAGGATCAAGTGCCGAAGTAGGTTCGTCAAAGAGCATGATATCAGGATTCATGGCAAGCGCCCGGGCGATGGCTACACGCTGTTTCTGCCCGCCGGAAAGACTGCCCGGATAAACGTCTTTCTTATTTAACAGTCCGACTTTGTCAAGAAGAGCGTCAGCAGCAGGAATTACATCCTCCCGCTTCATTCCTTTCACATAGACCGGCGCGGCAAGAATATTATCCAAAACCGTCATGTGCGGAAAAAGGTTAAAAGACTGGAAGACCATGCCCATACGGAGAAGAATCCTCCTTGCCGTCACATCATCGGCATAAACGACTCTGCCGTCTTTTTCCTGTGCCAGGTATTCTCCTTCCACACAGATAGATCCGCCCTGGATGAGTTCCAAATGGTTCAGGCATCGGAGAAGCGTACTTTTTCCCGCGCCTGACGGCCCGATAATGGAAATTACTTTTCCTTTTTCCAAATCCATATCCACACCGTGAAGGATCGTATTTTTCCCAAAATCCTTCCGTATATTTCTCATTTCAATAAAACTCATGGCTTACTCCTCATAAACGGCATAGCGATTTTCAACATAGGTCAGAATTTTCGTCAGAACCGCGGTACAAACAAGATAGAAAACACCTGCCACCAAGAACGGAGTCGTGTCAAAATCACGCTGTACAAACGCACGGGTAACACGCATCAAATCGTTCATGGCAAGAATGTATACAAGGGACGTATCTTTCAGAAGCGTGATGGTTTCATTTCCCAAAGGCGGAATGACGCGTTTCACTACCTGCGGCAGGATAATATGCCACATTGTCTGTTTGTAGGTAAAGCCGAGCACTTTCGCCCCCTCATACTGCCCCCTGCTGATGGACTGGATCCCGCCGCGGAATATTTCTGCAAAATACGCCGCATAGTTAGCTACAAAGGCAAGTATAGCCGCAGGGAAATCGCTGATCTGCAGATCAAAAATCAAAGGCAGCCCGTAGTAGATGAACATAATCTGAAGCATGAGCGGCGTTCCGCGCATCAGATAGATGTACGCCCCCGCCGCCTGACGGAACAGACCGACTTTGGAAATACGTACCATAGCAAGAAGCATTCCGAGAGGAAGCGACAACACGATGGTAAAAATAAATATTTGGGCGGAAACGCCAAGACCGCTGAACATATTCGGCAGTATACGGAAAATGTAATCCATAAATCCCTCTTCAAAAACTTTATTACAGTGTAATAAGAAATCGCCATTTATTATACATCACCTGAGGATAATAAGAAACTTTTTCAAAAGAAAGAGGCCGGCGTGCATTACGCCTGCCCATTTCTTCATTTCAGCTTATTTCAGGACGATATCTTTGCCGAACCATTTCTGGGAAATCTTAGCGGCTTCGCCATTTTTGATGACCTTGTCAATACCATCATTCAGAATATCCACAAGGACCTTATTATCTTTTTTGATTCCAATGGAAAAGGTGTCTTTCGATACTTCACCCGGAAGTTCACGGAACTTATTCGGTTTCTTTGTCATATAGTATTCAATCAGGCAGGTGTCCGCCAGTACCGCATCGGCACGTCCCGATTCCAGATCCATGAAGCATGCGGTCAGATCGGGGTAAGCTTTGATCTCTCCAAAAGACTTTTTCAGATTTTCATCGCGATCCAAAAGCGTCTGCGCCGTGCTGGACTCCTGAATGGACAATTTCTTTCCTTTCAGCTCTTCTGCTTTTTGTACGGCGCTGTCAGCAAGAACTACATAGACTTGTACATTATCCATATACGGTTTCGTAAAAGCAAGAGCTTTCTGCCGTTCCGGCGTCATGGTGAATCCATTCCAGATGCAGTCGATGCGGCCGGATTCCAATTCAGTCTCTTTGCTCGCCCAGTCAATCGGTTTAAACTCAATGGGTATCCCGATTTCTTTGGAAACAGCTTTTGCCATATCGATGTCGAAACCCACGATTTCACCTTTGTCATCACGGAATCCCATCGGCGCGAAAGTATCATCCATCCCTGCCACAATTTTTGTCGGCTTTGCCGATTTGTCGGCTGCCGGAGCCTCCGCTTTCTTTTCACCGCCGCAGCCTGCCACCAATCCGGCAGCGCCGCAGGCCAATGCGCCAATGACAATCATTTTTTTCCAGTTCATATTCGTTCTCCTTTTCTTTTCCACTTTATCTTGCTAAATAAATACTATGACAGTATACTAACTCACCGTTTTACTTTTGTCAAGTAAAGCGATAAATTTTTTGAAGAATTCTTTTGCAGGGTATTCTTATCGTTTCCGGCGGATAGATTCCCCTTCCCGCCATGATATAATAAGCATGGAAAGAAGGGACTTTTATGACTACTCCTGTTATTTATGATATATCTATTGGAAAACATAAACCTCATTCGGGGACGCAGACAAGCTGCCCGTTCTGCCACAGAGAAACACTGACAGATATCTTAGATGAAAAAGGCGACATCATTTGGCTCATGAATAAGTATCCTGTTTTCAGAAACACTTATCCCACAGTGATTATCGAATCGGCAGTCCATGAAGCGGATCTCACGGAATATACCAAGGAAAAAGCGCGGCAAGTCATTTCCTTCGGCCTGGAAAAATGGAATTTGCTGGAAAGAGATCCACGCTTCCGCTCGGTAATCTATTTCCGCAACTACGGTCCCGGTTCGGGCGGTTCCCAGCGCCATCCCCACTCCCAGATTATCGGGCTTGAGGATTACGATTACAGAGACAATATCGACCGCGAAAACTTTCTGGGAACAATCTTTCATGAAGACGAGAATTGCTTTGCTTCCCTTTCATCATACCCCATATGCGGCATGGGGGAACTGAATGTAACACTTAAGACGGACGGCCGCACAAACACTTTTGCCGATACCATTCAAAAAATCGCAAACTACATTCTTCATGATTTCCCTATCCCCTGCAACAGTTATAATTTATTTTTCTACCATATGAAACACATCCATGTGAAACTGTTCCCCCGCTATATAGCAAGTCCGCTGTACATGGGGTATCGCATTACCCACGTCATGGATGATGAAAGCTCAAAAAATATTATCTCAATGCTTACCTCACCCAAATATTTCGGCTGATTACTTTAAGGAGAACCTATTGAAACTGTATGCCTTCAGTGATTTCCACCTCTCCGGCGACCCGCCGACAAAACCGATGGATATTTTCGGAGAAAACTGGAAAAATCACCGTGAAAAAATTCTCTCTGCATGGAAAGAAACCATTACCGCCGGCGACACGGTCATCATGGCGGGCGATATTTCCTGGGCCACTCATCTGGAAGATGCTCTTTCCGACCTGAAAACGCTTTCCGCACTCCCCGGCCGGAAAATAATCGTTCGTGGCAACCACGATTACTGGTGGAACACCGTATCAAAAATGAAACGAATGACAGACAATGCTTTTGAATTTATTTTCAACTCCGCCTTATCTGTAGAAAATATAGCGCTTGCAGGCACACGGGGATGGATCCCCGAGACATCAAAAAAAATAACGGAAGAAGATAAAGTGATTATCCTGAGGGAACAGGGACGGTTAGAACGTTCCCTCATAGAAGCGGAAAAATTTAACTGTGAGAAAATTTTCGCCATTCTCCACTATCCTCCTTTTGATGAGCAGAGAAGGCCTACGAAAATGATGGAGATCATGAGATCCCACGGCGTAACAGACTGCATTTACGGGCATATCCACGGTAAACAGAATTTTAATAACCTGCCAAAGGAACTGGAAGGCATACAGCTCCATCTCACATCCTCCGATTATCTGGACTTTAAACCTCTCCTTCTTACAGAATGGAATGAATCATGAAAAAACTAACAGAAAGCAAATTACTTGCCGGTTTCATTTACGGTGATGACCATACAAAAGAATACATATTCCTGCCGGGAAGCGAATTGGGTGCGGATATTCCCGTCCTTGTTTATGAAACGGCAGAAGGACGTCGGGACTTATCCATGGATGAGGCTTTGGACGTTATCGAAAAAAGAAGTTTAAAGCCCACTATCCACCCGATTTTCGGGAAAAGGACACTATAAAACGCGGTGCATGATAACCCACCGCGTTTTATAGTGTTTCAACTCCATGTTTTCATCCATCACTTCAACATCATTACCGCCATGTGGCGTCCGGTTCTGCCTGCCGCTTTTCTGTAAGAATAAAACAAATCATTCCTGCAATACGTACAGATGCCGCAGTCTTCAATATTTTCCGGCAGAATACCTGCCCGCTCCATAAGCATACGGTTCGCCAGCGGCAGATCGATAAGAATCTTCCCTTCTCCTTTAGGTGCCGAAAGCCTCTTCATTTCTTCTTCATCAAATATCTTTTCAAAAGCCTCCACTACATCTTTTTCCACTTCAAAGACGGATTTACCGATAGCCGGTCCGATCCCCGCTTTTATATTCTTCGGCTCGGCGCCATAACTTTCCTGTAAATGACGCACCGCTTCCCCCGCTATATTTCCTGCCGTTCCCCGCCATCCTCCATGCGCCACCGCAATGGAAGACGTCACGGGGTCATAAAAAAGGAGCGGCGTACAGTCGGCATAATTCAGTCCGAGGGGCACGTTCTTTTCGTTGGTGTACAAGCCGTCGCACGCGGGAATGGCGGAAGTGAAATCCTGCGCGCCGCGTCCGCAGTCCGCCTTTCCCACCTTCTCCATATGGATGCCGTGAACCAATGCGCAGTTCACCAGCCTTTCGGGAATAATGCCGAGGACATCAAAGAATCGTTTCCGATTTTCTCTGACTTTTTCCGGCGCATCATCCGTAGAAAACCCCATATTGAGCGAATGGTATGCCCCTGTACTGACGCCTCCGTTCTTTGTAGACACGGCTGCTATCAGATTCTCATTTTTAAAAACATCAAAAGTAAGGAAAGATACGCCACTTTTCGTTTCAATATGCATATTTTTTCCCTCATTCATAAAAGGTTCCATATCCGCGGGTACAGGCGCAGTAAACTTCATCGCTTCTCCCGTTTCGGGATGGGTGAGAGTGACAGTATGCGCATGAAGCGCCTGGCGGCTTATCAAATCATGATTCCCGCCATACAAATCATCACCTAAAAGCGGTGTCCCCATGTACCGTGCATGGACACGGATCTGATGCGTCCGTCCGGTGAGAAGATGTAGCTTTAAAACGGTATAGTTGTCCCCGTGGCGGAGAACAGTATATTCCGTCCGCGCGGGTCTGCCGTCTTTCCGTACCGTCCACTCAATAATGCTTCCCTCTTTCCTCCCGATAGGCGCGTCGACAATGCCGAACTCTCCGGGAATATAACCGCCTGCCACGGCGATATACTCCCGATGTATAAGATCATGGGAACGGGTCAGCGCATACTGCGCTTTCGCCGACTTGGCGACTACCACCACCCCTGTCGTATTTCTGTCCAGGCGATATACAGGATGGATCCCCGATTTTTCCCCCTTCTTTTGGAAATATCCCGCTACCGCATTCACCAGGGTATCATGGATTCCCGCATTCGTAGGATGGATGATCATTCCTGTCCCCTTGTTCACCACAAGAAGAGTGTCGTCTTCATAGAGAATATCTATGGGAATATCAGCAGGCACAATGTCTGACGATTCATTCCACACCAAACGGACGCGGTCTTTTTCATGAAGAACAGTTTTCGCATTATGAATCCGGACGCCATTGATCCAAACCTCTCCGTTCCACTTTATCCGTTTCCATAAAGCGGAGGAAAATCCTTTATGCCCCCGTATAACATCACGCAAATGGCGCCCCTCATCAAACGCATCCACTTCAAAATCGATTTCCATAGTCCTCACTTTCCTATGTACA
>CEAC01000330.1_pt1 | contig 12440 bp, 7 predicted proteins | sample 557411 | NCBI WGS metagenome assembly CEAC01 (sample SAMEA3182094, study PRJEB8094) | gut metagenome | biome: human; feature: gut; material: Stool; isolation source: human stools | place: Canada | collected 2012-02-21
AAGGCTGTGCGGGAAGTGTTATCGTAAAGGATGGCTGGATGTATTACTGTGGGGCGAAAGGGATTACCGAGACAACAGCTCATGATGATCGTGGTATACTATATTTGGCCAGAGCTAAATTCTTTGGTGGTCATTCGCATACATTTGAGCCGGCAGATCATATGGTGCTTTATGATAAAGCGGCAGGATACACATGTATGGCACTTCTGCCTGATGGTGATATGGCTATTGTTGCCGAACTCGGTAATGAACCGGGATTCCAAAAACTATCAACTCGTCCGGCCGGATGGATGAGATTGGAATTATTTATATTATCTACTAAATAACCTCTTTTAATATGAGAAAAATACATTTAAAGTATTGCCGGGAAGTAATATTCGTGGTAGTGGCCATGCTTTGCTCCATTGGCAGCATATATGCACAAGTCGAGCAAACGGTAAGTGGCGTTGTGAAAGATGTTGCTGGAGAGCCTTTGATTGGTGTCTCCGTATTGGAAGTGGGCACATCAAATGGTGCTATTACAGATTTGGATGGAAAATATACGTTAACATTGACAAAGAGTAAATCAGTTCTTGCTTTTTCATACATAGGTTATGTTCAACAGAATATTCACGTGGATGGACGTAAGAATATTACGGTAGTGATGAAAGATGATGCCATAGGTTTGCAGGAAGTCATTGTCACAGGTTATGGTAAAACCGTAACTAAAGATAAGCTGACTGCGGCTATATCCAAAGTTTCTTCCGAAGTTTTGGAGAAAGGTGTACGCTCCAATCCGTTGACTGCTTTGGCGGGTACGGTTACTGGTGTACGTGTTACGCAGACTTCCGGTCAGCCGGGAGCAGGGCCCTCCATTCAGGTACGTGCAGGTGCTTCTTTGAACGGTTCCGGTAGTCCGTTGTATATTATTGACGGTGTGCAGAAAGACGATATGAACGACATCAACAGTAACGATATTGAATCTATTGAGGTTTTGAAGGATGCTGCTGCGACAGCACTTTATGGTGCACGTGCCAATAATGGTGTAGTTCTAGTGACCACAAAAAGCGGTCATGTGGGGAAAACAACCGTAACATTGAACGTAAATATCGGTAAAGGTTTTGCCCGCGACAACTACGATTTTATGAATGCCCGCGATTATCTGTATTGGGAACGTATGGCGGCAAAGCGTAGCGGAGACGACATGAATCTTGTGAACGGATGGGGTACAGGAAATGACATCACTGCCGACGGAAATAAAAGCAGCAACGGTATCTATAGTACCTCTATTCTGACAGATAAGAATAAATATCTTTTGGATTATGGTTGGCAATCGATGAAAGATCCAGCATCAGACAATTATCTATTGTTCAAGGAAACTGATTTTATGAAGTTGAACACGCAGGATGCCTGGACGCAGGATTATAATGTCTCTTTCTCCGGTGGAAACGACAAAGGCAAATACTACTCAAGTATCGGGTATTATGATGAAACAGGTTTTCCATTGGAGTCGGGATACCAACGTCTGTCTTTCAACCTGAACGGTGAATATAAGATCAAGAGCTGGCTGAAAGCTTCCGGTTTCGTGAATTTCTCACGTTCGGAAACCAATCCTAACTACATGAGCGACGCTAATTTCTGGAGCGTGGTAGCTGCTGCTCCCCCGACCTTTAAAGGAGCTAATTTGGACGGAACGGTTATCACACTACTCAATAATACTCAAAATGCCAATTGGAATGAGATGAAGAACTACTACTATCGCAGAAATACGGCTTACAAGACTACGCTGGGAACTTCTTTCCAAGTGGATTTGATGAAAGGACTGAGCTTGAAACTGAGCGGTATGTGGTATCTTTGGATGAAGGAAACTGAATCTTTTGATAAAGAGTTACCTACCGCTCCCGGTAAGTTGAATTCTAACCGCAAAGCTTCTGCTACTTATGCGCGCAAACTGGATCAGACTTATAACGCCATTCTGAATTACAATGTCTCATTCGGTGACCATAACGTCAGTGCAGTCGGTGGTTTTGAAATGATAGACAAATACAACTACGGACTCTCGGCATCAGGTCAGGGAGCTACTTCCGATGATTTTATCGGATTGCAGTTCACTGCCCCGTTGGACGCAAACGGAAAATCCACCCGTAACATGTCTACCACTCACACACAGGAGCGCATCATGTCCGGTTTCCTGAATGCTACCTACGACTATAAGAGCAAGTATCTTTTTTCTTTCTCCGGACGTTACGACGGTTACTCCAAACTGGTGGACAACCGCTGGGGATTTTTCCCCGGTGTCAGTGCCGCATGGAACGTATATCGTGAGGAATTCATGGAGAAATATCTGGATATATTTTCCAACATGAAAGTACGTATGGGATATGGGCAGAATGGTAACGTGAATGGTATCGGACTGTACGAACTACAAGGTAGTTATGGAACAGCCGGTAACTACAACGGCATCTACGGCCTGTTGATTGACGATATTGCATATCCCGGACTGCGTTGGGAGAAAACCACCTCTTTTGATACTGCCATAGAATTAGGACTGTTTAATAAAGTAGATTTGACAGTAGGTTATTTCAACAAGAAAACTACCGATTTGATTGCCAATGTACCTTTGGCTTCTTCATCCGGCGTAGGCTCAATGACGACAAACAACGGCGCTGTGCGTAGTCAGGGTATGGAGCTTGAAGTCAATTACCGTATTTTTGACCGTAAGGACTTTAAGTGGAATATAGGTGCCAACATTACTTTTGTGAAATCCAAAATCCTGCAATTACCTGATAATGGTAATGAGAACAACCGTCAAGGCGGAACGGAAGTTTACAAAGGCAAAGGTAGTAATGAAACCGTTTGGAAAGGTGGAATACAGGAAGGACAGTCTTACGGTGATATTTACGGATTCAAAATGATGGGTGTTGTGCGTGACGAAGCCGATTTGGCAAACTATGCTTATTACGTAGATAAGATTCCCTCTAAACCGGTATATGGTCCGGCAGCTTATGCACAATTGACGGTTGAGCAGCAGAAAAATGCGCAGCAGTTAGCTCCGGGTGATGCTGTCTGGTACGATGTGAATGGTGACGGAACTATCGACACGTATGATCAGGTGAAGCTTGGTAATGAAATTCCAAAATGGATGGGTGGTTTCAATACATCCGTTACGTGGAAAGGGCTGACCTTGTTTGCCCGATTCGACTATGCGTTGGGATACAAGAAGTGGAATAGCGGTTATCAATATTTCATGGGTATCACTTCCGGTCACTTCAATGTTCCGGATTTGGCTAAAAAGACATGGACGGAAGATAATCCGGGTGCGGAACTTCCGGTATTGATGACTAACGACACTAACTTTAAAAAGAACTATACCCGCAACACTTCATTGTTTTGGGAAGATGCTTCTTACCTGTGTGCCCGTGAGATTTCCTTGAGCTACGATTTACCTTCGCAGTGGACTAAAAAAGCCCTCATGGATAAAGTGACGGTGACGCTTACCGGACAGAATTTATTCTACATAACGGACAATCGTCTCTACACTCCCGAGTATGGAACCACCAGTGGCGACAAGGGCGGATATGCTTTACCTAAGACAGTTCTGATGGGATTAAAGGTTATGTTCTAAAATCATAAAGAAAGATGTATTATGAAAAAAATAAAATATACATTATTAGTGTTGTTGATAGGAGCTATGCAGTCTTGCGGTTATTTGGACTTGAGTCCGGTAGACTCCTACGGTATCAGTAATTACTGGAGTACCAAAGATCAGGCGGAACGCTTTGTGCGTGGCTTGCATTATCGTGTCCGTGAGCGTCAGGAAGTATTGTTCAAGATGGGTGAACTTAGAGGCGGGACTTTTTACGGCTCAAACTCTTCTTTGTTTAATCAGACTATTAGCGATGTGCCGGCTGTGACAAACAATCTTACTGAAGCTAATTATGTGATAAACAACTGGGGCAATTTCTATATGGACATTATGCAGATTAACCATGCCATCCAGTCCGTCCCCGGCAGTTCTGCCTTGAATGAAACAGAAAAGAACTATTATATGGGCGTGTTACACGGATTGAGAAGTTTTTATTACTTTCATCTATTCCGTACCTATGGCGGAGTTCCTCTGATTGAAACAGCACGCGTGATGGATGGTAGCTTTACTCCTTCCGACTTGAATCAGCCGCGGGCCAAGGAAGAAGAAGTCTATGATTTCCTTGTAAAGGACATCAAGGCATCGGAAGATTATTTCGCAGATGACGCATTTACCATCAATTCTACAGACAAAAGTTCTTATTGGAGCAAGGCGGCAACAAAAATGTTGAGAGCCGAAATCCTGTTGTGGGGATGTAAAGTAAAACCTATTGGCGGTACAAGCGTCTACTCAAAAAATATATCGGCCGATTTGGCAGCAGCCAAGCAAGCGTTGCAGGATATCATTGATTGCGGCAAGTATGGCTTTGCTTCCAAGACCAGCTTTGAGGACGTTTTTGATGTAACGAAGAAAGATAACAAAGAAATGATATTCGTTATCCGCTATATGCTGAATGAGAAAGAAAACTTCTTCAGCAAGTTCATGTATCCTACCAATACCAATCTGGTCGGTTTTGAAAATGCGGACGGTGTAGAGTACAAAGGTGACAATGTGAACCCATTGAAACTGAATGGTACTGCATCCAACTACCAGTATGCGAAAGATTTTTTTGATACATTCAGTGAAAACGATATCCGTCGTAGCGCCACTTTCTTTGATGTATATAAGGTAGACGGAGGAGCGGCAGCCATACTCTTGAATAAATATAAAGGGGAGTTGGACAATGACATACGCAAGTTTACAAACGACTGGCCTGTCTATCGCTATGCGGATTTGCAGTTACTACTGGCCGAAATTGTGGCATTGCAGGGAGGTGATCCTGCCGCTTACATCAATAGTGTCCGTGAGCGTGCATACGGTTCCGCTTATGCTGCCAATAAATACCCCCGTAGTGGTGAAACAGCGGAAGATGCAATTCTGGAAGAACGCTCCAAAGAGTTTGTAGGTGAAGGTAAGCGTTGGTATGACATTCGCCGTATGAAGAATGGAGAGTTGGCTAAGGCTCTTCAGATTAGCGTTTCGGGCGATCTTGTCGAGAAGCACTTGTTGTGGCCAGTAGATGCTACGGTAATGTCGAAAGACCCGTTGGTTAAGCAGACACCGGGTTACTAATCCGCCTGTCGGATTCATATCATTCATTAAAATTTAGATTATACAAAGATGAAAAAACAATATATATTTCCAGTCTTAGGATTTTGTGCAGCGTTTTTTGTCACTGCATGCAGTGACGATGACTATGCCCAGACGGATTTTACGCGTCCGGCGGGAGGAAATCAGATCTTCCTCAGTTGCCAGTCACAGTTGGGTGATAACAAGACAGTTTGGGCGGCAGATAGTAAAATTGGTTTCTTCTGCGAACAGACAAAAACAGTCAATCTTGTTGTGGGAGTTGCAGCTCCTTATGTGGGACAGACCGAGGGAATGTTCTACACACACAGGTAGTGTGGGGCAAAGAAACGGGAGAACACACTTTCTATGCTTACATCCCTTGTAATAAGGATAATACGTCAGCGAAAGCAGTGGCCGGAGTTTTGAGTAACTCGCAATTACAGTCGGGCACATCAAACGCTCATTTGACGAACACTGCCTTGATGTATGCGACGGCTAAGTCTGCTGAGGTGGAAACTGCTGTTCCGATGACCTTTAGACATGCATTGGGATATTTAGACATCAGTTGTAAGACATCGGTCAAGTATGTCGGTTGGAAAGTGAAGTCCATCGAGTTTTCTACGGAGGATGGCATTGCTTTGGCGGGTGATTATAAATTTGACCTTACTACCGGTCAGTTTGCTATAGCCGATGGCTCTTCAAAAATAGAGTTGAGAGTAGACAATGCTCCGGCACTCGTTGCGAACGGAGTATTTCACGGATATATGTCTATGAATCCTGTGGACTTGTCAGCGAAACAATGTAACGTAAAGGTAGCGATTGAAAAAGCAGGGGAGGACGATCTTAGCCTGACAGGCAGGATTGCTTCTGTCAATATACTTGCAGGTGACATTAACACATTGAATTTGGAACTGGACAATCTGACTGCCGCACTTTTGGAAGACTTATCCATTGATTTGAGTGCAACGGAAACGGCAAACTGCTATGTGGCAGGAAAGGCAGGGCAGGAATATCGCTTTAAGGCTACCGTTATGGGTAATGGAACGATTACTCCGGCAGTAGAAGGTGATGATACAAAGAAAGGTATCACTCCTTCGCCGTTAGCTCCTGCATCGGCTTCAATTCTTTGGCAAAGCGAAAGAAGCCTGATATCCGGTGTGAAACTGAAAAATGATTATATCTATTTTACCTTGAACGGTTCGGAAGAAACGGCGTTAAAGGCAGGTAATGCGGTTATTGCCGCTTATGATGGCGCAGGAACGATTGTATGGAGTTGGCATATTTGGGTTACAGATGTGGATTTGGATACTAAAGTGCAAACGTATACTGTGCATGCAGATTATAACACATACCCCACTTTTCAGTCACCTGTGATGATGGATCGTAACTTGGGTGCAACGGATGACAAGCTGTGGTCGGCAGCTACTGATCCTAAAGGTTCGCATGGTTTGTTCTATCAATGGGGGCGTAAAGACCCGATTATCGGCCCGAGTGATGATGCGGCAAATGCACACGCCACAGTTTATGATAAGGATAATGAGGTTGTAAGTTGGGACTTTACAGTTACAACATTGATTTCAAGAGAAGATATAGCCAAATATCCGATGAAATATATTAAGGGAGATAATTGGTTGAATGAAGACGCTTATGATTTATGGGGAAATTCAACAGTGTATGCTACTAGCGGTGGAGACGGCTCTACCGGTTCAAAGTCAATCTATGATCCATGTCCGCCGGGCTATCGTGTTCCTCATCCTTATGTGTGGAGTGGATTTACATCGACAGTCAGCGGTGGCAATCATAAAACTGGTGCTGTGACTACCAGTGCTTCAGGTGATATAACGAAACAGGGTGGCGTTACTTTTGCAAATGGCGGAACGGCTATTTATCCTAGTACCGGTTTTATCAATAACGGAGCATTGCAGCGGGTAGCTCCTGCAGGTAATGGATGCATCAGTCTATGGAGCAATGCCGCAACTAAAAAAGACTTCGGGGCACAGTTCTATTACGATGCTACGAATTGTAATACACCTAAAGGAAATAAGCGTACATTTGGTTTTGGTGTTCGTTGCATGAGAGACAATACTGCCAACTAGACACTTACTTTTCATTTCCATAAATCCTTGGCATGTTTTTGAAGAATCATGCCAAGGATTCTTTGTACGCTCGGCATGAGCATTATCTAACGGGTGTAAGTCCCGAGTAAGCCCTAATAGCGGGAATTACATAGCCTATGGCAATGGTGTCCATTGCGAGTTGGAATCAGAAGGAAGTCGGCAGCAAACATCTGACCTGACGAACAGAAACTTTATATAAGGCATTTGACTGGGGGTAAGGTTGCAAAGCGAACCAAAGCCCTATAGCTATTCGGAACGGTTGGTGTAAATGAAGCAGGTATAAGATGGAAAGATAATGCCCTTATCCGAGGAGGTCTCACGGACTAGTTTTTTTTACGAAATGTACGGAGTAAAGCTTGCCGTGAGAAGTCAGCAGAAGTTATAGTAGTGGAGTTATCAAAGAGATAGGACGGAATCCGAATGGTATGAGGGGGTGCAGACTTTCATGTGGATGACCGAAGACAACATCGTGGAAGTACCATTCGACAAGGAACATCTGTTTGAACTTATTCTTAGTCCCTCTAATCTGAATAAAGCCTATAAAGCAGTAGTCAGCAATAAAGGGTGTGGCGGTATCGACAAGATGTCATGCGAATAACTGTTTCCATGGCTTTTGGCTAATAAGGATGAGCTTATAATTTCCTTGTAAAACGGGACATATCGTCCCAATCCTGTCCGCAGGGTTGAAATCCCTAAGGATAATGGCAAGAAACGCCTTTTGGGTATTCCTACCGTGGTAGACCGACTGGTACAACAAGCCATACACCAAGTTCTGACACCAATTTACGAGCGTCAGTTCTCCATGACAAGTTATGGGTTCCGTCCGAAAAGGGGCTGCCATGACGCACTACGAAGAGCGCAGAAGATAGTGGATGCGGGCTACAGATATGTAGTTGACCTTGATCTAGAGCGTTTCTTTGATACAGTCAGCCATAGCAAGCTGAGAGAAATACTCTGCCACACTATAAAGGATGGAAGGGTTGTGAGCCAAGACCAGAGTGACAAATCTAAAGAAATGCGGTGTCCTTGACTGGCAGGCGTATCAATGGGGTAACACTCGACTCGGGTATTGGCGTGTAGCACTCAGCCGTCTGCTTACATTCGCAATGTCTAACGATAAGTTGCGCAGAGCAGGTTATGCTAGCCTAATGGATTATTATCTCGAATGGTACCCAAAATAGGAACCGCCGTATGCGGAACCGCATGTACGGTGGTGGTGTGCTATGTAGAGTTTTCTTAAACTCATAACTGACATTTAGATGGAAGCAGACCTTCCACTATCGGTAAATAGGTATCGGTAGTAAACCGGCAAGTGCTGCTGTATCTGAAAAGATATTGTAGTGAATGACTTGTTAAAAGGCTATATAAAAAAAATATAGTCAGGTAGGCAGACAAAAGATGAACGGAAGTGAACCGCTGATGAAGCATCGAAATGTGCGTTAGACTACATCAGAACTTGGTTTTCACCACAAACCTTGGATAAGAATAAGAGATACCTATACTGCTGCTTATTCGATGTACGGTGTTAAGGCGGCATGATTTGTCTGTAGGCTAACTGTCGGAACATAGGAACCTGCTTTAGAATGTCAAAGGAAAATACACAAGTGGAAGAAACACAAGGTAGAAATACTGATGTCTGATGCAGGGGCGGATTACCTCGTAGTAGTGAAGAACTCTCTGTAATGGAGATGGAGCGAAGGGGGTAACTTATTCAAGCGAAATTGTATTGTACAACTTAAATTCCATTAAGGATGACACAAAAGCAAGGAGCAAAACCATTCGATATTGACCGATGGAAACTATATTACGCATACAAGCGTGTGAATCAAAATCGAGGTGGTTCAGGTGTTGACAACGTCACACTTGAAAAGTATAACAGTAATTTGAAAAGAAACTTATACAAACTATGGAATCGTATGAGTTCAGGGAGTTATGTTCCTAAACCTGTCAGACTGGTTCAGATACCGAAGCCTGCAGGAGGAACGAGACCATTGGGTATCCCTACAGTGGAAGACAGGATTGCACAGATGCTTGTTGTTGAAATGATAGAACCTGAAATCGAGAAGATATTTCATGAAGATTCCTATGGTTATCGTCCCGACCGTTCTGCTCATGATGCACTTGGACGTGCAAGAGAGAGATGCTGGAAATATGCGTGGGTTTTGGATATGGACATCAGCAAATTCTTTGATACGATAGACCATCAGTTATTGATGAAAGCCGTAAAGCTTCATGTAAAAGAAAGATGGATAATATTATATATAGAAAGATGGCTCAAAGTCCCATATCAGAATGCAGACAAAAGTCTGATTGAAAGGACCTGCGGTGTACCCCAAGGTAGTGTTATAGGACCGATTCTTGCAAATCTCTTTCTGCATTACAGTTTTGACAGATGGATGCAGATACATCATCCTGAAATCCCTTTTGAGAGATATGCGGATGATACTGTATGTCATTGTCACAGTAAACAGGAAGCTGAATCCCTGTATGAAGAACTAATAATTAGGTTTAAGTCATGCAAATTAAGCCTGAATGAAGAAAAACAAAGATAGTATATTGCAAATCAAGTAGAAGAAATGAAAATCACTCTAATGTTACTTTTGATTTTCTCGGTCATACATTTCGACCATGTAAAACCATTCATAAAAGCTCCCGTAAAGCTTTTACAGGTTTCCAACCAAGAATAAGTATGAAGGCAACAACAAAAATCAGAGCTACCATGCGCTCATGGAATCTTAAGTCAAAATCTCATACTCCGCTGGACAGCATAGCTCAAATGGTTAACCCCATACTTCGAGGATGGGCAAATTATTATGGTAAATATGGTGGAAAATCTTTTCAAAAATTACTTCGGTACTTCGATTTATTACTTGCAAAATGGGCAAAAGCTAAATATAAAACCTTTAGACGCAAGCCCATGTACGTAATATTGAAATGGCTTGGGAACATTGCAGAAAGGGATGCTATTTTCTATCATTGGCAAATAGGTCTCAAACCAGCCAAAGGTACGATAAAGTTATAAGGTTGAATAAGAAGAGCCGTGTGATAGGAGACTATCACGCACGGTTCTGTGAGAGATTTAAGGTGGAACTCCTTTTATCTACTCGATTTCAGTATAAAGGATGATAAGATAACTTTTATAATACAGGCATTACAATGAAAAAGAACATAATAGCTGTTTTGTTATTACTATTGGTGCATGCCAACAGTCTTGCTCAAATTCCTGATGTGACAGGAAGCGAACATACTATCATTCAATCAGAAAGACAAGACGGACGATTCCTGAGTACCTATGGAGTTGTCCATGCAATGCTCGCGAACATAAAACCGGAATGTGCATTTCAGCCGGATATGACTGCCGAAGAATTCCGTGAATGGCAGCATAAAGTACGGAAGTCAATGCAGGAAATCATGAAATTTCCCGAAGTGAAAGATATGCCGTCGCCTAAACGGCTGTACAGCAAACAACGTGACGGTTACAAACTGGAGAAATGGGAATTTTATCCTTTGTCCCAATGTGTATCCACCTTTTTAGTCCTGATACCCGATTCTTTACAGCGGCCTGTTCCCGCCATTCTATGTATCCCCGGTTCAGGTGGTAGTAAAGAAGGGCTGGCGGGAGAACCGGGAGTTGCTCCGAAACTGAATGATGATTATCAGAATCCCAAGGTAACAATGGCACGCAACTTTGCGAAGGCGGGCTATGTAGCAGTAGCCGTAGACAATCCGGCAGCCGGTGAATCCTCGGATTTGGAACGCTATGCACGCGGAAGGAATTATAACTATGATTTAGTGTCACGCATCTTATTGGAATTGGGGTGGAGTTATCTCGGATATACTTCTTATCTTGATATGCAAGTTCTTCAATGGATGAAAACGCAGTCCTATATCCGTAAAGACCGGATTATTGTAAGCGGTTTTTCTTTGGGGACAGAACCTTTGATTGTATTAGGGACACTGGATACATCCATCTACGCCTTTGTTTATAATGATTTTCTGTGTCATACACAAGAACGGGCATTGGTTATGACTGCTCCAGACAAGACGGGTATACGACCTTTTCCAAATTCTATCCGCCATTTGATACCGGACTTCTGGCGTAAATTTAATTTCCCGGATATTGTAGCCTCTTTGGCTCCCCGTCCTGTTATATTAACGGAAGGCGGACTGGATCGCGATTTGGATTTAGTACGTGCCGCTTATAAGATGACCGGACGTTTGGAGAATGTCGAGATACATCATTATCCAAAATACGCTGATCCGCATAATCGAACAGACATAAAGGCACTGCCGGAAGGGCTCGATAGGAATGAGTTTTATAAACTGGTGAATGTGGACGGGGCCAATCATTATTTTAAGTCGGAGTTGATACTTCCTTGGTTGAAAAAACATCTTGAATAGATTGTGATATCTATCACTAAGGTAATAAAATATCTATCATACTATCATTCATTTTTATATTGTTCTCATTATTAAAACAATACATACGATAGATACATTTATCAAAAGGTATCTATCATTATTTCTCCAGTAAAAACAGGGTATCTATCATTAATAAAACAGTCTAATGGAAGGAGAAAAATCATAAAATGGCTTGTTTTTGTTGAAATGAATCCATATAAAGCGGATTATAATGGCTTAATAACCCGATTTGAGTGGCGCTAAGTTTATAGCCCACGGTTGTGTGCTGTAGAGCCTGCATATGTGGGCTGTATGGTTTACATATGTGTGCTGTTCAGTTTGCATATGTGGGCTATAAAAAGACGACCGTTTCTAATAGATTATTAAGTAGCTAAACGTTGGTAATATATGAGATTTGTGGTGTTTATTTCTACTGGCTCATATTAATGATACGGTTCTGTTTATGCTGTTTGTCATTATACGAGTAATCGAACTCATTAGCTTTGTCTTTCTAAGAATCTAATAGGCATAGTTTTTCTAATGTATAAATGGTTTTCTTGATAAGTTTTAATGGATGGCGGTTTCTGATAAATGCCTAAGTTCGATTAGAACTTAAGTGATTTATATATTAGAATTACTTCTGCTTCATTGACAATTTTATTGTTAACTTTCAGCATCTATTTCTTAAGACGCTGCAAATATACAAATATTATTAATAACAGCAAATGAATTAATAAATTATTTTATTT
>CEAC01001068.1_pt1 | contig 12331 bp, 7 predicted proteins | sample 557411 | NCBI WGS metagenome assembly CEAC01 (sample SAMEA3182094, study PRJEB8094) | gut metagenome | biome: human; feature: gut; material: Stool; isolation source: human stools | place: Canada | collected 2012-02-21
CTGTAAATCCAAAATCCAATCATGGAGCTGCAAATCAGGTTACAAACAGTCGGGAAATGGCTGCGTTTGTGCGACGAGCTGCAATAACACCGTTACATCAAAGCCTGCAAACTCTTATTATACAACGTCAAACTGTACAGCTTGCGGCGTCTCTAAAACAATTAATACCGGATGGGCATGCAATTCCGGGTATTATAAGTCCGGCAGTTCCTGTCTGAAATCTTCTTCCGGAGGATCTTCCGGCGGAAGTTCAAGCGGCGGCGGCAGTAGCAGTTTCACCTGCCCAAGCGGTATGGCACGCAGAACCTGTGACGGCATGCAATGCTGTTGTCCTCCCGGAGGTGACTGCAGCCGTTCCGGGGTTGGTTCAGGCAAATGTTTATGTCAGCGTTAGCTGCACACATCATTAACATAAAGCCTCCTGTCAAACAGGAGGCTTTATGTTTTTTAGCGGACAAATTATTCTTTCAGCAGATTTTTAACCGAATCGATAATTTCTTCTTTCGTGATGCCGAAATAATTATAAAGTTCGGCTGCCGGACCGGAAGCGCCGAATCCGTCCATGCCGATGATATCACCGTTCAAACCGACATAACGCTCCCAACCGAATTTAGATGCCGCTTCAATGGCTATACGCGGCGCGGTTCCCAGAACTTCTTCCTGATAAGAGATGTCCTGCCGGTCAAACAACTCGGTGCAGGGCATGGAAACCACCGCAACCTCGATACCCTCTTCCGCCAGCTCGTTTCTGGCCTCTACCGCCAGAGAAACTTCCGAACCGGTGGCAATCAGGGTGGCCTGCCGTTTATCTTTATCGCCGGCGATAATATAGCCGCCGCGGGCACTCAGATTAAGCTCCGCCGACTTGCGCAGCAAGGGCAGATTTTGACGGGAAAGTGCCAAAATGCTCGGTGTGCTTTCGCTTTCAATCGCAATTCGCCAGCATTCGGCCGTTTCAACCACATCGCAGGGACGCATGGTATAAATGTTGGGCATTGCCCGATAAGAGGCCAAATGCTCAATCGGCTGATGGGTGGGGCCGTCTTCGCCGACACCAATCGAATCGTGCGTCAAGACGTAAATAACACGAATACCCATCAGCGCTGCCAAGCGCATGGCCGGGCGCATATAATCAGAAAAGACAAAAAACGTGCCGCCGTAAGGAATGGCGCCGCCGTGCAAAGCCAGGCCGTTCATAATCGCACCCATGGCGTGTTCACGGATGCCGTACATAACGTTATTGCCTTTATAATCGTTTTTGGCAACGCTTTTCATCCCGTCAACAAAAGTCAGGTTAGAAGCGGCAAGATCCGCCGAACCGCCGACAATTTGCGGCACATAAGGCACAATCTGCTCCAGGCAAAGCTGCGAAGCCTTGCGGGTGGCAACTTTGGTTTGCTCGGCGATGGCTTTTTCTTCAAGCGCTTTCAGGTGTTTATCCCAATCGGCCGGCAGGCGGTCGTTAATGAAATCGTCGAATTCTTTGCCGGCAGCGTGCGCTTTTTCCTGCCATTTGGCGTAAACGTCTGCATTACGCCGTGCCGCGGAACGCCAGGCGGCGAGAATATCTTCCGGCACTTCAAACGGATCATAATTCCAGTTCAGGGCTTTGCGCATGGCGGCAATTTCTTCTTCTCCCAGCGGCGAACCATGGCATTTGGATGTTCCGCATTTGGTCGGGGCGCCGAAACCGATTTTGGTTTTGCAGGCAATCAGGGTCGGTTTATCAGACTTCTGCGCTTTGGCAATGGCTTTTTCAATTTCGCCGTAATCATGTCCGTCAATTTCAATCGTGTTCCAGCCGACAGCCTGAAAACGTTTAATCTGGTCGGTCGAGTTGGCTTTGTCAACGGTTCCGTCAATGGTGATATTGTTATTATCCCAGAGAACAATCAGCTTGTTCAGCCCCAGGTGGCCGGCAAGAGAAACGGCTTCCTCGGAAATGCCTTCCATCAGACAGCCGTCACCGTTGATGACATAAGTGTAGTGGCTGCATAAGTCATCGCCGAATTTGGCGTTAATCATTCTTTCGGCCAGCGCCATGCCGACGGCGGAAGAAATTCCCTGCCCCAGCGGACCGGTCGTCATATCAATGCCGGCAAGGTGTCCGTATTCCGGGTGACCGGCGGTTTTGGCGCCAAGCTGGCGAAAGTTCATAATATCGTCAATGGTAATGTCTTCATAGCCCATCAGATAGAGCAGCGAATACATCAGCATGGAGCCGTGGCCGGCGGAGAGGACAAAGCGGTCACGATCGAACCAGCGCGGCGCCTCAGGATTGAGTTTGATGAATTTGGAAAACAAAACCGCGGCAACGTCTGCCATGCCGAGCGGCATACCGGGGTGGCCGGACTTGGATTTTTCAATGGCATCGGCACTTAAAAAACGGATGGCATTGGCCATGGCGGCCAGTTGTTTTTCTCCAGAACTCATTTTTCTCTCCTTATTGTCTTTTGCGGCAGCTGCAGTGACAGAACCGCGCAAGGGCTGTTATTTGTTATAGTAGCGATATTCGATATCAAAGGTCCGGCGGTTATATTTTCGCTCTTCGGGCGAAATCACCAAACCCATATTGATATCGTAACTGTATTTGTATTCTTCGGGAACATAGACCATCACCTGCGGCGCGGTATATTCTATTTCCAGCACGTCTGCCGGAATTGTCGCCACGGCGAAATGCGTCTTTTTGCCGATATACTGCGGCGGGCCTTTTACCGTTTCGGTATAAAAGGCAAAATGGACGTCGGTTTCGTCGCTGGGACGAAGGCGCTTAATTTGAAAAATCGGTTTAATCAGGGCTTTGTTCTGATTGATTTTGCGATCCATATAACAATAGCCGTCATAGCCGATGAGGTTAATCTGAAATTCCTCACGATAGTTGACAACCTGTGTCAGATAGGCGTTGTCGCGGATAATCTGCACCCGGGGACAGGTTTCATAGTCCATAACGCCGGACTGACAGCCGGCGGCCAAAACAAGCAACAAGAGGTAAAATTTCTTCAACATGGCCCATTCCTTAACTGATGGCATTAATATACTTACTCTTGTTTATTTTGTAAACAAGGCAACCAACTCGCTGTGGTTAGAATAAACAAACTGGTCCACTATCGTCACTTCAGCCAGTTTATAGCCGCCGGTAAGCAAAATATTCGCGTCACGGACAAAGCTGTGCGGATTGCAGGAAACGGCAATTATTTTAGCCGGACGGTCTGCTTCGGGCAGCGCTGCCAGCTGCGCGGCCTGCGCTTCGGCTCCGGCACGCGGCGGATCAAATACGACGGCAGCAAAACCTTTCAGTTCAGAGGTATCCAGCGGATATTTAAACAGGTTTTTGACGGCTGTTTCAACATTGGCAATCATATTCTTATTGATTGAACGGCGGAAACCGTCCAACAACGCCGCCGAAGAATCGGCTGCAAAGATCCGGGTGCCGGGCAATGCCGACAGCGGATAAGAGAAAGTGCCCACGCCGCAGAACAGATCGGCAATTCTGCCGCGGGTTTCCCCGAGATATTTCAGAACCAACCCGGTCAGCGCCGCCTCGCCTTCAACTGAAGGCTGCAAAAAAGTTCCGGCGGGAATATAAACTTCCCGGCCGGCAATATTAATCACCGGTTTGACCTTTTCAATAACCGGTTCCGATTCAACATCCGGACGCAGCCGCCAGGAAACGCGGATAATATCGTCACAGCCGGAAATCATTTCAAAAATTATCATGCGGTGATTCAGTTCCGGCGTTTCGGCAATTTCCAAAACCACATCCAACCCGTTAGCTGCGGCGGTAATCGCCACATCACCGCCGGAAAGGCGGACGGGCTGAGTTTTTTTGCCTTTTTTCTTCGAGGCAAACGGTTCGGCACACAAAGCGGCCAGCAGTTCTTTCAATTTGGGCAGAGCTTTGCGAATGGCCGGCGTCAGCAGCAGGCAGTCCGTACAGTCAAGCACTTCGTTGCTGCGGGCGGCGTTAAAACCGAGCGTCACCTGCCCTTTTTGACAGCGAAAAGCCATCACGGCACGGCGGCGGGTGCCGTCGCCGATAAAGACGGGAGTGCCGTAAGTTATCTTTTCCTGGTTTATTCCGGAGAGAATCGCCTCAATCCGGGCTATTTTCCGCTGCCGGTATTCCGCTTCCGGCTGTTCCCGGCAGGGGCAGCCGCCGCAGGCTCCGCTCAGCGGACAGGAAAGACTATTGGAACTTGTCATTATCCACTCCCAGAATCGGGAAATCATCGGCCGGCTTATTTTCTTCCGCTGCCGGTTTCGGCGCTGCGGTAACTGCGGACGGCTTCTCAGCCGCTTCTTTTTGGCGCTCAGCCTGAACGGCCTGAACCAAATCGGCCGAGCTGAAAATTAACGGCGATGAAGGCGCTGTCCCCTGCGGAGCAGAACGGCGGGGCGTCTCAGGTGCGGGAGCCGCGGCGGTTGACGGTTCGGTTCTGATTTCCGTTCCGGCGGTTGTGTCAGCGGCAGGGAGCGGCATTGTCTCAGGTTCGACGGCAGCCGTAGATGGCGGAACCGGTGAGGCCTCAGCCGCAGGCGGAACAGAGACTTCTGCAACGGGCGCAGCGTTTTCCGCAACCGGAGCCGCGCTTTCGGGAAGCGATACGGGTTCTTGTGCCGACGGTTCGGCCGTTACAGCCGGTTCTACGACTTCATGGGTCTCAGCAGCCGGAGCTTCCGGCAACGGTTCGGCAAAAGCGTCGGCATTCCAGACCGGTGTCTCGGCAGCATTGCCGGCAGACGGAACCGATGCTTCAGCCGCAGGTGCCGAGGTCTTCGGTGCTGGCGTTTCAATCTGCGTCTGGCTGTCAAGAATATGATTGGCGTCAATGCCGTCCAGCAGTGAAATTTCCTGCGTGTTTTCCTTGTCGAAAATCGGGTGGTGATTGGCGCTGTCGTCTTTATATTCAATGGCGGCGTTAAAGTTTTTCAAATCGTCCACGGTAAAGATTTCACAGCGGTTGCGCCCGTTTTCCTTCGCACGGTAAAGCGCTTCGTCGGAAGTTTTTATCAGCATATCGATGTTATCGGAAATCGCCGAAGATGAAATACCGATACTTACGGTAAAGGTTACCTGCTCACCCTGGTCGGAATAAACGACGATTTTAGAAATGGTTTCGCGCAGGCGGTCAGCCACAACTTTGGCTTCTTCCGCCGAGAGTTCGGGCAGAAAGACGACAAATTCCTCACCGCCGTAACGGGCAACAATGTCATCCTGACGCAGCGACCGCTCGGCGGTCGAAGAAAGTTCAATCAGCACCTTATCACCGGTTTTATGGCCATAGGTATCGTTGACGCGTTTGAAATGGTCGGCGTCTATCATCAAAACGCTGTACTGCGCATGCGTCGTTTGTGCCTGGGCTATGCGGCGGTTGACTTCGTCTTCAAAATAGCGGCGGTTAAACAGTGAGGTCAACGGATCGCGGATAGCCTGGTTTTTCAGCATATTCTCGCGGTTTTTGCGCGATGTAATATCCTGGAAAGAAGAATAAATGGCAATGTCGTAATTATAGTCAATGACATTGGCAGAAGTCAGAAGCCAGAAAGGCGTATCGCCGTTAATGGCTTTGGCCAGGATTTCAAAGTCATGGACTTCTTTTTCCTGTTCCAGACGTTCGGTCAGCAGCTGGCGGTTATCGGCATCGGCAAAGAAATCGCGCAGACGGTAGCGCTCGAGTTCGCTCGGCATCAGCCCGAACAGCTTAACGGCATTGTCATTGGCCAGGAGAATCTTATCGTCGCTGAGGCGGGAGATGACAATCGGGAAAGGCGATGACTTGATGATTTCTTCCAGGCGGCGGTTATATTTTTCAACTTCGTTTTCCAAAGCGTCGCGGCGGCGCATGATATAGCCGGTTTTCATCATCAGCAGCGAGACCGAAAGGCCGACATAAGTCAGCGCCGAAATATACCAAGTGTGCTCAACAAAATAGTTTACCCCGAAGAAGCGCATCAGCAGATAAAAAGTCGTCAGAGTGGTTACCAGTGCGGCAGCCAGATATCCGCCATGGTGCGGGGCAAACGACTGTGACCAGAAACTGGCCATCAGGAAAGCGAAACCGGCAATCGGAAAGATTTTGCGCATGTTGTTGATCATGTCGCCGTCAGGATAGATGAAACAGAAATATATGATTGCAATCAGGCCGAAAACCGTAGCCGTCGTGACATAAGCCATGGCCGGTGCATTGCCGATCAGAATTTCAGAAGCGGCCAGTGCCAGCAACACGATTGAAATCAGCAGGAAGAAAAGTTCTATTGCCACCAAAATGCTGATGGAAACTCCGGCGGTATTGTAATAGCTGATATAATACCCGTACCATGAAGTCAGAAACTCGACGGTCAGACCCGCGAACAAATACCAGACGGCTTTGTTGATATTCAGATTGAAGCTGCTATATATAGAAACAAACAGTAACAGCGCCAATGTCCAAAAGCTTATGCTTATGTATAAACTCTCTGAAAAAATCTCAATACTTCCCATACCTGTCAACCTCTTTATTCTGTGGTTCTCAGTCTGTCATCATAAAAGGATAATATTAATATTGACTGAATCTTTACCGGCTTTTTTTAAAATTTTAAATAAAAAAAGGGATGATTATTTGAAAAAAATAATATAGCATGAGGTAGTTGCAATTATTATATGCAAGAAGGATAGAAAGATGAAGTTTAATGCGCCAGACCATTTCAGCCACAGTTTTGAATTAAAACTCGATACGCTGCCGACCAAAAAATCCGACAGAATCGCCCTGAGCATTTTGTATCCGGGATTGTTTTTCGGCGCCATTCTGGTTTTGCTGGGCGTATATGAATTATTTAACGGCTTTAAACACGGTTCAAGCGCTTTTGACGACATCTCGCCGGACGCAACCGTTGCCTTTGAACCTTTAATCAGCCCCTGGCTGTTTGACAGCGTAATCATCGTTATCGGTTTGGGCATTATCTTCTCGCTCATTTTGTCATACATCCGTTATAAAAAAATCTTTTTCGACGGCAAAACCGTCGAGGTGGTTCACCGTCCGGCTTTCGGCGACAAAAAAGGTTTCAAAGACAAACTGGAAAATTATGAAGGCGTCCGTTTCAGAATCGAATTTTTCCAATTCGGTTTTCTGAACAAAAACAAATATATCATTGAGCTTTACCATAAAAACCACAACAAGACCGTTCCGCTTTACATCAGCACCAGCGACAAGAACATCCGCCGTATCTGGGAATATTACGCCCGGCAGCTGAAACTTCCGGCCCTGATTATGACCGACGAAGGCATGGCTGTGCGCAAAGTGGAAGATTTGGACAAGTCGCTGCGCGAGCTGGCTGCCCAGGGGCTGGTGGAAAACCATTATAATTCCCGTGCACCGCTGCCGCCGTCACTGGCTTTAGTCCGCAAAAGAGACAAAACCGTCATTAAAACCCGAAAAATTATCTGGGACGCCTATAACATTATTGCCTGGGTAGCCATTTTCCTGTTCGGCGGCATTTTGCTGGCGGCCAGTCTTTCCGACGAATTCGGCACCGAAACGGGGCGCAATCCGTTTGTGCTGGCGGCTTATATTATCGGCATTTTAGGTATTCTGGCTTCCGTTTGGGTGCTTTTCCGCAAAGACAAAATTGTCATCAAGCCGCATAAAATCATTATCGTGCACAAGTTTATGCTGTTTTCCCGCAAGAACAACGAGCTGGTTAAAGACGACATCGAATCCATCGATGTCGCCTTTACGCCGGCAACCGAACGTTATTTTGTGGCAATTTCCTCCGACAACAAGACCATGGTTTTCGGCAAAAAGCTTCCGATTGAAGACTTGCGCTGGGTCAGACAGTTTCTGATTAACGACGTGGTCAGCAAATAGTTGTCAGCGAATCGTATAAACAGATTGCCTTATCAGCGTTTTAGGGTATAAATAAATACAGCTTAAACTTTTTTAACATCCGGAAAGAGAGATTAAAGATGAAAAAGAAAGAGACCAAAGAAGATATGCAGGCAGCCGAAAACTTCTTTAAAGAAGTCAGTGCCGATGTCAAAAGCGACAATATGAAAAAGCTGTGGGACACTTACGGTCTGCAAATCATCATCGCGGTCGTCATCATTTTAACCATAGCCGTCAGTTTCGAAACCCTCAAAGCCTGGAAGCTTAAACACAACGAAAGCCGTTCCGACGCTTATTCGGTCGCTTTGGCTTTGCAAAACCAGGGACGCTACGACGAAAGCCTGCAGGTGCTGGAAGAAATTAAAGAAAACGACAAAGGCATTTACGCCGACATCGCCCAAATTCAAACCTCAAATATTTTATTTGAACAGGGAAAAACCAACGAAGCGATTGCCATTCTGGAAAAAATTCTCGACAATCAGGACATTAACAAAAAAATGCGGGATATGACCGCCATTAAGCTGGCCTCTTACAAACTGGACACCGCACCCAAGGCCGAAGTCGAAGCTCTGCTCAACCCGCTGGCAGAAGAAAACGGCAGCTGGAGCAACATTGCCAAAGAAATGCTGGCAATGCTGGCTATCCGCGAGGGCGATCTGGACATGGCGAAAAAGCTTTACGGCGAAATTCTGAACACTCCCGAACTCAGCGACGGTCTGAAATTAAGAATTCAAGACATGTTATCGGTTTTAGATTCGGCCAACAAATAGAAAAGTGGAGAGTTTTATGCGCAGAACGATGTTACCAAAATTAGCAACGGCAGCCGCCTGCCTGATGCTGGCCTCCTGCGGGCTGTTTTCCAAAGAAAAGCTGCAGCTGGACGGGGAAAGAATTTCGGTTTTGGATACCGAAACCAAACTGCGCCCGGATTATGCCGAAGGGGAATATAAAGTTTATCTGCCGCGACCGCATGTGAACAAAAGCTGGACGCAGACCGGCGGAAACTCGGTTCACCGCATGGAACATCTGGAAACCGGCAGCAAGCTCAAAGGTTTTTGGGAAAGCAATTTCGGCAATGGCAATTCCAAGCGCGATTATCTGATTGCCCAACCGGTTATCGCCTATAAGGTTGCCTTTGCCATCGACGCCGACGCCGTTGTCAGCGCTTATCGTCTGGATAACGGCGAAAGAATCTGGAAAAGAAGATTAAAACCGCTCCTGAAAGAAGACAAAAGCGTGGCAATGAAAGGGGCCGGGTTGGCGGAGTATAACAAAAAAATCTATGCCACCACCGGTTTCGGCGGCGTTTTCGCCCTGGATATGATGACCGGCAAGAAAATTTGGTTCTACAATGCCGAACTGCCTATTCGCATTGCTCCGACGGTTGCCAACAATAAGGTTTTGGTTCAGACCATCGACAACACTCTGATTGCCCTGAACGCCACCACCGGCGTAGAAGAGTGGCGTTACAAATCGGCTTTGGAACAGACGACTTTGGTCGGCGGCGCCAGCCCGGCCTACGACCCGGCTCAGGATTTGGTGGTTGCGGCCTTTTCAAACGGCGAGCTGAGAGCGTTCAAAGGCTCGACCGGTTCTCCGCTGTGGTCGGACTGGCTGGCGGCTCATGCCCGTACCAACTCTCTCGCCAATATCAATTCAATCAAGGCTAATCCGGTTATTGACGGAGGAACTGTTTATGCCGTCGGCCATAACGATATTTTAGTGGCTATTGACGTTCGCACCGGCACCCGCATTTGGGAAAGAGACATCGGCAGCACCAATCAGCCCTGGGTTGCGGGAAGGATGCTGTTTGTTCTCTCCAACACCAACGATCTGGTTGCCTTGGAAGCCGAAAGTGGAAAAATTGTCTGGAGCACGAAAATTCCGCTCGGTACAGCCTCTGACGACAAAGCCGGCGTTTTCCTTTCCGGTCCGGTGTTAGCCGACAACCGTCTGCTGGTTGCCACATCAAGCGGCTATGCTTTTGCCGTTTCGCCTTATACCGGACGGATTATGAGTTTCGTAACTCTGGATGACGGAGTGGAAATTTCTCCGGTAGTCGCCGACGGTATCACAATTTTAACGACCAATGACGCCGATTTAATCGCATATAAATAACAGGACAGAAACATGAGTGTTAAAATAGCCATTGTCGGGCGGCCGAATGTCGGAAAATCGACGTTATTTAACCGGCTCATCGGGCGCAAGCTGGCGATTGTACATGATCAGCCGGGGGTTACCCGCGACAGGAAAGAAGCCAAAGGCAAACTGCAAAATATGGCCCTGGAAGTCATTGATACGGCAGGATATGAATATTCCAAAGAAGACAGTCTGGAAAAGAGAATGTGGAAACAGACCCGCCGGGCCATCGGCGAAGCGGACGTTTGCCTGTTTTTGTTTGACGCACGCGACGGCATTCAGCCGTATGACGAGCATTTTGCCGATTTGGTACGTCAGAGCGGCAAACCGGTTATTCTGCTGGCAAACAAATGCGAGGGACGTTTACAGGAAGACAGCGTTCACGAAGCCTATCGTCTGGGCCTGGGCGAACCGATTCCGTTTTCCGCCGAGCACGGCCTGGGTCTGCTTGACTTATATGAAGCCCTGAAACCGTTTGATAAAAAAGAAGAAAAAACCGAGCCGGAATTTATTGATTTTGAGGGACTGAGCGAAGAAGAAATCAATGCCGTTCTGGATGAAAAAGCTAAGGCCAAGCCTATTCAGCTGGCGATTGTCGGGCGGCCGAATGTGGGAAAATCAACTCTGGTCAATGCCCTGCTGAATGACGAACGGATGCTGACCGGTCCCGAAGCCGGGGTAACCCGAGATGCGATTACCAGCGAATGGGAGTGGAAAGGCCGCAAAATCAATTTGGTCGATACGGCGGGACTGCGCCGCCAGTCGCGCGTTGAAGATTCTCTGGAAAAGATGTCGGCAGCCAGTACCAAGCATGCTGCTTATATGGCGCAGGTTGTGGTTCTGGTTTTGGATGCCGATGCGGTTCTCGACAAACAGGATTTGACGATAGCCCGCGAGGTTATTGACGAAGGTCGGGCTTTAGTGATTGCCGTTAATAAATGGGATATCGCTAACCGCCAGGAAGCTTTGCAAAAACTGAACGACAAACTGCAAACCTCACTGACACAGGCGGAAGGCGTACCAACCGTGACGATTTCCGCTCTGAAAAAAGAAGGGCTGGACAAATTGATGAGTGCGGTTTTCAAAGTTTATGACCGCTGGAATGTCCGTATTCCGACAGCTCCGTTGAACAAATGGTTTGAAGATATTAAAGATAATTGCCCGCCGCCGCTCGGCAAGAACAAACGCCGGATTAAGCTGCGTTATATCACTCAGGCTAAAACCCGGCCGCCGTCATTTTATATGTTCTCCAGCAATCCCGAAGGCCTGCCGGACTCTTATCTGCGTTATTTGACCAACAGCCTGCGAGAAACGTTTAATCTCGGCGGTATTCCGATCCGTCTTAATGTCCGCAAAACCGGGAATCCTTACGCCGATAAAAAAGAAAGACGCAATCCGTTGCGCAAAATGGCCAAACCCAAAGAATAATTATAAAACTGAAATAAAAAGCGGGGTATTTTCTACCCCGTTTTTTATCAGACTATATTTTAATATTTAACGACCGCTCGGACACTGTATCCCAGATATGGCGGCATATTATGCCGGGTACCATAATCCATAGCAACAAGCCATGCATTATTTACGCTGGTTCCGGTTGAAGACCAATATGAATCATCATTTAATTTAACGGCATTTATTTGTTGCAAAGCCGCATTTACAGCCTCTTTATTCTGGGCCAATATGTTTAATTCTTTTACACTTGGCAAAAACCACTGTCCGACAGCATACCAAGCTTGAGTTTGAGTGGCTGACGGCTTGTATGTTATACAATATTCTGCAGCGGAATACCCATATCCTTTTGTCTTACCATACGATACAATTGTTGCTGTATTTTTTTTTCCGTTTATTCCACAAGTCAAAATGTTATTCTCACTATCACAGTTCTCCAAAGACGGAACATGGGTAGAGACAGAATAAGGACCTTCGATCCACCCTAATTGAGTCTGAGACAGAGCAACAGCCAGACGGTTATTTTCATCAAATACGACACCTATTGCTGTTTTTCCCGCAACTATTTCCCTGGAAATTGTTCCGTCTCCATAGAGGATTTTAGCCGGAAGAATACATTTTTCATATTTTCCGCCGCAGGAATTGCCGGTTAAGACTTTGTCGCCGGTGCAGTTGGAACTGTCATATTGAAACTTGGGATCGCAGACTTCTTTGCATTCGGAGAATTTCTTGAGGCTTCCGGAATAGCAGACCTCGGCGCCGGCGGCTCCCCCGTCGGTACATTCCTTGAAGCCGTCGCAGGCATTGGCGCTGCGTTTGTATTTCATTGTTCCGCACGAATTGCACACCTCGCCCGGCGTATATCCCTGCGCATTCGCTTC
>CEAC01033999.1_pt1 | contig 12306 bp, 17 predicted proteins | sample 557411 | NCBI WGS metagenome assembly CEAC01 (sample SAMEA3182094, study PRJEB8094) | gut metagenome | biome: human; feature: gut; material: Stool; isolation source: human stools | place: Canada | collected 2012-02-21
AGGCTTGTCGATGCCGGTCGTTTTAGCTATCTCGTTAACTATATCTGCTTTAGTCATATTGTCTGTTTTATCTTGAATTTGATAAATTTTGTGAACACAAAATTACTAAAAATCGGGAAATTATCGTTAATGAGAGAACACTCGTTCCTTGGTTATATAATTTTCAAGGCTTTCCCTATCCGACAGGCTTCATGAGAGTTTTTGACTTGAAGCTTGCCAATAATTTCCTGCCGATGACGGCTCACCGTGTGGATGCTGATATTCAACCGTTCGGCTATTTCCGAACTTCTCAACCCTGTGTCTATCAGAGAAAGAACTTGACACTCTCGCGGGCTAAGAATTGTTCCGTTCCCTGAAACCGTCAATTCTTCGGTAAGCCCCGTTATGGAGTTGACCGCATAACTTGTACCGTTGAAATCAAACGATATGGGACCGTATATACAAAGAGCATATCTGACATTATCCTTATCTTCATCAAAAATATAATACATCCGATGCAACACATCGTGGATTTCTCCATCGGCAAAACGGAAACGTAATTTGGAGACAAGATAATAATCCTCTTTCCGGATTTTGGGAATACGTCGCAGATAATGGAAGAATCTGAGTTCTGCCAGATATTTCCCCTCCTGTTCTTCAGGTGACATCAAGGAAAGAATCCGTTTTTCCCAGATTGAATCTTCTTGCCGATAGTCACCAAGGTCAAGATTTCGGGCAAAACCGCCGGCTACGATATGGCTTTTGCCGGATACCATATCGCTGACCACAACTATTACATTTTCTATATTTGCAATTATGTCAGCATACTCCAGCACTTTTATCAGGCCGTCTGGATTACTGAAAGAACCCTCCCTACGAAGCAGTTCATCAAGTTCCCTTCTATTATTAGAATGGTTATTTCTGACCATTGTCCCTTATTTTGCGAGTTGTTAACTTTGCAAAGTTAATAAATCCAATGGTTATTTTCAATAATGAAGGCTAAACTGTTTCTTACTCTTTGCGCTTTCATCGCTACCATAACGATGAATGCTCAGACCCTCGAAAAGATGAACTGGTTCAATGAGCCGGACAACTGGCAAATCAACAATGGCTCGCTGATAATGGATGTAACACCCAACAGCGACTACTGGCGTATCTCGCATTATGGATTTACCGTTGACGACGCTCCGTTCTATTATGCCGAATACGGCGGTGAGTTCGAGGCAAAAGTACAAATATCGGGAGAATACAAAGTGAGGTTTGACCAGGCGGGCATGATGATTCGTCTTGACCATGAAAACTATATCAAGACCGGAATCGAGTTTGTTGATGGCAAATACAATCTCAGCACAGTTGTGACACACAAGACTTCCGACTGGAGTGTGATAGCGCTTGACCGTCCCGTTGACTTCATCTGGATCAAGGCAGTCCGTAGACTCGATGCCGTTGAAATTTTCTATTCGTTCGACGACAAGGAGTATCACATGATGCGTAACGCATGGATTGAAGCAAACCACCCTGTGAAAATCGGCATGTTTGCCGCATGTCCCGACGGAAACGGTTTCAAGGCATCTTTCAGCGACTTCAAGGTAACTCATCTCCCCGACAAAGTCCGCAGCGAGTGGCTAAAGAACAACGCAGAATAATCATCTCCACATCTACACCTATGGCGCCCGACATCGCTTTAGCGTTTTGTCTGGCAAAGAAATTTTGGCAAATTGAAGGCGATGGAGCATGACGCTTCACCGCCTTTAATGCGATTCATCTCAATGAAATATTACTTATCTTCAGCTTCCAATACAACAGGTTTCCCATATTTCTTGTCCACAATCAGGAGCAAGAGCGGCTGAGAAGTATAAGACATTTTCTTGCCACGCTTAATGGCATAGCGTAAGACAAGTTTATTTCGGTTTGTGTCAGTCAGTGAAATCACTGACAGGTGTGTGTCTATATCTGTCTGCTCAAGGGCCACACATATTACGAAACTTTTGTTGAAATCTATTTTCGTAGGCTGACCGTTTGGTCCCATCACAGCCGCCATGCCAAAGTATTTTTCAAATTCCTCGGCGGAAACTATGGTTGTGGGAGGGAGCCCGGTCACATCATTTCTTACGAAATATCTGTCGGCAACCATATACGGGATTGTCGTGGCTGTACGCTGGGATGTATGACACCCACAGAAGAATGTGCAGCAAATTACTGCAATGCTGATAAAGAGAATGATCTTGGTTTTCATGATTATTTTCTATTTTCCGTATTTTTTCTCAAAGATGTAGAAGTGTTCCTTCCCCCATTGCAGCATCTGATCGATTAGAGGTAACAGAGACTTACCTAACTGGGTTATCCTATATTCTGACCGAGGCGGAAGCTCCGGATAGATGGTCTTTTCCACCAGTCCATCCTCAACCATTTCCTTCAACTGAATGTCAAGGACACGCGGAGCCGCTTCGGGCAGACATTTATGAATCTCGCTGGGCCGCATCGCTTCACCTGAACGAAGTTCGTCAAGCATGCACGATTTCCATTTGGAATCGATTAGGCTCATAGTCAGCCGTAAAGGACAATCGAGGTCAACGGGTATCTTCTTTTCGTATGCCATGTCATTATTTTTGGTGCAAAGTTAATGAATATTGTTGAAAATCAGAATACCGAAAAATTATTCCATATATGAATAATTTTTCGGTACTTGACAAATACATATTACCATAGTAATTTTGCAGTCAGAAAATCAAATATATACTGACATGATAAAAGACTATAAGGAAATTAAGGAAGTGGTGATGCAGTATGTAAACGGCTGCGCCACCGGTGATGTCGAACTCGCAAAGAAAGCATTCCACAAGAACGCCATCATGTATGGCTATCTCAACGGCGAACTCTGCGCCGGAAGCATCGATGCCCTCTATGCCGCAATCTCGCAGCTTGGCGCTGCTCCCGAGACAAAATACGAGGTTGATGTAATGGAGGTTGTCGGCACCGCCGCAACAGTCCGCATGGTTCTTGAAGACTGGCACGGGCTGGGATTCACAGACTTCCATTCACTCGTCAAAATGGATGGGAAATGGCAGATTGTCGCAAAAATTTTCCATCAGTAAATCATGGGAGACTTTCTCGAACTTGCAAGAGCGCGCTGGTCGGTGCGCTCTTTTTCTTCCCGACAGATTGAGCCTGAAAAACTTGATCTCATCCTGAAAGCCGGACAGATTGCTCCTACCGCAGTAAACTATCAGCCTCAGAAGATATATGTGCTTCAAAGTCCGGAGGCGTTGAGTAAAATCCGAGCCATAACGAAAAGTACCTATAACGCCCCAACCGTTCTTCTCGTTTGCTACGATGCTCGCTTGAGTTGGAAAAGTCCATTTGTAGAGGGATATGACTGCGGAGAGATGGATGCGTCTATAGTCTGCACCCACATGATGCTTGAAGCGTGGGACATCGGTATCGGCTCTTGTTGGGTTCTCTTGTTTGACCCTGCATTAGTAAAAAAGGTATTCAATCTTTCACCGTACATTATTCCGGTATGCCTTTTGCCAATAGGTTATCCTTCACCTAATGCAAAACCATACGCACCCTGGCATGATGTATTTCGTCCTCTCTCAGAAATGGTGGAATACCTTTGATCGCCGCCTTTTGGCGGCCGAAATTTTTGGCAAATTGAAGGCGATGGAGCATCACGCTTCACCGCCTTAATTTTCTTATAGTTAGAGTAATATGTTGAAAAGATAGCCGGAGATTACAGCCGTCAGGAATATTACGGCGACAATCATGGCGACGAGTTTCTTCTTGAAGATGCTTGCGAGCATCGACATTTCGGGGATAGCCATGCCTGCACCTCCGATGACAAGTGCTATGACGGCACCGATACTCATGCCTTTGCCCATCAATGCGACACCGATAGGTATTGCGGTCTCAGCGCGGATATACAGCGGAACACCGATGATTGCTGCGACAGGTACGGCAAAAGGATTGTCAGGCCCGGCTATTTTCAATACCCAGTCGCTCGGCATATATCCGTATATCACAGCTCCTAATGCAACGCCGATAATTAGGTACCAGATAATCGGTCGAAGCGTGTCCCATCCTGCACGAAGTGCTAATGCAATCTTCTGGCTCCACGGAAGTTTCCTCCGGTCAATCGAGCTTTCTTCAGCTGAACAACAGGACTGCTTTTTCAATCTTACGTTTTTGACATATTTCTGAGCATCAACCTTTTGCAATCCCCAGCCGAAGAACACGGCGCAGATGAAAGCAATCGCCACATATATCAACATTGCCTTGATGCCGACCAATGCGCCCAACATCGCTATGATAATGGGATTCAGTAATGGCGAGGCTATGAGGAATGACATCGTGGCGCCGAACGGCACACCTGCATTAAGAAAGCCTACCGTCATTGGCAGAGTGGAACAGGCGCAGAAGGGAGTTAACGCTCCGAATCCGGCGGCAATCACATTACCGAAGAAACCTGCTTTTTCAATTTTCTTGCTGATTTTCTCCTGTGGAATATACATCAGTATGATTTCCACAAGTGCCGTAATCACGATGAACAATACAACAAGCTCAACAGTAATATAGCAGAAATACCAAAGTGTATCAAGTAATGTATTCATATCCTCAATTTTTAAAATATTTTCTTGTATTGTTTGCAATCTTAACTAAAGTAAGCATTACGGGCACTTCTACCAGCACTCCCACAACAGTAGCAAGTGCTGCGCCTGACTGTATTCCGAATAAAGAGATGGCAACGGCAACAGCCAGTTCAAAGAAGTTGCTTGCTCCTATCATTCCTGCCGGGGCTGCAACATTATGGGGCAGTTTCCATGCTTTAGACCATCCATAAGCAATGAAGAAAATCAAGAAAGTCTGTAATATCAGTGGAACAGCTATCAGAACGATGTGTAAAGGGTTTGCAAGGATTGTTTTCCCTTGAAATGAGAAAAGTATTATAAGCGTAAGCAATAACCCAACAATGGTCCATTTGTTGAATTTGTTGACAAACACATTATTAAAGTAATCGATTCCATAGCGACGGACTACGAATATCCTTGTTACTATTCCGGCAATAAGCGGAATTACCACGAACAATACGACTGAAAGTATCAGTGTCGCCCATGGAATAGCAATACCGCCTATACCAAGAAGAAATCCGACTATCGGAACATAAGCTACCAGAATTATAAGGTCATTTACCGCGACCTGAACAAGTGTATATGCAGCATCTCCCTTTGAAAGATAGCTCCAAACGAATACCATTGCCGTACAAGGTGCCGCTCCGAGAAGAACAGCTCCTGCAAGATATTGGTCTGCAAGTGACGTCGGAATAAGGGACTTGAATATAACGAAAAAGAAAAGCCATGCGATACCGAACATCGTAAACGGCTTGATAAGCCAGTTAGTGATACAGGTAATAAGTATTCCTTTAGGTCGTTTCCCTACATTTTTAACGCTTTGGAAATCCACTTTCAGCATCATTGGGTAGATCATCAGCCATATCAGTACAGCTATCGGTATTGACACATTGGCGTATTCCCATTTTCCAAGTGTTTCAGGTATAATCGGCAGCAATTGTCCGACCGCAATTCCGACAATAATACATAGGGCTACCCAGACGGAAAGGTAACGCTCAAAGAATCCTATGCCTCTTTTATCATTCATTTCAAATTGTCATTATAGAATTGTTCAAACTTATTTTTTATCTCATTGCGCACTCGGCGAAATTCAGCCATAACAAACTCGTCTGAACCGATTGCATCGGAAGGGTCGTCAAAACCGATATGGAGCCGTTTCCCTACGTTGCCGACAAACACAGGGCAGCTTTCTTTTGCTCCTCCGCATACTGTTATCACATAATCCCACGGCTCGTTGATATATTCGGATACGTTGTGAGGAATATGGTCAGAGATGTCAATTCCTGCCTCTTTCATTACTTCAACGGCCTTCGGATTTACCTTTTCGGCGGGTTTAGTCCCGGCTGAAAAAACATCAATATCAGAACTGAACGACTGAAGAAATCCGTGTGCTATCTGACTACGGCAACTGTTACCGGTGCATAATATCAGAACTTTCATATTTATTATATTTTAGAAGAAATAGCCATAGACCCAGCCTGAGATTGTGGCCATGACGATTACCAAAGCGACATAAATCACTGTCTTTTTCGTACCCATCACACTGCGTATGACAAGCATATTCGGAAGCGACAGTGAGGGACCGGCAAGCAGCAGGGCAAGAGCGGGACCTTTACCCATACCGGATGCGAGCAATCCCTGAATAATCGGCACTTCGGTAAGGGTGGCAAAATACATGAATGCTCCTGTGAAACTTGCGAAGAAGTTTGACAGTAACGAATTGCCGCCGACTGCCCATTCAACCCAACTATTGGGAATAATACCGGGAAGCTCTATACCGTCATGCGTTGAGCCGAGCAGGAATCCCGCTGTCAATACTCCGACTGCAAGCAACGGCAGTATCAGTTTGGCGAATCCCCATGACGACAACGCCCACTCCCTGTTTTCATCATCGTTTTTGTCGCATAGCAATATGATTGCAAGTACAGCGACAGAAACTATCATAGGCACAAGGGGAGCCAGTTTTGCATCGGGAATGAAAACATTTGCGATGAAAGCTGAAATCGCGACGGCGACAGCACCGATGATAATCCATCGGGCTTTCAGGTGGAGTATCTTCACAAGAATCACACACAGACCTATTGCAAGGGCTGATGTTATCCACCATTTAGCCCCATAGATAGCAGCCCAGATACCACGGTCAATTGCCGCCGGTGCGCCCCAGTTGGCAAACACAAGGATCGCCACGAGAGTAAAGAAGAACACAGCGGTCTGCCAAAGCGGGCGTTTCTCCGGCGGTGGGACGATATTCATCTGTGCAGCCTCCTTATCCCGTTCTTCCTTACGGAAGATAAACGACATAACAAGACCGATTACCACAGCGAAGGTAACGGCACCGATTACACGGGCAAGTCCCATTTCCAGTCCGAGGATACGGGCTGTGAGGATTATCGAGAGTATGCTGATGGCCGGACCGGAATATAGAAACGCTATTGCCGGGCCAAGACCTGCTCCACGTTTGTAAATGCTGGTAAACAATGGGAGAATAGTGCATGAACACACGGCAAGGATGCCTCCCGATACTGAAGCCACGGTATATGACACCCATTTCTTTGCATTTGCGCCGAAATATTTTAACACCGCTCCCTGACTTACGAACACAGCAATCACACCGGCTATGAAAAACGCAGGGAGAAGACAGAGTACGATATGCTCACGGGCATACCATTTTGTGAGGTCAAGAGTTGAGTGTATGGCTGTCAACAGCGTTTCACTGTTGACGGGCATAAAGAACGCTGTCAGAAATATGACAACAGTCCATATCAGAAATTTAACATCCTTTCTTGTGTTCATAACAATCCATGTTGTGTTCAGATTATATTCCGAGTGCTTTCTTCACTTCGTCGGCTGTCGGAACGTGTCCCTTGATTTTTACCGTCCCGTCAACGACCACCGCCGGTGTCGTCATAATGTTGTAGCTCATCATCTCGGCTATATCCTCGATTTTGGATAGCTTGACATCAAGATGGTTTTCTGCGATTACGCGCTCGACTACCCTGTATGTTTCCTTACATTTGGAACAGCCGGGACCGAGAACAAGCACCTCGGTTATCTTCGTGCCGGAATCAGTAGCGCAGCAAGTAGCTTCTGCGGATTCTGCCGATTCACCTGAGCAGCCGCACGACTGAACAGGTTTCACATCTTCTTCCACGATTATGTTGCTGTTGCAGCAACAGCTTTTCTTTTTGGGTGCGAAAAGAGTTGACCAGAACCCTTTCTTTGATTCTTTTTTATCCATTTTTTTTGTTTTTACAGTTATAAGTACATCATTAAGCAGTAGTAAATACCTACGGCTATGAAAAGAACACCGACAATAATGTTAAGCCATTTCTGAATAGTACGTAGTTTGCCGTAGAACTCACCGACCTTTTCAACGCTGAACGCGAGAATCCATGCTACTGCAAGCACCGGGAGAGCGGTGGCGACAGCAAACAGCACAGGCAAAAGCCATCCCGCACTTGCTGTAACCGACATCGGTATAAGCATCCCGAAATAGAGAACACCGCTTGACGGACAGAAAGCCATCGCAAATAGAACACCAAGCAATAAGGCACCCCAGCCACCTTTGCGGGCAAGTCCTTCTCCATTACCCCCGAAACCGAACTGCGGGATATTGAGCTTGTGTCCGAACAGCATGAACAGTCCGATAACCAACAGGAGCGGTCCGAGCAGCAGCTCACCCCATTTCCCGATGGTCTTCTGTATGCCGAACACGCTTGCCCCCTCTTTCAGAATTGAGATAAGAATAATGCCGAGAACGGTATATGCGATTACGCGCCCTATGGTGTAAAGGACACCATTTCGGAAAATGCGTCTGCGGTTCTCTATATCCTTGCTGATGTAGCCGATTGCAGCTATATTGGTAGCAAGCGGACACGGCGAAATCGCGGTGAGCAATCCGAGGAGGAAAGCCGTCAGAGCCGGAGCTGTGCTGTTGTCAAGTAAAGTCTGTAACCAGTCCATTATTTCAACAATTGCCTGATTTTGTCAGCAAGACCTTTCCTGAAGCCGTCCGGATTTTTACGGGCGTTCCCGAATCCGAACTCAGTGAGGTTGTTGCGGCTCTCTTTCCCGCCTTTCCATTTGTTTACAAAGAGAGAAGACCATGTTACTTCGTACTTGTCAGCGATTTTTTCTCCCTCCGGGGTAGAAATATCCACTGTCTTGAATACGACAGTGCCGTTTTTCAGCTCGTTTGCAAAAAGTGTATTTACGACCTCCTTTGCGTTTTTCTCGATAGCCATGCAGGTGGCACAGCGTTGTTTGCCGTGGAAATATATTACTTCCACTCTATCCTTTTCAGGAGATTTTGCAGTGGCGGTATTATCCCCGCTTCCGCACGACATCAGCCCTATCATAAGGGCGAAAAACATCAGTAACTTTTTCATGTGCTTAAATGTATTTAATTGAGTTGTTATTTGCCGAATTGCGAACTGCTATATTAAAAATATATGCGGATAATTCCGCATATATCAATCTTACTTCTTTGCAAGCGATAGGATTCTGATGGCTCCCGAAATTACTATGCAGAACACAATCGATCCGATAACAAGGTCTGGGATTTGAGTGCCAAGCCACATCACAAGTAGTCCTGCGGCTATTACTCCGAGGTTGATTATAACATCATTGGAGGAGAATATGATACTTGCCTGAATGTGGGCTTCCTTACTGCGAGTGCGTTGAAGGATAATGAGACTGAATGCGTTTGCAATCAATGCCAATGCCGACACAAAAATCATCAATGCATAGTTTGGAACCGTCTCAACTCCGATGAATCGCTTGATGACCTCATACAATCCTATTACAGCCAGAAAAATCTGGAAATAACCGCTCGCCATTGCCACTCGTTTCTTCTTGAAGGCTGTAGCACCGACTACAAGCAGGCTCATTCCATATACCAAGGCATCCGCAAGCATATCAAGACTGTCAGCTACAAGTCCCATTGAACGAGAAATCAATCCTGTCGTCAGCTCGATGATGAAGAAGCCGAAGTTGATGGCAAGTACCCACCAAAGTGCTTTACGCTGTCTATTGACAGTGGCTGGACTGTCAGTAATTGGGGTTTCGCCTTTCTCCAGTTTGACAAATGTGCTCCCTAAATTTAGACTGTCAAGAGTAGCAGTCAGATTATCAAGGTCGCAGTTACCGATGACTGATAGAACCCGATTCTTCAAATCAAATTCAAGGCCGTCAATGCCTGGTATGTCTTCGAGTTTCATCCTAATCAGCCGTTCCTCGCACGGACAATCCATTTTCATTATCTTATATACATATCTCATATCCTTAATCTTTGTTGCAGCAAGGTTTTCTATTAGGGTAGCAGTCCTTGAAAAGTTTGGCAAACATTTCCTGAGCCTCTCGCCAACTTTCCACATTTATGCAGTATTTGACTTTAGGGGGTTCAATGGTGCCCTGTATCAGCCCCGCTTCTTTTAGTTCGCTCAGATGTTGGGACACGGTAGCTTTCGCTATCGGAAGCACCTCGTGAATGTCGCCGAAGAAACATTCGTTTCTCTGTGCGAGGAAATGCAGAATTGCAATGCGAGTGGGATGCCCCATCGCTTTTGCAAACCTCGCAAGCTTCTCCTGTTCAGGTGTTATCTCTAATTTAGTCATATCTTCTTTGTTAGTTGTTCGCAAAATTACAAATAATACCTGGAGTTTCCAAATGTTTTAAGGATTTTTATATTTGTTTGTGCGCTGGTATGAAGCTGACAGCCCCCCAACGCCGCCTTTTGGCGGCCGAAATTTTTGGCAAATTGAAGGCGATGGAGCATCACGCTTCACCGCCTTCTTCACTGATATGGCTTTTGTTACTTGTCTCGTTTGGCGAGCCACTCGTCTCGTTTGTGACGGCACTCTTGGAGGGTTGGAGCGACTACAGAAAAGAGGTCTCCTTCCGCTGTTCTATAGTCGTACATCACTCTTGTTATCCTGCGACCTCGGCGGGAGGAGTAGAAGGTTTCGTACTGCTCCTGTCCGGCTTGGGTGGTCGATATTCCATGTTGGGTCATACGTGTCATAGTCTTGGGGGTGTTGTGACCACCGCCGGAGTCGGCGGTGGTCGGGTTTAACTTATGCTCTCTTGCGCTCGGCTATCATCTTCTTGTTGGCTTTGATGATGCCGGCTATCTGCTCGGTGTATTCGCAGACTTGGTTGGCGAAGGCTCGGCATTGAACGATTGAGTAGTCCTTCAGCGAGATTTCAACGGTGGCGATGGTCTTGCCTCCCATAGTGGCGGTGAACACCAATGTATCGGCTTTGAGGTAGTAGCCAGCTGAACCTACGCAGATGTGTTGTTTTGTGCCTTCATCGTAGTAGTCGGCTACGCTGTCAAGGGTGTGGAGCCGGATTGTGCCGTCCGTCATCGTCAGCCCGATGAAGCGACCTTTGAGTTCCTCGAACTTAGCTTGGTCGGCTTCCGCCTTCTTGCGGTTGGCTTCCCTCTGCTCCTTCACTCTCTGTCGGTTGACCTTCTCCACATATTCATCGTGGGCGTGCTTGAGGTCCTTGGGTGCTACCAATGACGGAGAATGGAGGTCTTTGCCCATACGTTCCAACATCTTGATGTTGTCGAACCACATGCTCGGTGCGTTGAATGTATATCCGGCTCTTTTGGCTACCTTGATGGAGTCCCAATACTTGTCAACCTCCTGCGGATGCTGGCAGAGATAGCGGAGCATTTCGATGTCTCCGGATTTCATCAGCGTCTCGGCTTTGGGATTGGTGAGCAACTGCTGAAAGAGTGTCACGGGGTGCATTGCGTGGCAACATCCCTTGAACCCGTTGCGCTTTATGGTGTCGGTCGCCTTGATGCGGGGATATACCCATTGCCCTGCGATGTGACGGAAAGCATCGTTGTCGCCCCTTATCTCCAATGGAGAGCCGAAAGCGAATGAGTCAACGTAGTAGCCGAGTGTCCGCTGAAGTCCCACGACTGTAGCGTGTCCCTTGGGGTCAATCCAATACTGACCGATTTCAAGATAGGCGGGTTTCGCCTTCATCCCCTTGCGCATCTCAACTATCATCAGGAACATTCTCACTACCTGATAGCCTTCCATAGTGGTGATTACATTGAAATATGACTTATCTCGGCGTACACGCTCTTTGGTATTTCGTATCTCGACCCTCTCTCCGCAGTTTGGGCAACGATAGATGCCGAAGCCGACCTCCTGCCATTCGTGTCCGCAGTCCATACATACCGCCTTGCCCGATTTGAGACGATAGGCGTAATGGTCGATGGTGTGGCTGAACGCCCATTGCTTTTGGGCGGTGGTGAGCGGGCGGAGTCGCCCACTCAGTTCCACTATAAGCTGTTGCTTCTTGTTTCTCGGTTTCATCTTACTGGGGTTTTAGAGGTCAAAAAGACTGGGTTGAACATTGATTTCTTCTCCGGCTTTGGGTGCCGTGGTCTGCTTGGGTTGAGCCTTCGGTGCTGACTGCCGTCTGATTTCTCGGAGTTGCTCCTGCTTGTACTGCTCCATAGCCTGCTCCTTTAGTTCAGCTTTATCCTCCTCGGAGAGTTCCGGCTTTGATACCACGATGTTGCAGTTGACCTTTCCGCAGTCCTCAATCTCGTTCTCGTCGAAATAGTGGACCAATATGTTCATCACGGTGGTGTCGTCCACGCAACACATTCCGCTCTTTTGGATTTGCGAACAGAGATAGTTCACGGCTCCCTCCATACTCTTTGAGGGG
>CEAC01038165.1_pt1 | contig 12028 bp, 10 predicted proteins | sample 557411 | NCBI WGS metagenome assembly CEAC01 (sample SAMEA3182094, study PRJEB8094) | gut metagenome | biome: human; feature: gut; material: Stool; isolation source: human stools | place: Canada | collected 2012-02-21
ACGCGCCAGCTCTCCCAAAGGGAGAGCCTTTTACCTTCTTACTACGCAAGCCCCTCCCCTGACGGGCCGGGCCGTATAGACCTGCGGCCAGCGGGCGCGGAGGGCGTCGGCGGCGGCTTTGGCTTCGGCTTCAGTGCGGAACACGCCGAAGACTGCCGCGCCGCTGCCGGTCATGAGGGCGGTGACGGCTCCGTTCTCCCGGAGGGCGGCCTTGATGGCCTCATTGTCCTTGGCCCCGCTGCACTCCTCGAGGGCGTTTCCGGCAGCGGCGCAGACAGCGTCCAAGTCGCCCGCCCGGATGGCGGCTTCCTGGGCGGCGCAGTCGGGGTGGACGCTGCTGCCGACTTTGTCGTAGGCCGCGAAAGCCTCCGGCGTCGAGATGCCGTAGCCGGGCATCACCACCGTGAACCAGCACTCGGGCAGGGGCGGCAGTGCCTTGATGAGGTCGCCGAGGCCCTGCACCCGGCAGGTGCCGCCCATAAGGGCAAACGGCACGTCTGCGCCGATACTGACACCCAGAGCGCAGAGCTCGCTCATGGACAGGCGGGCGCCGTACAGCTCGTTCAGGCCCACCAGAACAGCCGCAGCGTCGGCGCTGCCGCCGGCCATACCGGCCCGGACGGGGACGCTCTTATAGATGGTGATGTCTGCACCCGCCAGCAGGCCCGTATAGTGGAAGAAAGCCAGCGCCGCCTTGATGGCGGTGTTGCCCGGGCCGGGCTTGACATTGCTGCCGGGCAGGGCCAGATCGAGGTAGGGGCTGCGGCGGATGACCACCCGCTCGTAGAGCGAGATGGCCTGCATGGTCATATCCAGCGCGTGGTAGCCGCCGGGCAGAATGCCCACCACGTCCAGCGCCAGATTCAGCTTGGCCGGGGCCAGGACCGTCACACGATCGCGCATGGTTTTTTCCTCCTCACTTACAGTTCTCGTTCAAAAACTCCCGGATGCGGCGGATGGCCTCCATCAGATGCTCCACGCTGTAGGCGTAGGATACGCGGGCGTAGCCCTCGCCGGACGCACCGAAGGCGTTGCCCGGGATGATGGCGACATGCTTCTGCTCCAGAAGCTTTGTGCAGAACTCCTCGCTGCTCATGCCGCTGGACTTGATGCAGGGGAAGGCGTAGAACGCGCCCCGCGGCTCAAAACAGCTCAGGCCCATATCGTTGAAGCTCTTCACCACGAGGCGGCGGCGCATATTGTACTCGTTGCGCATCCGCTCGATCTCGCCGTCGCAGTCCTTGAGGGCCGTGATGGCGGCGTACTGGCTGGTGGTGGGGGCGCTCATGATAGCGCTCTGGTGGATCTTGGTCATGATCTTGATGATGGGCGCGGGGCCGCAGGCATAGCCCAGCCGCCAGCCCGTCATGGCGTAGGTCTTGGAGAATCCGTTGACCACCACCGTCCGCTCGGCCATGCCGGGCAGCGTGGCGATGGAAACGTGGTTCTGCAGGCCGTAGTTCAGCTCCGCGTAGATCTCATCCGACAGCACCATGATATTGGTGCCGCGCAGGACTTCCGCGATGGCCTCCAGGTCTTCCCGCTCCATCACCGCACCGGTAGGGTTATTGGGGAAGGGCATGATGAGGAGCTTGGTCTTCGGGGTGATCGCGGCCTTCAGGGCGTCGGCCCGGAGGCGGAACTCATCTTCCTGACGGCAGGCCACATGGACCGGCACACCGCCGGACAGGGTGGTGATGGGCTCGTAGCAGACGAAGCACGGCTCCGGGATGATGACCTCATCGCCGGGCTGCACCAGAGTGCGGATGCACATGTCGATGGCCTCGCTGCCGCCGACGGTGACGAGGACTTCCTTTGCCGGATCGTATTTCAGGCCCATCCGGCGGTCGAGGTAGCGGGCGATCTCGGCCCGCAGCTCTTTCAGGCCCGCGTTGGAAGTATAGCGGGTGCGGCCATGCTCGAGGCTTTCAATGCCCGCCTCACGGACGGCCCAGGGGGTCTTGAAGTCGGGCTCGCCGACACCGAGGCTGATGCACTCGGGCATCTCGGCGGCGAGGTCGAAGAATTTGCGGATGCCGGAGGGACGCATGGCCGCAGCGGCAGGCGCGATCAGTTTATCGTAATCCATCACAGCACGGTGCACTCTCTTTCATCGATTTCTTCGTCCTGATACAGACGGCCCTCTTTTTTGTAGGTGCGGAGCACGAAATGGGTGGCCGTGGACAGCACGTCATCCAGCGGCGACAGCCGCTTTGCCACAAAGAGGGCGATCTCCTGGAAGGTCTGGCCCTTGATGACCAGCTGCAGGTCGTAGCCGCCGCTCATCAGCAGCACGCTCTCCACCTCGTCGAAGGAGGCGATGGTGGCGGCAATCTCGTCAAAGCCGCGGCTCTTCTTGGGGCTGACGTTCAGCTCGATGACGGCTTCCACCCGGTTCACGCCGGCCTTCTCCCAGTCCACGAGGGTCTTGTAGCCCTTGATGATGCCCTGCGCCCGGGCCAGGTCTATCATAGCCGCCACCTCGGCGGGGGATTTATTCAGCATGGCCGCGATGTCCTCCACCGACATCCGGGCATTGTCCTCAAGGATCTTCAGAAGCTGTTCCATCGTTGTCTCTCCTTTGTTCAGCCTGTGGCGATATTTGTAGATAAGTATAGCACACTGCCCGGCGGTTTGCATCTGGTTTTTGCAAGTTCTGCCGGTGATAGACATTCTTTTGCCCTTTTCCCCTGCTCTTTTTTCCAAAAAGAGTGTTCATTTTTCGTGAAATCTGCTATACTTGAGAAAACCTCTCCGTCGCAGCTGCCGCTGCGCCACCTCCCCTACCGAGGGGAGGCCTTGGCATTTCGTAAAGCTTTTTCTCTTCGCCAGAGGCTCCCCTACCAGGGGCAACGACGACGACCGCCGCCAGTGGCGGAAGCAGGGAGTCATTGTTGGGGCCGCGGCCAGCAAGACGCAAGCGGAGCGTAGCGGATGCTGGGTGCCGCAACCCGGCCTTGTCTGCGAAGCAGACTGAGAGGTTGTATGAAGGCAAGCCTGCCCTCACGGCGCAGCCGTGACGGAGAGGTCTAACACTATAACAGAAGGGGTAGGAATTATGAAAGCATTCATTACCGTCATCGGCCACGACACCGTGGGCGTCGTCGCCCGCGTCTCGGGCCTTTGCAGTGAGCTGAACATCAACATCGAGGACGTCACCCAGAGCATCCTGCAGGGCATGTTCGCCATGATCATGCTGGTGGACATCTCCAAGTGCAGCGTCTCCCACGAGGAGCTGCACCAGAAGATGGACGCCCTGGCCGCTGAGATGGGGATGCAGATCAACCTCACCCGCCAGGAAGTTTTCGACGCGATGCACACGATTTAACCTCTCCGTCAGCGCTTACGCGCTGCCACCTCCCCTACCGAGGGGAGGCTTTGGCATTTCGTGAAGCCTCGCCTCTTCGCCAGAGGCTCCCCTACTAGGGGAGCTGTCTGCGAAGCAGACTGAGAGGTTGTACGAAGGAGAGCCTCAGAAGAGAAAGGCAAACTACTATGAGCATGATGAACACCGGCGACATCCTCGAGACCATCGAGATGTTCACGCAGGACAATCTGGACGTGCGCACCGTCACCATGGGCATCAGCCTGCTGGACTGCATCGACCCGGACCCCAGGAAAGCCTGCGAAAAAATCTATCACAAGATCACCACCCGCGCCGCCCGGCTCGTTCCGGCTGTGGAGCACATCAGCGCCGAGTACGGCATCCCCATCATCAACAAGCGCATCAGCGTCACCCCCATCGCCATGCTGCTGGGCGCCTGCCCGGACGCCGACCCGGTGGACTTTGCCAAGACGCTGGACGCCGCCGGCAAGAAGGTGGGCGTCAACTTCGTGGGCGGCTACACTGCCCTCGTCCACAAGGGCTTCTCGGCGGGCGACCTGCGCCTCATCGAGTCCATCCCCCGCGCACTGGCCGAGACGGACATCGTCTGCAGCTCGGTGAACATCGGTGCCACCAAGGCGGGCCTGAACATGGACGCCATCAAGCTGATGGGCGAGGCCGTCAAGAAGGCCAGCGAGCTCACCGCCGACCGTCAGTGCATCGGCGCAGCAAAGCTGGTGGTCTTCTGCAACGCGCCCGAGGACAATCCCTTTATGGCGGGTGCCTTCCACGGTCCCGGTGAGCCCGACTGCGAGATCCACGTCGGTGTCTCCGGCCCCGGCGCGGTCCGCGCCGCGCTGGCCCGGCTGCCCAAGGATGCCCCCATCGACCAGGTGGCCGAGCTGGTGAAGCGCACCGCCTTCAAGATCACCCGCGTGGGCCAGCTGGTGGCAAACCTCGCCTCCAAAGAGCTGGGCGTACCCGCCGGCATCATCGACCTGTCGCTGGCCCCCACCCCCGCCGTGGGCGACAGCGTGGCCAACATCCTCGAAGAGATGGGCCTTGAGACCTGCGGCTGCTGCGGCACCACCGCCTGCCTCGCCCTGCTCAACGACGCCGTCAAGAAGGGCGGCGTCATGGCCTCCAACCACGTCGGCGGCCTGTCGGGCGCTTTCATCCCCGTCAGCGAGGACGACGGCATGATCCACGCCGCCGAGTGCGGCTGCCTCACCATTGAAAAGCTGGAGGCCATGACGGCTGTCTGCTCTGTGGGCATCGACATGGTCATCATCCCCGGCGACACCACCCCTGCCGTCATCAGCGCCCTCATCGCCGACGAAGCCGCCATCGGCATGGTCAACAGCAAGACCACCGCCGTCCGCGTCATCCCGGCCATCGGCCGCAAGGCGGGCGAAGTGCTGGACTTCGGCGGCCTGCTGGGCTACGGCCCCATCATGCCGGTCAACCAGCGTGACCCCTCCGTCTTCATCAACCGCGGCGGCAGACTCCCCGCCCCGATGCAGTCGCTGAAGAATTAAAGAATAATTTTCTAAAAACAGGCCCATCCTCTGGATAAACTTTCCAAGAGGGGGCCTGTTTTTTATGTTATCCCGCCGCGAAATGGGGGCGCTGTGCGCCTCGCTGCTGTTCTGCCTTCTGCTGTCGCTGGGGGCAGGCTGGGCGCAGAGCCAGCTCATTCCCGCCGACCAGCTTGCCGCCGACACTCTGCGGCTCCACATCCGGGCCGACACCGACTCCGTGCGCGACCAGAGCGCGAAGCTGGCTGTCCGGGACGCCGTGCTGGCCCTCACCGATGAAGCCTGCCCGGCAGACAGCCGGGCCGATGCCCGGGCGTGGGCGGCGGAAAGCCTCGTCCGCTTCGAGCTGACGGCCCGTCAGACACTGGCCGCTCTCGGCATCCGTACACCGGTGAAAGCCTGCCTCGTGAATATGTACTTCCCCACCCGGCGCTATGACGGCGGAGCTCTGCCCGCCGGGCGGTACGACGCGGTGCGGCTGGACATCGGGACGCGGCGGGCAGGCCGGAACTGGTGGTGCGTGCTCTACCCGGGTCTCTGCCGGTCAGCCTGCGGCGGGTACGACACGCCTGCCGAAAATGACCTTGTCTGCGGGGAGTATATCGTCCGGTTCCGGTTCGTGGAGTGGTGGGGCGGCCTCACCGCACCCCGGGAGGACGTGGTGCTGGCCGGGTGAACAGGCCGTCGGCCCGCCGCATAGGATGAGCGCGGAAGGAGTGTGACAACACTATGGCAATCCCTGCTTACTACTCGCTCATCCAGCGCGGCAGCTCCGGCCCGGACGTGGCCCTCGTGCAGACCTGGCTCAACGGCATCCGGGACAGCTGCACCTGGCACGCCGCCCTCACTGTGGACGGAAAGTTCGGCGCAAACGCCGAGAAGGCCGTCCGGGAGTTCCAGCTCCGGTACGGCCTCAAAGAGGACGGCAAAGTGGGCGCGAACACCTGGAACGTGCTCTACGCCCGCTACACGGCCAAACACGGCCTCACCGTTCCCTACCCCGGCATCGTGCTGCGGAGCGGCAGCGCGGGCGGCTGCGTCCGGCTGGTGCAGCAGAAGCTCAACACCGAGGGCGAGCGGCTCACCACCGACGGCAAGTTCGGTGCCAGCACCGTCGCCGCCGTCAAGCGCTACCAGACCCGCCACAACCTGACCTCCGACGGCTCCGTGGGCAAAGACACCTGGGAAAAGATGTTCCCTGCCGCGTGACGTGAAGACGGAAGAGCCTCCCGAAAGGGGAGGCTCTTTTCGATTTGACATATCTTTTTGTCAGAATTTATGATATACTTGCTTTGCGGTTCACCCCGTAATCCACGGGAGAGGGGGTGAAGCAATGGAGTATATATTCACATTCTTGGTGTCTGTCGCAGCAGATGTAACGTCGCGGTTCATCTGCAAATGGCTTGACAGATACGATGAGAACCGCAAGGCCTAATTAAAAGGAAAGCCCCCTGGGAGTTCGCGGCTCCTTGGGGGCTTTTCCATTGGGGTGAAACCAATGGAGTATTCACATTCCTGAGTTTATTATATGCCATCCCGCGCAAAAGTCAAGCGGTGCGCGGAAAGTTTACAAAGACACTTTCCCTCTGTAGCAGGGCACTACTGTTTCCGAAATCAAAAAACTTTCAGCGTCCAGCGTGGGCCTGCCCGGCTCGCCAGAGGTGCTTCGCACCCGGGTTGCGGCTCCCAGCGTCTGCTTCGGCCCTTGGTGCGGGCCTCGCATCCTGCTGGCCGCGGCCCCAACAGCTCCTCCCTGTTTCCGCCACTGGCGGCGGTCGTCGCCGTTGCCCCCTCGACAAACGCCCCCAACTCTCCTATAATAAAATCATCCCAACGAAAGGCGGTGTCCCCATGCGTTTCCTACACCTCTCCGACCTGCATCTGGGCAAGCGGGTCTGCGAGTTCTCCATGCTGGACGACCAGCGATACATTTTAGAGCAGGTCCTCTCCCTGCTGGACGCCCGGCCCGTAGACGGCGTTCTGCTGGCAGGCGACCTCTACGACAAGCCCGTGCCGCCCGCCGAGGCGGTGCGGCTGCTGGACTGGTTCCTCACCGAGCTTGCGGCACGGGGACTGCCCGTTTTTGCCGTCAGCGGCAACCACGACTCGGCAGACCGCATCGCCTTCGGCGCACAGCTTCTGGCAGGGAGCCGGGTGTACGTCAGCCCGGTCTTTGCCGCACCACCCGCGCCCATCACCCTGACGGACGAATACGGCCCGGTGGACGTCTGGCTCCTGCCCTTTTTGAAGCCCGCCGCCGTGCGGCACGTCTTCCCGGACGAGAAGATCGAGAGCTACAACGACGCCATCGGCTGTGTGCTGAACGCCTGTACACCCGACCCCGCCCGCCGGAACGTGCTGGTGGCCCACCAGTTCGTGGCCGGGGCTGCGGTCTGCGAGAGCGAAGAGCCCAGCGTGGGCGGGGTGGACAGCATCGACGTCTCCCTCTTCGAGGGCTTCGACTATGTGGCTCTGGGCCACCTCCACAGTCCCCAGAAGGTGGGGCGGGACACCGTCCGGTACGCAGGCAGTCCCCTCAAATATTCCTTCTCCGAGGCCCATCAGCACAAAGCCGCTCTCTTCGTCACCCTGAGCGAAAAGGGCAGCGTCCGCTTCGAGGCCGCGCCTCTCACCCCCCGGCACGACCTGCGGGAGCTGCGGGGCAGTTACATGGAGCTCACCGACCGCCGGGCCTACGACGGCACGCCGACGGACGACTACCTCCACATCACCCTCACCGACGAGCAGGACGTTCCCGACGCGCTGGCCCGGCTGCGGGTCATCTACCCGAACCTCATGCGGCTGGACTACGACAACCGCCGCACCCGGGCCGCCGAGACGCCCGACGCCGCCGCCCGGGCCGAGAGCAAAACGCCCCTCGAGCACTTTGCGGCCTTTTACGAAGCCCAGAACGGCCAGCCCCTCTCCGACGAACAGGCGGCGTTCTGCCAATCGCTCATCGAGGACATCTGGAAGGAGGACGAAGCATGAGGCCCCTGAAACTGACCCTGTCGGCCTTCGGGCCTTATGCCGCCGAGACTGTTCTGGACCTCGCCCAGCTGGGCAGAGGCGGGCTCTACCTCGTCACCGGCGACACCGGCGCGGGCAAGACCACCCTCTTCGACGCCATCACCTACGCCCTCTACGACCATTCCAGCGGCGGCGTCCGGGAGGGGGCCATGCTCCGCAGCAAGTACGCCGAGCCCGGCACCCCCACCTTCGTGGAGCTGGAATTTGAGGTGCGGGGACAGCGCTGCACCGTCCGCCGCAATCCCGAATACCTCCGCCCGAAAGCCCGGGGCGAGGGCTTTACCACCGAAAAGGCCGACGCCTGCCTCACCTACGCCGACGGCCGCCCGCCCGTCACCCGGGCCAAGGACGTCACCGCCGCCGTGGTGGACATCATCGGGCTGGATTACAACCAGTTCTCCCAGATCGCCATGATCGCCCAGGGGCAGTTCACCCGGCTGCTCAACGCCTCCACCGAGGAGCGGAGCAAGATCTTCCGCAAGCTGTTCCGCACCCAGCCCTACCAGCGTCTCCAGGAGCGGCTGCAGGCCGAGAACGCCGCCCTCACCCGCCAGCGGGAGGAGCAGAGCGTCCGCATCGGGCAGCTGCTCTCCGGCCTGAGCTGGGCCGAGGGGGACGCCGATGGAGCCGTTCTGGACGAGCTGGCCCCCCTCTGCGAGGCGGGCGGGCAGGCGTCGCCGGAAGCGGTGCTGCCCCTTCTGGACGCCCTGCTGGCCGGGCAGGAGCAGGCGCTGAGCGCCGCCACCGCCGCCCGGACTGAGGCCGAGGCAGAGCTGGACAAGCTCCAGCAGACGCTGGGCCGGGCCGAACAGGCCGAGAAGCTCCGCCTCGAGCTGACCGCCGCGCAGGCCCGGCAGGACGCTCTGCGGCCCGTTCTGGACGCCGCCGAGGCCGAAGCGGCCCGCCACGCCGGAGATGCCGCCGCGCTGGACGCGCTGACCGGAAAGCTCGAGCGGGCGAAATCTGACCTCGCGGCCTTCGACGGGCTGGACAGCCTCGAAAAGAAGCTTTCCGCCGCCCGGGACGCCGCCGCCCTCGAGAACGCCAGAGCCGAAAAGCGCCGCGCCGCCCTCGGGCAGCTGGACGGAGAGCTGACGGCTTTGGAGCAGAGCCTCGCCGCCCTTGGGGGCGCGGAGGCCGAGAAGGTGAGCCTTGAGGCCCGGGCCGAACAGCTGGCCCGGCGGGAAACGGCCCTCGCGCAGCTGGCCCAGAGCCTCGCCGAGGGGCAGCGCCGGGGGCAGGCTGCACGGCAGGCGCAGGAGCGTTATCTTCTCGCCGACGGCGCAAAGGAGCGCGCCCACGCCCTCCGCGACCACCTCGAGCGGGCCTTTCTCAACGCGCAGGCGGGCCTGCTGGCCGAAGGGCTGACAGACGGCACCCCCTGCCCCGTCTGCGGCAGCACCCATCACCCGAAGCGGGCCGTTCTGCCCGCCGAAGCCCCCACACAGGCCCGGGTGGACGCGGCCAGACAGTCCGCCGACGAGGCCGACCGCGCCGCACAGGAAGCCAGTGCGGCCGCCGCCAAGGCCGTGGCCGCAGACCGGGAGGCCAAAGCCACCCTCCGCCGGGACGCCGAGGCCCTGCTGCCCGAGCGGTTCACCTCACCGGAGGGGCCGGTGAAGCTGACCGTCTCGCTCTTAAAGACGGCTCTGGCCGAAGAAAGCGAGGCCCTGCACGCCGCACAGGAAGCCCTCGACAAGGCTCAGAAGCAGAATGCCGCCGCCCTCGCCGCCAAGGCCCGGCAGGAGGACGAGCGGCAGAAAAAGACCGCTCAGCGCTCTGCCCTCGAGGCCGAGGCACGGGCTTCTGCCGAGGAAGCCGCCCGGCAGTCTGCCTCCGCCAAGGCGCTGGAGGCCCAGTGTGCCGAGGCCCGGGCCGCTCTGCCCGCCGCCGGCCGGGAAGAAGCCCACCGGGCGCTGGCCGGGCTGGAAAACGAGCGCTGCGCCCTCCGGGCCGGAATGGACGCCGCCGCGTCGGCTCTGGCCAAGGCCCGGCAGGACTACGCCGCTGCCGAGGCCGCAGTCACGGCCCTGACGGCCCAGCAGACGGAGGCGGGCGAAGCCGCCGACCTGCCCGCCCTCGAATCCCGGCGGGACGCTCTGACGGCCCGGCGCAGCGCTCTCGCGGCGCAGGAAAAGGCCCTGACGGCCCGCCTCCTGCCCAACCGGAAGGCCGCTGGCCTCTACCGTCAGCACGCCGCCGCCCGGATGGAGCTGGAACGCCGCTGGCAGTGGGTGAACGCCCTCGCCTCCACGGCGGGCGGCACCCTCAGCAGCAAACAGAAGATACGCCTCGAAGCTTACATCCAGATGAACTACCTCGACGCCATCCTCGTCCACGCCAACACCCGCCTCATGCAGATGACCGCCGGGCAGTACGAGTTGGAGCGGGTGGGCGCCGAGAACCAGCGCAGCCAGTCCGGCCTCGACCTCGGCGTCATCGACCACTACAACGGCACTCGCCGCAGCGTCAAGACCCTCTCGGGCGGCGAGAGCTTCAAAGCCTCACTGGCGCTGGCGCTGGGCCTCTCGGACGAGGTCCAGCGCGCGGCGGGCGGCATCCGGCTGGACACCCTCTTCCTCGATGAAGGCTTCGGCTCGCTGGACGACGAGAGCCTTGAGCAGGCCATCCGGGTCCTCGCCGGCCTCACCGAGGGCGACCGCCTCGTGGGCATCATCTCCCACGTCGCCGCGCTCAAGGAGCGCATCGACAAACAGGTGGTCGTAAAAAAGGCCCGCAGCGGGGGGAGCACGGTGGAGGTCATTGTGTGACCGCTTCCCTTCTCTTCCGCATCGCCTGCCTTCTCAGGGCCGCGTCTTTCAGAAAGTCTTTTGCCTGCTCAGGCGGGCGGGTGGCATAGAACGCCTTGTTTTTCGGGACGTACGTCTCGGCGGGAGCCGGCCGCTCCCGGTCGCGGGCCATCCAGACCGTGGCCGCTGCCTGCCAGTTCCGCATGGGGTTCTGGCCCACCCGCCAGCCGTTGGATTCATAGAACGCCCGGAACCGGTCGGCCTGAGCCTCCGTTCCGCTCTTCCGGATAAAGTAGTCCCGGACTTTACCCTCGTCCGGCGGACAAAAATCGGGCTCGTCCGGAGGCGGGAGGGGCGCGTCAGCGCAGTCAGCCTCCCCATCCGGGAGGACAATATCAGGCTCAGACTCAGAATCAGATGCAGAACCAGTATCAGAGACGGAATCAGAACCAGATACAGCCATCTTTGCCATCGGCGCATGGCATTTGCTATTTTTGCCACGCTCTTCGCTGTGCCAGCGGCTCTCGGCCCCCTTTGTCCCCGCCTCGGCCCGGCGCTGGCGGGTCTCCTCCCACTTGCGGGCGTTCTCGTCGAGGCCCCCTTCCATAAAGGTCCACGCCATCCGGAGCATCGGGTCGGTGAAATCGGGCCGCTTCCCTTCGGGATAGGCCAGCAGTGCGTCCAGGAGCATCCCCTTCTGCTCCAGCGACAGCGCCCCCAGCGGGCGCTGCCACTCGCCAAATAAGATAACGCTGCGGTGTTTCTTTTCGGTCAATCCTCTTTCCTTCCTTTCCTTCTTTGTGTTTTCCTTCGGCGTCTACAACTCAATGTAGTTTGTCTTGTTCAAAAAGTCAACCTTTTTGAGAAAACAGTCGAAAAGTTGTGGGAAAAGGCGTAAAAAAGAACAGGGGGCTTTTCTGACTGGAAAAGCTCCTGTTCTTTTGTCGCAAAATATGCTATACTTATTTTGCGGCCTCGTCCGCCCATTTTATTAAAGGAGCCCGGGTTGCGGCTCCCAGCGTCTGCTTCGCTACCGCTCGCATCCTGCTGGCCGCGGCCCCAACAGCTCCTCCCTGTTTCCGCCACTGGCGGCGGTCGTCGCCGTTGCAAGTGGCTTGACGGATGGTTTTCGGGCCGTAAGCACTAAATAAAGAAGACCCCCTTTCGGAGTTGCAGCTCCGTGAGGGGGTTTTCTTTTCGCTTTGGTGAACCACCATAAATATGTTTATCTCTGCACTTTTATTATATGCTGTCTTGCAAAAAAGTCAACCCAAATGCAGAAAGTTTATAAACGTATATTCCCCGCCGCCTCCGCACACCCTAGGTGCGGAGGTGTTTTTTATGGAATCTCTGACGCCCTTCATCCGCCATGAGCTTGAGGATGC
>CEAC01017743.1_pt1 | contig 11893 bp, 9 predicted proteins | sample 557411 | NCBI WGS metagenome assembly CEAC01 (sample SAMEA3182094, study PRJEB8094) | gut metagenome | biome: human; feature: gut; material: Stool; isolation source: human stools | place: Canada | collected 2012-02-21
GAGTGAATCTTTGCAAGATTTTGTGAGTTTCCGTGTTGTATTCGTCACCCGATAGGTCAATTGCATATAGGGAATCTAAAGCATGGCAATAAGCTGTGTATGGTTCCGTTGCAAAAGAACGGTGATGGGGCATATTGCTGATCAGAAAACAAGCAGCCCGTAATTTGAGGCTGTCTGACGGTGCTTCGGAGTAGTGTCCCAATACCGATTCCAGTTCCCGCCGGTTATCGTTGGCTTTATGCAAAGCATTTTGCACTTCAGGAGGAAATTGGTTGCAGGAGCAGAAAAGCAAAAGAGAAATTAGAATCGTTAAAGATAAGTGACGCATGAAATGAATATTATTTTATCTAAAGTTAGAAAATATAAGTGTGTTTGCAAAACCGAATTCGGAAGATCAGGCGAAATCGGCTTGTCATTTATATCGTAAATGATATATGGGTTAATGCCGGTTTACTATTTGGGCGGATTTTTATTTTGTAATGATTTGATATTTATAATGATAATATATTTTGCTATCTACTTTTGATATACTTATTGCGAATAATAGAGATATTAGATTTAATTTTAAATAATCGCTGATGGATTTTGTTGGCGTGCTTTGATTAAATCTTATTTTTTTAATTTAATTCGACTGCCTTATGAAACACTTTAGACTTTTTCGGTTTTTTGTGCTGTTTGCACTTATATTCAATGGTATTTCTTGTTCGGAACAATTGGAGGTAGATCCGGATGTTGCATTGAATATGAATGAAGCCAATATCGCGGCGCTTGTCTGCGAGGAAATCAACCAACCGGAATATATGCCGTTAAATGTTATTCCCGATTGGGCAAAGCAAAAAATGACGGATGAGGAGTATGCATTATGGACGATAATGAGTTCTGTTTATGAAATTGATTATTCTTTCCTTAGTCAGGAGTTGGATATCTGTCAGAAAGAGATTATTTATAAAGCAGTTAGAAGTCTTTGTCATGAAATCATGCTTGGGGAAATAATGGGGCCGGCAGGTTATTTTGCAGTTTACAGACCCTCTGACGACATTGGTAATGTAGAACAATTAACCCGATCAGAAATGCCAAGTGCCGGGACATTCGTAGTAGGCCCAAATACAATTTACTCTGTATCCGGTTCTGATGCTCGTGTCTTGGTTACCGCAATCTGTGATATAAAAGACAGCAAGATCATTGCGGCAAGGGGAGCGACTGCTTATGCGAGCGGTAGAACAGCCATTTCTTTTACAGGTGCTGCTGTGGTATCTTCTTTTAGTTCATATTCAATCACTATAAATTGTGCTGGAACCTTGAAATATCGCTATATAGACTCTGATTATGACATGGTTGATTTCAATTCATCCGTTACAGTCGTCCCGTTTCTTTAAATTGCGAAAACAATGAAAAAATTTTTGTTATTATCTTTTGCATGCGGTCTTTTATCATCCTTACTGGGACAGGCAGCAGGGCAAAATAGCCAAAGTATGGGCACTCCGATTTATATGCCTTTAGATTCGATCCCGAATTGGGTGAAAGCAAAAGTTTCTCCAGCGGAATACGAACTTTGGAAACAATTAAGTCATTATTATCAGGTAGATTATTCGGTTCTCCAAAAAGATTTTTCTCAGGAACGAAAAAAAGAATTGTATCGGGCGATTCGAAAAACCTTGGCGGATATTGGCTCGGGAAAGTTGTCTTGCCATCAATTATATGGTTATTATACGTTTTTCTCGTTACCTGTGATTGATAGGGATTTATCATGGGAAGTGTGCCATTTGACAAAGATCGATGAAGATATCAGTCTTGTTAATAAGCAAACGCCGATATATTATGCCCGGAACGAAGAAAAGTATCCTGTAACCTGTTCGATCTGGTATATTTATGACAGGTCGCGGCAGGCAGCGACTGTTCTGAAATATAAATTTGAGAGTGTGAAAGATTGTTCCGATTTTCCGAATATTATGGGAAGTGTAGTCTTCTTGCCGAATCAAGGTATTTTGCAAGGATCTTGTGCCGGAACTCTGGATTATGTCGACCGGCTTGGAAAAAGCCATGTTGAATATATAAATGTTGCGTTTACATGCCCTCTGTCATTTTAAATATTATGTAGGATTTCGATATTCCGAAATGGTTATGTTCATGTTTCGTGTGTGGGAGATGTGTCTTATAAAGGGTTCATTATAGCGCTTCATGATGAATAATTATCTCTTAAATTAAGTTTTAATTATAATACGAAAACTATTTATATTTTCTGTGTTGCCTTTGCATTTTGCGAAGCCATAGCTATTCAGGTACAAAAGCGTGTGGTTAATTATGAAGACCGGAATGCAATTCCCGCATGGGTGGAAAAGGTGACTACGCCGGACGAATATGCGATTTGGAAGACATTGAGCCGTTATTACCGGGTAGCTTACTCCTATGCCAATCAGCGTCAGGCGACGGATGCGGAAAGAAAGGAGGTTTATGAACGGCTTAAGACACTTTGCGAGCGGCTTGAATCCGGAGAATTGAAGGTTGCCCCAAATGAGACTTTGCAGTCGTCCCTACGGAGCGCGGTGTGCTTAATCCGCTCTGTTCTTGCCCGGTTGCATGCCAGGAAAAATGGTTTCTTCTCTATACGGATGTCGATGGGTATGATGCGCATTTGATGTTAAGGTTAGTGTATGTATATGATGAGGTGGCCAATGCAGTGGAAATTCTCACGAAAGAGATATGCACGAAAAGTTTTTCCGGGTTGTCCATACCTATGGACGATGTTACAAAAAAGCTGGAACTGGACTATTTTCCCGAACATGGTATGTTCAAAGGATATTGTTATGCAATGATATCCGTATTTTAAACATTGGTATAAAATTTTGAATTTTCTATTATTTTAACTGAAACTTTCTTGTGGAAATTTCTTTTGCCAGAAGGTTTTTTGTAGGTATGCATTGGCTATTTGGTCTTTTATTATTGTTGGGACTTGGAGAATTGGGTATTGGAGTCTTGCAGAGTGTTCGCATGTTTCTCTATGATTTGCCATATACTGAAATTCGAGGTACGCTGAATAATCCGGGGCCTTACTCTTGTGTAGTGGTGTTTATTTTACCCGTAGCATGGTGGTATCTGTTGTCGTTACGACGGTGGAGTTTCCTGCATAGGGTGGATAAGTGCTTGGCCGGTGTGGCGATTCTCTATGTTGCATTGTCTTGTTTTATCTTACCCTTAAGTATGAGTCGTGCGTCGTGGGTGGCAGCGTTGGTGACGTGTGGCGTCGTTTCTTTTTTCACGCTTGTTAATCGTGGATATACAAAATGGATATTGAGAACAGCAGTCGTTTTTGCTATTGCATGCTTGGTATTCGCGGGAATGTTTTACGGGGTTAAGCGAGATTCAGCAGACGGGCGGATTCTTATATGGAAAGTTTCTATTTCTTTATTGAAAGATCATTGGATTGCGGGGGTTGGCGGCGAACATTTTGCCGGAGCATACGGCGATGCGCAGGAAATATATTTCCGGAATGGTTTAGGGGCAGAACGGGAAGGATATCTTGCAGGTGCTCCAGAGTATGCTTATAATGAATATTTGCAGATTTGGATCGAGTACGGTATCGTCGTTTTCCTGTGTGTATTGACAATTATTGGATTATTTCTTTACGGCCTGATTCGGTCGCCTTTACGGGGGGCTTGTCCTATATTGGGTTGTTTGGTGAGCATTTTAATTATGGCGTTTTTTTCGTATCCCTTACGTGATGTTACGACTTGTATATTGACTGTTGGAATTCTTTCGCTTGCGATATTCTTCGGATGTCCGGAAAAATGGCGAAGAAAGGTTTTGTTTCCGCTCCTTGGCATATCGCTAATCACTTTTTATGAGGTATGTGATTCGTTTGGGGTGGTTGGGTATGTACGCCGTGCGCGGGAACAGCAGAAATTACTACGGTTGTACTACGATAATGGGCAATTTAAAGATATTGTATCATATTACGAGGCGTTATACCCGTTTCTGAAACACGAACCGTCCTATCTGTTTGAATATGGCAAATGTCTGTTTCATACGAAAGACTATGGCCGCAGCACTGAAATTTTGAAAGAAGGACTCATCTATAGTGCCGATCCGATGTTTTTGAATATTATCGGCCGAAACTATCAATCGCAAGGCAATTTCCTGATGGCCGAGAAATATTATTTGAAAGCAAGTTTTCGGATTCCTCATCGGTTATATCCTCTTTATCGGTTGATGTTACTTTATCAGGAACAGAATGAGTTTGCAAAAGCCTCTGTAATGGCACAAATGATCCTGCAAAAAGAAATTAAAGTACCTTCTTTAGTTGTTGATCGAATACTTCTGGAGGCTCGAGAATTCGCAGACGGTTTTTCGAATACTCCCACGGTTGAATAGTTTTTGAGATAGAGAATTTATTGCGATGAATTGGCAGTGCTTCCGGGGTAGGGTAGTATAATTTATCAGGTGTCGAAAGACAAGTGGTCGCTTAAGTATCTTTTCGTCACTTTTCAACATCATGGCCCGGCTGGTTTAAACCAGCCGGGCCGGTTGTTTCTTGCGCTGCGCTCTGGGGACGCGGTTTCCCCAGATCCGGGCCAAAAAGAGCAAAAGCCCGCCCGCTTTCTTTGCCTGCGGGAGCCAAAGAAAACGGGGCATAGAAATCTCCGGGGCGCCCTCGGCTCAGGATGGCAGCAATAAGGCCATGCTGAGCCGGGATTTGCTTCTACCTGCTTCTGTCGGCGCAGAGAGCGGAAGCCTTCGGTTGCAGGCACGAGCTCCGAGACCTCGTGCCCTTCGATGCTCGACCCGCTCGTTGCGTCCTCCTTTTCGAGCTCTGTGAAAGGGCTTAAAAGGCTTGGTTCACTCCTCGCCCCCCCCCGAAGGGGGATTCCTTCTTTCGTAAAGAAAGAAGCAAAGGGCGGACAAAATCAACTGGGGCCGATTTTGCCGCCCGCCCGGTTACGCCGGAGATCGGTAAAATGTTACCGGCATCTAAAATTCCGGGCGGTTATTCCCGTCCGATGCCTTACGGACACCCGGATTTCAACGGACGAAGGTGCGATTACGCAAGCGCTGACCCGAAGAGGGGCATTGCGCTTTGCCCCTCTTCGGGTCGCTTTTACGTCCGCCGAATGACGGCTGATCCGGTAGCATTTTTTTGTGAACGAGCCGGTTGCGGAACTGCAAGATCTCGGATTCTAAGCACAAGGATGCACGACTGCATGAAAAATGGGGAGGCCGAAACCAGCCTCCCCTCCGACAATGAGTTGCGTCACTCTTCTAATATACGGATTCTACCAACGATTCAACGAGAAGTTTCAGGAGTTGCTCCGCGGTCAGGGGTTGAAATGTTTTTTTGAATATACGATTCATCCTCGTCCTCATAATTTCAAAGAAACGGTTGGCTTCGTGGATCGACATCTTCTTGACCATCATTGCCATCAGCCATAGTGGAACTTCGATATAGGGCGGCTGGAAATACAGTTCCAACAGTTCGTCGGAACGATGCCTGTAATCCAGGAAACTGTTTTCACAGACGCCGTACAGCGGTAAGATGAATAACTCGTAGACATAATGATGCGTCCTGCGCAGATCGCCTTCTTCATAAAACCATACGTCGATCTTTTTGGCGCCGACCATCCGGTACGGATTATAATTATCCCTGCTCATAGTACGATAAGTTTTAATAAGATCCCCGTTCTCCTAATTAAAGTTGCTCATTTCCGAACAAATACTATTGGCTATATAATCACGTAATTCGTCGCGGGTAGAGAGTCGGCAGAACCGATATTCTGCCGGCAAACACCGGCCTTTCGAAAAGTGCTTCTGATCCAGCGAGCATGACTCCAGACAGATTGAATTCCCTTCATGTTTGTCATAAAGGCCCCATAAGGATTCCGAATCCGGACATTGAGGGTTATCGGTATGGAAAAGATATACCTCTCCGACTTTGAAAGCACATTGTTCCAACATCATTCGTTTGGTCTGTTTTTTGGTTTGTCCGGCAAAGATGGATGAAACAGGAAGCCGGCACAAGCGCATGTGGAATCAATCCAATAATTTATTTAAAAAGAAGGTTACAGGAAGAGAACGTGTATATGGCTGCCGTGAATAAATACATACGGGAGGAACTCTCTCTTTTCTCCGAAGCCTTTGCCACTATGGCTCTTTGGATGGAGGACTATCCTCTGGAAGACCCTTTTGAGACTATTTCAAGCAGTATATATCCCACGGGCACAGCGGCCAGTTCCCCTTCCCGATTCCTTGGCTAACCTTATGGCCGGGATCGTCAACCTCATGGACGAAGGCATTCGGGTGCTCGATCCCTGCTGCGGAAGCGGGGCCTTCATCCTTTCTGCGGCAAGGGTGAGCCGTGAACAGGAATTCTTCGGCAGCGACATATCCCTGATCTGCTGCCTGATGATGCTCATCAATATGTACCTGTACGACCTTACTCTTCAAGGCTCGCATCGAAACCTGCATCGTGCCCAAAGCTGTCAACTATGTCAGCCTCTCCTTCGGCAATAATGTAATTTATTTCGATCCTGAAAACGGTAAATCGCATTGCAGCCGTGCATCGGAGGGCATACTTGGCGTTCTTGCCGCCCGTCACGGTATCGAACACAAGGAGCAGATCATCGAAGATTTTCGCATGCAGGCCGGGATCGTTATCCGTCGCCTCGAAGCGGATGGTTATATTCTCTCGTTGCGGGGATCGGTATGACACAGGATCGCCCGATAGCAGGCATTGTCACATACGCTATTCATACCTCCAACCAAGGCCGTATTCGCTATCGGGGTGTGGATATTGTCTTTGGCGCTGTTCTCTTTCCGGGGCACACCGGAAATTGGATGGCCGGTGCCGGGGAGTTCCTGAGACCGGCCGCTGAGAATTACGGTGCGCGCGCATAGTGAGGAAGCAATGGCGCTGCCAGATGGGTTATATGTGCCTATCAATAGCCATCCATGCTTGGATGGGAACCCGAGATGCCCATGACATCACTGTAAAGCGTTAAACCCAGGGTTTCGACTGAAAAATATATTTGCAGCTGTTACCTTATTTACCGGATCCGTTTCAAGATTTCCCTGCCGCTGATGGCGATGGACAAAATTCCGAAATTTTTTTCTTCAGACTATCTGCATTGACCGGTTTGGGCAAACAGCCGTTGAATCCGCTGGAGAGTATCTGACGCATGTCTTCGGGATAGGCGAAAGCGGTCACGGCGACGATCGGTATATCGGGCGACAGTTTGCGGATGGCGGCCGTCGCCTCGTAGCCGTCCATCTCCGGCATCTTGATATCCATCAGGATCATGCCGGGACGGTTCGCCTTGAACATCTCCACGGCTTCGCGCCCGTTCCAGGCGTGCATGAGCGTGTAGTGTTTCTTGAGCATGACCTCGAAGAGTTTGTAATTGGCCGGATCGTCCTCGGCGATCAGCAGGATCGACCGGTCGAGATCCGTACCGGATACCCCGGACATATCCGCCAAGACGCGTTCCGCAACAGGGGCGGCGGCAGTGACGGCTCCGGCGGGCAGCAGGAACCAGAACGTCGATCCCATGCCTTCCGCGGACGAGACTCCGATTTCGCCGCCCAGCCGTTCGACGATGCTTTTGCTGATGGCGAGGCCCAATCCGGTGCCTTTGGCCTTTGCGTCGAGCTTGACGAACCGCTCGAATACGTTCCCGATCTTGTCGGCGGGTATGCCGCAGCCGGTATCCTCCACGTAGAAATACCAGCGTCCGTCAGTTTGCCGCCGGTATCCGAAATGGATGTGCCCCCGCCGGGTGAACTTGGCCGCATTGTTGATGAAATTGTGCATCACCTGCAGCAGCCGCCCCCGGTCGGTATGTATCGTGCAGCCGGGGATGCGTTCCTGGCAGGCTACCTCTACGGCCGGATCGGATATTTTCATGCGGGAGGTCTGTTCGAGTTCCCCCCATGATTTCATTCAGGTCATGATCGGCAAAGGAGAATTCCAACGTTCCGGCCTCGATCTTCGACAGGTCGAGAATGTCGCCTACGAGTTGCACCAGCAAGGCGTTGCTGTTTTTGATAATCCCGAGGTACTCTTTTTTCTCCTCCGCATCCTCCGTGTCGGCCAGCAGTTCCGAGAACCCGACGATCGCGTTTAGGGGCGTGCGTATTTCGTGGCTCATATTGGCCAGGAAGGCACTTTTGAGCGTGTTGCTTTGTTCGGCCTGCTCCTTGGCCTCGCGCAGGGACTCTTCCATCCGCTTCTGCGCGGTAATGACGCGGGCCGAGCCGATCACCTGCCGCAGGTTGCCGTTCGATTCGGATTCCGGAATGCTGCTCAGTATCTCCACCCATTCGTATTCCCGGTCGTTGTACCAGTGGATGGGGTAGATTTCGAGGAACTCGGAGATGCGGCCTTCGATCAAACCGGTGAACTGTTCGACCACATGCTCCCGATAATCGGGATGAATGCTCAAAAAGAATTGATCGAATGAAAGCGTATATTCGCCCTTTTCATTCGGGCCGGGGGCTGTCTCATGGTGGTAATCGTTGTAAGCGCAGGAGAACACGCATGTTTTCAAATCCCCGCTCCACGGAATCACATGGGCGATGTTCAGTACGGAAGAGAGCATGACGTTCTTGACATCCAGCTCTTCCTTGACCTGCCGCAGCGCCAGTTCGGTCTCCTTTTGTTCGGTGATCCGCTGCGCCGAACCGATCAACGCCACGGGTTTTCCGTCCGCGCCATTCCGGACGACGTTGCACTGCACCTGCACCCATTCCCATTGCCGTTCGTTGAACCAGTGAACCCGGTATATTTCGTGAAACTCCGTTCGGCGGCCTGCGGTCAGTTCCTCGATCATGCGGACGGCTTCCTCCCGGTTGTCGGGATGGACACCTGCGAAATAATCGTTCATTGAAACGATGTAACGCCCGTGCTCGTCGGGGCCCGGCGCATCGTCGGGATGATAGGCATCGTAATCGCAGTAGAATATGTCCTTCTCCAGATCGCAGCCCCACGGAATGACTTTGGCCAGACTTAGCGCCGAAGAGAGCGTCATGTTCTTGCGGGCCAGTTCGTCCTGAGCGTTCAATAGAGAACTTTTGGTCGCTCTCAGCTCGGAAATATCGAGGGCGCTGGTCATCACCAGTTTTTCGGTTCCGAACGAGAACAAGGTTCGGGTAATGATAAAAGTATGCTCTTTCCCATCACGCATGGTGTATTTTTCGACACCCTGATACTGTTTGTCTTTGCCCGTGGCCAGGTTTCTGCCGATCTGCTGCGCTTGGAGCGCACGGTCTTTCGGCATGAAAAGTTCCTCCGTGCCGCCGATCATTTCGTCGGCCGTGCGGCCGAACAGTTCCGCTTTCCGGCTCCAATAGACGTAGCGCCCGGTGTCCACGCTTTTGACCGCAATAGGAATGGCGATATTTTCCAGCACCTCGGTAAAGAAATAATGCAGGTGCTCGGATTCCATCAGTGCGACCGATTCTTCGTGAATCGTGCGTATGTCGGCCAGCGCATGTCCGCTCTCCAGCCAGGAGAGGAACACTTCGTAATAACGAACCTTGCCGCTTTTGCATCCGTCGTGCCGGAAAACCGACCGGCAGGGTTTCCGGGTGCGGATGACGGTCTCCAGAAGACCGGTGTCGATTCCGGCAAGCTGTTCGAGACATCCTTTCGTCATACGCCTGCCGATAACGTCTTCCGGTCGGTTTGCCGTCAGTTCGGGATTGGGGTGTATGATGTCCAGGATCGTCAGGTCTTTGTCGAAGAGGACGAGCATGTCGGGATTGGCGTCGAGCACAAGGCCATACAGGGCGGAAATCGTGGGGAAATGGTCGTTTCGCATGGTTTTGGATATTATTTTTTGGGAGTTACCGGGATTTTTACGGTGAATCGGGAGCCTTTTCCCGGCCGGGAGGAAACGGCGATCCGGCCGCCCATACCTTCTATGATGGTTTTGCAAACCGACAGGCCCAGTCCTGCGCCCTGCTTGAATGAATCTATCTGATAAAAGCGGTCGAATATCTTTTCGGTCAGGTCTGTCGGAATGCCGCATCCTGTGTCGCTGATGAAAAGCCGTATTCCTTCGCCTTCGTCCGTGGACGTGCAGCCAAGGTCGACATGACCTTTCGCCGTAAATTTCGCCGCGTTGCCTACTAAGTGCTCGATCACCTGCCGCAAGCGCAGTGCATCGGTCGTGATCCGAATGTCATCCGGAGGCAGCAGTAGATTGAGCTTTACTCCTGCGGGCAGCCTGTCCGCATACTTCTTATAAATATCGGACAATATCTGGAATAATGAGTGCTCGGCGACGCAGTATTCCATGGCACCGGTCTCGATGCGCGAAAGGTCGAGAATGTCCGTGACCAGCGTGATCAGATAGTCGCAGTTTTTGCTGATCAGAGCCGCATATTCCTGAGCTTCTTCCCGGCAGGTGTCGGCATCGCCCGCGGTGAGCAGGTTCGAAAAACCCACGATGGCATTCAGAGGCGTGCGGATCTCGTGGCTCATATTGGCCAGAAAAGCCGATTTGAGACGGTCGCTTTGTTCGGCTTTCTCTTTGGCGGCCGTCAGCGCCTCCTCGATATTTTTATGGGCTTGCGTGCTCATGCAGATGCCCACGATGCGGTAGGGCATGTTCTTGATCTGTCCGAGGTAAGTCGATTGCCCTTCGAACCATTCGTAGGTGCCGTCGCCGCGCCGCAGGCGGAACGGTACGGGGTAAGGATAATGCTGTCCGTTGAGCTGTAGGGTGAAGGCATGGGCCATGGCAGCCCGGTCGTCCGGGTGCAGCCTCTCGGAATACGCTTCGAGCGTCATCGAGTTGTCTTCGGTCGGAATGCCCGTGTAGTCGAAATAACGCCGGTCGATGATCATCTTGCCCTGCTCGAAGTCATAGAACCAAGGGAATATCTTGGATACGCTCAGGGCCATTTTAATCATATACTCATTGGTCATCTCGTTCAGGACATTGCGGTACGAGAATACGAAATACCCCTGTTCGAGCCGGGATATTTGGCCGGCTGCAAAAAATGCGGCCTTGCTGTCCTTCGTGCAGAGGAGTGTGTCCTGCGGTAGTAAAACCTGCCGGATTTCAGGGACGTCGAAGCGGGAGAGCAGCTCCGGGAGGATGTCGCCGCCGCGGAAGTCGGTGGAAATCAGTTCGACGAGTCTGTGTCCTTCGGCGTCGTCCGGGAGGTGAAGATCCTGTCGGGCCATCGTATTGATCCGAAAAACGATGCCGTCCGAATCGAAAAAGAGAAGCCCCGATTGCACGGCGTCCAACAGGCTGTCGGAGTAATAGCAGGTTCCGTACAAAGTCTTTCCCCTGCCCGTATTGTCAGGAGTCTTTCCTGGTTTTTCTTCGTTCACATTATCTATTGTGGCACACATATAGTGGATATTTCACAGGTTTGGGTTAAATAGCGGCACGGATCCCCATAGGGCTTCCGCTTTGCAAAGTTAGACCCTAAACGATAATTTATGGCGCAACACGGCCATGATTGCCAGATAATGAGGAAAATCAGTCGAAAACAGGGCGATGGGAATGAGTAATTTTGCACCGAAATAACGGATGTCTATGAGCAAAAAGTTGCGGACGGTATTACCGATGCGGGAGTTGCCGGAGGAGTTTCGAATTAGTACGGAACTTGCCGACTTTCCCGTATCTGATTGTCCCTCCTATCTCCGGGAGGGGATCGGGGCTGTCTGCATATCGGGTACGGCGACCATCCATGTATTCGACGAAAGGTTCAGGATCACGCCGGGGATTGTCGTTACGCTGCTGCCGTGGCAACTTGTATCGATAAAAAATGTGAGCGCCGATTTCCGGATGGCTTTTTTTTGCGTAGGGCTTACGTTGTTCACGGACATTTTGAGCGGATTGTACAGGCTGCGACCAGGGTTCTTCGCCTACATGCGCAGGCATATAGC
>CEAC01029373.1_pt1 | contig 11882 bp, 11 predicted proteins | sample 557411 | NCBI WGS metagenome assembly CEAC01 (sample SAMEA3182094, study PRJEB8094) | gut metagenome | biome: human; feature: gut; material: Stool; isolation source: human stools | place: Canada | collected 2012-02-21
GAGAATGCAGTCCGCATCCAAATCTATTGTGCCATAATCACTTATTGCCTTGTGGCGATAGTGCAGCACGATATGAAACTGGAACGCAGCATCTACGAAGTCCTTCAGATACTTGGAATATCGTTGACCGACAAGACCCATCTGCGCGATCTCTTCGACAAATCGAATTTCAAAAATGTCAATGTTCTCTGTGATTCAAGTGAACCGAATTTATTTAATTTTTAACCCCGTCCATTTTTAGTGGACAGTAGTGACCGTATGAAAACAAAAACATTCGCGGATGGACTTCCTCATACGGATGTCGCCGCACAGACAATCGACAACGCTGCTGTTATCTGTGTTAACAGCGGTTCAGTGAAAATTGGCAAAGGCTCCGATGAGAACTGTACCATCAATCACCCTCTTACAGTCAGCCTCTGTACCGTAATCAGCAATACCGTTGAAGGCAGTTCCAATGTGAACACAGCACCGATGCTCCCTAAGAAAAAGGTGGATTCCCCAACTGTCGAAAGCAGGACTAATGAGGATACTTGGGTCTTCAAAGCTCATTTGCCTATTTTGGCAACATTTTACACCACAATGTTGTTGGTGTGGCTTGTGACGCAAAATATTAAAGAGGTAAAAACGAAGTAAAAAACTCCTATAGCCGGGTGACAGACGGCTCCGAATAAAACAAAAAATGAGACAAAACAATTATATACAAAAGATGTCTACCACTACCGCTCGTACCGGGAATGGTACAGATATTACCTGTATCCGAAAATCTTCGGGACCGAGATATGGTAAAATAAGTGAAGGCTCAGGTATTTTCAAGCTTTCGTATGAAGGTGAAAACCCAATACGCAATTATGTGTGTGCTTCAATCATCTCTATAATAAGATATACCTTCATAGCTGCTGCATCGGCCGCAGTGCCAATAGTTGTGGGCTGGGGATTGAAAAAGCTCAATATCGTAGGCAATAAAGATAATCAATCCAACGATAATACCTCATTGGCTCCAGAAACGTCGAATTCTTCGGACTTATCGGATAATGGTCCGGTGCGCAGGTCATTTAAAGAAGACGTTGAAGCAGCAGTTGAAGCCGGAGAACCGAAAAAGCTGTTGTGTGATGAAATTCATGAAAGCTCAAGGATAGTTGTCTTTAGCGGAGCCGGAGTAGGCAAGTCGATTATCGCAAACCAGATGGGTTTTGGAATTGCAACAGGTAAGCCATGTGGCATCTTTCCTAACGAGGTCAATACGATCCCGCAACAAGTGCTCCTGATTGATGCGGAACAAGAAGCTGCTGACTTATACATCAGATACGCCAATGGCCTTTCTGAAATCCCTGAGAAGATGGAACGTGTTAGCAACTGCAATTTTAACACTGTAGAAGAAGTTACAGATTATATACGGACTGTCGTTGAAACATGGGCCGAGAATGGTACGGTAATCATCGATAATATCACAAGTGCATTCAGCTTGCGAAGCCCGGAAAAGATTAGATTCTTCTACAATCGACTACGGGCAATTCAGAATATGATGAAGAAACGCGGTGTAATAATCACATACATCATTCTTTGTCATCAAACTAAAAGTTCCACGAAGTTGACACTACGCGCGATACAAGGCTCAGGAAATATCGGCAACTTTGCGACGGCTGTATATGGCATAGAGAAGATAGACGAGGATTTTGTAAATTTCAAAGTTCTAAAAAATCGCCGGAGCAAGAATGATGGCCGCGCATACCTTGAAAAATTCTGTAGGGAGCCATACTTCCATTTCGAGTTTCAAGAGGTGGTTAATGAACGCGCAGATGATGACGGGTCAACTCTAATAGAACCTGAACAACCAGCGAAAGAACAAGTCGGTCATACCAATGGGCGAAAACTCAGCGATGCGCAAATAGAAGAGATGCGTCAGCTTTTTCGAAAAGGGGAGTTAACGATTAATCAATTGCATATTAAATTTGGTGTGAACAACCGAACAGTCAGGAAATATCTCGGTCTCAAGCACTGATAGCTCGATGCTATTGTGCCAAAATCAAGGAGGGCTTTACGGCTCTCCTTGTTATTGTTTACACCCCCCAAGATGATAAAGAATGCCATCTTAACACCCTAGTGTCGACGGCCTGTTTACACCAGTGTCACGGGTGTCATCATATTAGTTTTTAGGCGTTTATAATTGACACCCATACATTGACACCCCTTATCTAAAATGAAGAGGTATCACCCGCCTTTAAACAATCTCAAACACTTTCTGTCGGCTACCGTCATCCATACGTCTGTTGGATGACCTAATGTTGATATAATTGCCAAGTTGAGATGCAGTAGCGGTTTTAGAATATCCGACGTTATCATATATCCTTTGTAATATTTCCTTCACTTCATCCGCTCGATAGAACTTGCCTTTAATGAGTGATGATTGACATTGGATTGTTATTGCATCACCCATCATTCGGAGGTCTATGGATTCTAAGTCATAATTGAGCCGCAGCAATTCTTCCGGCCCAAGAAGATCGAATGCTTTATGATACTCAAAGTCAATGAATGGATTTTGGTATAGTTGTTCGGTATATTCAGGATGGTATGCTCGGAATGTGGAGTATAATTTCATCCTCTGTGCCGGATCCGACTCCCTGTTAAAACTGTTTTCAAAATCTCTCAGCTCTTGTGGTTTCGTTCCTACTATTTCCATTTGAGTCTGGATGGCCGTTGTAAGGTGTATAGGATTATTGTAGAATTTTGCCAAATTTGACCATAGGATATGTTCTCCTGCCGCAGACAGAAAATTTATTTCAAGGCTATATCCGTTATAGTCATTTACGACATCAAGATAATTCGACGCATACGGATTATTGGAATCCTTGTTACGGATAGTGTTGGCCAATGCTTTTTTCAACCTTACATCACCCATGTTATAGATGTCAACCAGAGTTTGTGATTCATCCAGTTTTTCCTTCATCCTTGTCATAAAATCGATTTGATTCTCAACACATGGCTTTGTTCTATAGTAAATCGTAGCGTTATATTTGAAGGGGTTTATATCAAGCCTCTGCCGTCCGAGCATCTGAGGTATTTCAATGGAGATATCATGCGCCTGCCAGTCTTTTGTGCCATCAAGGAAGATATATGTGAAAGCGTTGGTGCTGTAGAAATCTCGACCCTCAAAGGATGCTTTACTACAGAAAGTGAACGTCTTATTTACCGGGTTGTTCCTGTCAGCACATTGCTCACCTACTGTAAATCCCAGTCTTTCCAACTTTTTCACCTCCTTATTGCTTTCTGAAATGAGGATTGTTGTCTCGGTAGGCATCAGGTTGTTTTGCTGGATTATCTTCAATATCGTTTTCACTTCATTGATAAACACAACAGCCTCAGTAGATTTACATTCATGCCCATTGATGATCTTCCTGGCGAAATATCCGTCTCTGCGATATTTACTGATTATATCACTGAAGATTGTAATAGGCGTTTCTCCTTTTCGCATCAAGATTTCATTGTGGGTCGGCTCCACTAAAACATTTGGATCCCACTTCAATTTATAATAGTTGCAGTTCCTAAACTCCACTAAAGCATCAAGATATGGGGATTCGGTAGGAGTGGCAGACATATAGCATATATTCTGTGCATTCCCATCTAACATCTTCAAAAATTCCAAATCTGTTTTCCCTTTGAATGACGCATCGCTTATCAGGCATTGAAACTCATCAACAAGGAACAGGAAATTATTTATAGTTCGCCGATATAGCAACTCTTCAATCACATATTTGGCAGAATCGAGAGTTATCAGAATTTTCGGCGGTGTTCCCCCCATCCCTGAAATATAATGATGTGAGTCAAGATAATATCGCAATTTGGTTTTGAGGTCATCCAGTTTTTCTTTTTCATTCTTCCTGAACAAATGACATTCGGGGAGTTGATTTGCTTTATTCGAGAGAACTCCACTTCTCGGCGAAATCAGTACAAGAGGGCGATCGGAGTTTAGAAACAACTCCGTTCCGCCACAACCTGTCGCTGCCTTATCAAGTATATATTTCCCATTTGGCGGTAATATTTTAAACAGTACATTTTTGCCCTCTGACATATATCTTACATTCTGAGGCATTGGTATTTCTATAGTATTCATAGTTATTGAGTTTACGTTAGTGGTAAAATTTTTCTCTGTTTTTCGGAATTCCCTTATATAGAAGGTATTTTTATCAATATTTTTTTGCGTGTCTTTAGGCTCCCGCCGTTTGAGGAAAGTTTGATTCCAGTATCATTCTTGCGGTATCCTGAACTCACGATACAGTTAATAAAAATCTTTTGTGCCATATTCGTTCTTCCTGAATTTATAAGCTCCATTAACTTGCTTGATGACTTCGTCCTCTCCGAAGTCATCTGCTATCCATCCATCTGTCTTGAAATAATGCAGTGATAAATCTATAGGCACTCCATACTCACATAATAGGCAAGCACATTTGAATATAGAGTTTGCCCGATAATGTTCTTCCCAAAACTCCGGATGATTCTTTCTCCACGAGCTGTTGAGAATATTGATAATGCTTTGTGGAGATTTCATTTGGTTGCCGCTATGGAGTATTGGTTTCACTTGTTGCTGCGACGTTGTGGGTACATAATGAAAGGGTATTACATTTGGGTTAATCCATATATCCTTATCCCACACTAGATAATTCCTTCTGCTTAAGTCTGCGCAACTTGTGTCCAACAGCTTTAATCCGAACTTTTGAACCAACTGACCGTACATATCTTTATGAAGTGAAGGGTCGGTATTGTCATGCTGAATTATTGCCTTCAGTCGATATGGTTTTAAAGTTCTGAATATAGCCAAAACACATGATGTCAGTTTCAACCAGTTAAACGTGATAAGCATAGCCTCGTTTGATCCTATGTGGTCAAAATCAAGGGCTGTATAACAAGAATAGACAGAGATTTTATTGCCATCCCACACTCCGTTATAAGTCGCCGCCGGTAGATATTTAGCTTTCCATTCATTCTGTTTATTACAGTCAGTTTCAAGTCTAATAGCCTCCGTTATCTGCCTTAGAGTATAGCTGCCTAAATCAGTATCATTCAATAGCATATCTCCCGTTCTGATTTCTTCAAAGATTTCATCAATGGACTTATTTGAAAATCCATATTTGCACCAGTCGATTCTGGTTAATAAAGTCATTTGTCTAGTATTATCCATTTCTTTAAGTTTTTATTTTTCATACTATTAAGGGAATAAGGGGTTGCCATTCTATTTTCATTGAGACATAATTAAAGAAACTCCGATACGATAGCCTTAAAGCCTAATCTATATGAAAGACAAAAAAGAAAATGATGGATTGCTATCTGGAGTAGATGCGTCCGTCCATCGAGAAGTTGCACTCGGTGTCAACAAACCTGCAACATTTGGAGACACAAGCTTACCGTTCAATGGAGTTATTTATCGACATTGGGTCAATAAGCCGGATGCAATTCATCATGGGTGGTCTTATGTTGGAGAAACCCCTGATGAGGAGACTCGCCTGAGATCGTGGAATAAGAAACTAAATCTTAAATACGCCGGTCGAAAATTGGTTGAAGCGAGAGAAACTTATCCCTTAGAATATTGGGAATATGAGGTTCTTGAAGTCGTTTATGCGGCATCAAATGAAGAACTGAAAACTCGGCTTTATGAGCGAGAGACATTCTACATCACCAAATACGATTCTTATGAGCATGGCTTTAATGGTAATCGTGGAGGCTGCGGGAACAAGGGAGTAAAGTTTGATGAAGCCCGCTGTAAGCAAAATGGGGATAATCGACGTGGAAAACCCCAGTCAGATGAAACAAAAAAACAAATTGGTGAGAAATTAAAGGGTCGCCGACGTTCTGATGAGACTCGTGTCAAAATAGGCAATGGCAATCGAGGAAAGAAGCGCAGTGAAGAGCAGAGAGCTGCACAATCAACTCGTATGAAAGGTAAAGAGCCTAAAGCAGCTTCAATAGGAGCAGCAGAATGGAGGGAAAAGCATGGTGGAGGCTATTGGGGCAACAATGAAATCCCGGAAGAAATGCGAGCGAACATGAAAGCAGCTCAACAGGCTCGTGGCACAAGAATTAAGGCCATTCAAGAGGATGAAGATATTATCTGTTTCCCAACAATGCTTGACTGCGCCAAATACTACAAAATGGGAGCAGGCAGCATTTCTAACTTTGTCAAAACGGGAAATCTCAGTAAAGTAGCGAAGGCACGATTTGAGGTAATCTCCAATGAAGAATATCAAGAATGGCTGTCAAGTCAACCGTGAAAACAAAAGGCAGGTCGGATTAACACCAGCTTGCCTAAATTTTTCTTTTTCAACAGTGTATGGAATGGATTAGAATCCAATGACAATATGTAGCCCTGTAATAGTTTGTCTCATTGTTATGCTCTTGTATCTGTCAGCTTTGTAGAACTTCGTGTTCTTTTTGTGGACGGTGATTGTGTCCGCTATTGAAAACATTACGTTCATACCATAATCCGGGCCAAAACCTACCATCCACCATATAGTATTTTCAGCTACAAATCCTTTATATTCCCCGGTAAAGCAGCGATACATTTCCCTAGTAATATCGTCTGAGCTTAATCCTTCGCTCCCTCCAAACAGCATATCTATTGTTATTTCATTTGGAGCAGTTTCAGAGGCTTCTACTTTTATCATATCTGCCAAACTTTCATCGACGATATTGTTCTTAATGTATTCTTCAATTCCGTCTGTAAAGTCTTTTGGGTTGGTGCTATCAAATTCCCTGACCCTCCCTGTTATAAATACTTCCTTTTTCATTTGTCTTTATAATTTTAAGTTCAATCTCAAATTCATTCTTCAGATGCTTTATCAAGGTAGTATAAGCATCAGTTCTTCTTCTCTGTCGCGGAACAATATCCAGTAATTCCGCTAATGTAATCTCAATGGTGAGTCCGGTTTGAAAGTCAGACTCTCCAACATACTTCCGCAGTGCTTTTATATCTTCATCGAATTTGGACGATGGAGGCGCACATGGTTTTTCCTGAGTCTCGATTATTGGTTCATCCCGATTAACCATTCCAGATTCATGTAAAAAGTCATCGTTCTCACCAAGCAGTATCCGTGATAGATCCATATCGTTTATTGGAGATTTTAAGGGTTATATCAAGCTCGTTCTTTAGAAAGTCAATCAGCGAGTTATATGTATCAGCTCTGTTCCTTCCACGAGGACAGACTTCATACATTTCTGCCAGTGATGTTTCTATTGTCAATCCACGATAGAAGTTTTCCTCACCAATACGGGTTTTCAGATTGAATATATCATTCTCAAACTTCTTCGGGATAAATGGAATAATCTCGTCTATGTCGTATTTTTGCTTATCGTCAGAGCCGACATCGCTCTCCCGCTCCGGTTCATCATTAGAACCTAAGTAATTTCTATAATACTTCATATAGAATATGATTTTTAAATAATTATTTCTTCTCATTATTGTATCTATGAAAGTGCCACTTTTTGTAATAGTTATGCCGCTGTTCCGGCACATAAATTTTATGGAATTTTTCATTTCAATTTTAAGGGGAAAGAGGGGATTTTACCTCCATTTTTGACATTTAGACTGTCCTTTATGTGAGATTATGGAGCATTAGATTAACAGTAAATCGTTGCCGGCAAGCAGTTGAATTTTACGCCGGCAAAAAAGGCCTCCGACATGACGAATGATACTTTTTTACCGCCTTCGACATGACGGCTGAAACATACCTCAAATCCTTATATGTGAATAAGAATTAAGCGTGAGTCCTTCTGCTCTCTATGCTTTGTGTGTAGAGGGCAGTTGAAGACTTCGCTATAGAAAACAAAAAAATTAGCCCGGTATCACTGACTTTAAGAAGATTGGTCAGAAGGATATTGGAAGACGGATAACGGTGTCAGTATATTGGGATCAGCTTTAGTCTCCCCAATGAAAACAATACGCCCGTGAAAGGTTAAGTCAGGTCGAAGAGATACTGATAACGGCCTTTCTTTTTTCTTTTCACCTCCAGATACAAAAATAGCCCCAACCACTAAAGGTCGAGGCTATGTAGTTTTCAGAATTGTCGTTCAGTAAGAATTGCCGATTATCAACATATATTCTTTGTTGTATGAATTTTGAGAGATTGATATTGGGGGATAGCCCGGTTTTGTATAATGCCAGTATTCCTGTGTGCTGCCACGAAACGCATCTTGTGTATCATGCTTATCGAAGTAGAAGCCCAATGCCTTTATTTGAGCCTCCCAAGCCTTGAATACGGCGGGTGTAAAAGAGGTTGCTATGATGTACTCAAAGGTATTTATGTCAAGAAGCGAGATTGTTAATTCAACTCTTTTGCCACCGTTCCCTACATTTTTCACATAGGTAGTTTTGATGCCATAATCGGTTGCAGTCTTTATACCCCGATAGCCATTCTTCTTTGCCAAGGTGCTGAAGTTTCCAAGTAGATTACTACTGGTTGCAGCTGATAACAACTCTTTCACGCTTGGTTTCGTGGTTGTCGGTTTCTGAGCATATAGACTGATGCTAAATGCCGTCAGAAGGGTTAAAACGAATAGTAGTCTTTTCATTGGTTTGATTAATATTCATGAGTGTCAATATATCCTCTACCGTAGCAAGTGGTACAACGATTCCTGCGGGTTGTCCAGACATTGTTGGAATCGAAATATTGGTCTTCCAAATATCCTTTTCCAGAGCATACGGGACATTTTATACGTTTTGCCTGTTTGTGGTATGTGGTTTTATCTTCCTCCTTTTCTCTGGATATTATCTGTCGAAAGATTGTCCCATACCTAGTGAAGTTTCTATCAATATACTTGCTGAGGTCGTACAATACCGTATTAGTCTTACTATTGATTAGATATAACGCGACTGGAGTTGTAATAATTCCTTTTAAGCCATATTTATCAATCTCATATATCCTTCCGGGTTTAAATATCATCAGCAATCCCAATTCATTGGCTTCAAAAGACTCTTGAAGATACTTAAGAAATTCCAAGTTTGTTGAAGGTACATCAAATGCAATCACTGATTCTGACCATCTTGCCTCAGGAAGCCCATCGTATATTGTTTTTTTACAACTACTTGAAATTGGGAACATAGTTCTTATATCTCCAGCATTGTGAAAATATAAGACTGGTAAATGATTTACATCGTCATAAGGAAGTGAAATTTGGAATGTTGCCTTATTTGTTGAAAACTGACCGTAATCTGATTTATGTCTAAGTGGAATTTGAGCATAATATCGAGCAGTTGACAAGGCATTTTGGTATTGTTCAAACTTAGGATTATATTCAGCTGATTGTTTAAACAGTTCCTTGTCTAATTCGCTTATGTCTGATTTACCAATGTACTCCCAGAAGCTTCTATTACACAATGCGGTATATTCATTGGATGTCTCTTCTGAATCCAGTTTACCCGCATTTTGAATTAGACTTGAATAGCTTGGGAGACCATCATTACTACCTATGTAGGTTGCCAATAACCGATCGTGGAACTGTCCATTCTTTACTCGTTCCGTTTGACCTGATTTGTGTGTATATGTTCCGTCCCATAATTCAAAGTCTGATGATTTTTTTGACATTAGACTAAAATAGTTATCTAAGGGACTGTCAGTAAATTCATCTATCTTTTCGAATATTACTGACCCATCTTCTGTTCTCTTATATTTCTTATTTGGATTTGCCCATATCTCATATACAGATCTCTCTTTAACAGGAAGTGGTACTTTCTTGAAACTCCCCGTAAATTTATCCCCATTAGGAAATATAAGAGAGTAATCATTACCCTTAGAGTATTGGAAGAAGCCACCATCAGCCAGTCTAACAGTATATCTTGAAGAACTGAAGTTCGTTGAATCACCATTTACGATTACATCATCACGGTTCAAGGTTAGTCTGCTTCCATCCGATAGAATTGCCTTTAACCACTTGCCTTCCCAAATGCCACTGTTTGCTTCTGCCACCCAGTCATTAGTTTTGATTTTACCTCTTAGAATTGTTGTAAGTTTTCCCTCTGTGTCAGGCGAAAATACAGAATTTGAATAATATAACCTTGGTTTAGAGGGTTTGATAGAATACACGTATTTATTACCACTTCTCTTTTCCGCAGAAATAGAATAACTGAACTCATTCTTATCATTAATTGGGAGCTGATATTCCTGATTATCTCGGTACCCATATAAGACATATAGGGTTCCCTGAAAAAGATTTAGAGATAGGGTTAATCGTTTTGAATTTTTGTCATAACTATATTTATAGCTAATGTCTCCATTATATATTTTATTGCCATTGAGATACAATAGACCATTCTTTATGCTCTCACCATTGAATGAACCATATATTTTCAATGTATATGTTCCTTTGCTTTCATTGTAGTTGGCTACCGAAAGAACTCCGGACCCCGATGGTTCTTTCTGCTTTGTGGTCTTGTTTTTGACAACTTCACCCTCAAAGGTTAGCATTGGACATACATCCCTATCTTTTCCAGAAACAGGGATGGTTAGCAAAATCAGCATTACAAATGCTATGATTAGTTTAAGATGCTTCGCCATAACTATTCTCCTAAATTTTGTTTTATGAAGTCATCCACATTATCATTGGTTATGATAACGAAGAATACGACATATACGGGATTCTCAAAATTCGGCATTAGCAATAATCCCTCTGATTCCATTTCATCTGCTTTAGCAATATACAGATATACGGGATGTTCAAGCTTAACTTCGCCCCTAAAGTGTTCTTTAGGGAGGGTTTGTATGACAGAATCAATAGAATCCATTGGGATCGCCGTACATACAGCGGAAATAGCACCTAAGGATTCAGAAGGGAGGGGCATCTCATATCCAGTCATCCTTTTGATCTTTTCATAATGATCCTTCAGGACGGTGGCTGATGCAGTAGTCAGGCTTAATACAGCCATCAAGAGAGCTACGATTTTTTTCATATACTTTCTTTCATGCCGATAAGCCTCACCCAACTCAGCGGTTTCACTTAGGGTTAAAAACAAGAAAGACGTGAGACTTGTCGCCTTACGTCCATCACCTAAGAGGTATGTCAAACTATGAGAGGAATCCCACAGCCGACATTTCCGGCCAAGGAAACCTTTAAGAGAATAGACAGAAGAAACAATATCTCACGTCTTATTTCATATCTGGAGTATGCGTACCACAAAGCGGTTTGCACCTGTAAGATACAAAAACAAAAAGTGAGCACTAGTCTCTTATCCACTCTCAGAATCTTGGCCGGATTTCCTTAGGTTGGATTTCAAGTTATGCCTTCCTTGCGCCTCCACGAGATTTCTCCCTCGCTTTAGCAATTACAAAGGTACAAAAAATATTCGAGACTAGCACCCACTATGCGAGATATTGTTTCCTCTACAGATAAGGAAACTAGCTGCTTACAGCCGCAGGAGGCGATATACTCTGTTCATTCATACCTTGTAGTTGATATTGGTTCATGCCTTGAAAAAGAAAAGAGGAACGATCATCTTGTCTCAGTCATATCAGGAACAAGCTCGCCAAAGCTTACAGCATGAATGATGAGATTCGAGTAAAACGTCCCTCTGAAATGTGTATGCTGAATATGGGCCTTGCGAGCCATATAGATACGACAAAACAGAAAGAGCGTCTATCTCACTCACTCTCATTGCATCTAACATTTGAAAAGGGACCCGGATAGCAATTGAAAATGGGACCACCCGGCATGGGAATGCAAAGATAATTAAATTTGTTGGTTCATCATATCCTGAGTCTCTTTCATGCGGTAAGACTTGCCTGTCATGTTGAGCAATATTGCCTTGTGGGTCAGTCGGTCGACCATGGCGGTGACCAGGACCTTGTCATCGATGATCTCGTTCCAGCGGTTGAAAGCCAGATTTGTGGTGACCACGGTAGTCT
>CEAC01038627.1_pt1 | contig 11865 bp, 21 predicted proteins | sample 557411 | NCBI WGS metagenome assembly CEAC01 (sample SAMEA3182094, study PRJEB8094) | gut metagenome | biome: human; feature: gut; material: Stool; isolation source: human stools | place: Canada | collected 2012-02-21
GTATATATGCAAATGCCAAAAAAGCATATATGAACATTTATGCACGTTGCCTCTTGCATATATGCTCATATATGCTATAATACAGCCATGCAAGGCAGGGAACCTGATCCGAGCATAAGAAAAAGCCCTCTGCATCCTCGCCGACCAAAGCACGATGCAGAGAGCCACCAACCACCACAGGGAGGCCGGTATCGGTATTATACCGACCTCCCGCAGAGAAAACAAGGAGGAAAGCAAAATGAATTTAACAGATTTGTCCGCAGAAGAACGTGAATTTCTAAGAGGTGTCCAAGCTGTACGACGGATGGGGCGCTCACATTATCTTGCCTTTATAGCCATGACAATTTGTATTGTTGGAGAAACACAACCGATGTCTTCATTTATAGCCGAATTTGACGGTGAGAGTAAGGGTACTCTGAAACGGGCCATCAAAATAATTCGCAGCCTTCAGCAGGAGTATCCTTACCCTGACATTTCAGAAGAAGCAGCCAATTTTATCCGCAGCAGATATAAGGAGGCAATGAGCAATGGCTGAGAAGAGTTTACAGAATGCGCGCCAAGAACTTAAACGCCACGTTTTGGGGCTAACAGACGATGAATGCCGTTTTCTTTTAGAGACGATTAGAATTTTAAAAGAGGATCCCGTAAAAACGCCGGAGGAATGTTTCGAGCTTGCGGCTAAACGTCTGGGAATCACTCTCGGAGGAAGCAGGGAGGAAAACAAAAATGAAGATCGAGTTTGACGGAGCTATTTCCCTTGAGACTCCGACCGAGGACGAGCTTGCCAACCTTTACGACACCGTAAAAGCAAAGATGCAGAAAGACGAAACATTTGAATTGATGGAGGAAATTAAAAAGAATACTAACCGCATGGCAGCCGCGGAGGGACTGCCGGAAACTTTTGACGGCTGGAATTTGGTCGATAAGATCACGTGGTTTGTCAGCGAGGCATATTGTTACGGCTATGTGAACGGAATCGAAGCCGCCTATGCAGCATTTGCAGAGCTATTAAAGGAGGGCAGCAAGAATGAGTGACTATTTCAGCACCACCAGAGCCGAACGCCTAACTATTGCGAAGATCGTTGACCCAAGCATATTTGATATCGATACTGCGAGCAAGATGCTTTATCGCTTGTGGGATGACAATTTCGGCGCGAGTGAGCAAAAGAACATTAGCGCAGAAGAAGCCGAGGCTATAGGAAATGACATCCGTGCAATTCATAATTTGCTTTATGGTGCAATCAGCGAATATAACTTTGCGATGGGACGCTATGAGGAATTATGTTTGCAGAACTTTACTGAACGTACAACTCGTATTCTGAAAACCGCAGAAGCGGAACGGGCATTTGACGCCGCCATAAAAGCGGGATGCCATGAGGCAGTAAAGAAAGCCCGCGATCTTGACAACGATGCAGCTATTGCCATTCTGAACGCCGCAATCGTAAACAAGGGGGCAACAGTATGAAGCTCCTATACTGCGCCCGCTGCACGACGCCGCTGATGAGCGCCGCCACGGTGTTTGTCTGCCCGTGCTGCGGTGCTGCGTACCGTCAGCGTGGCACACGCTTTTCCTTTGTCGCCGATCTGTCCGGCGTATCCGTCAAAGAGCTGATGCAGAGCATGGAGGTCACGCTATGAACGATAACGATAGATTCTATCCTGTCGTGCAAACGCCGGTTGGAAAGGTGCTGCTTGTCGGCGCTACCATGACCGTCGAGCGCGAACGTGAGCTTTTCGGAAAGAAGGTGCAAAGCAATGTTTCAAACTCGAAATGACCTAAAGCGCAGGATCCGCGACCTCGAGGAACAGAACAACTTTCTCTTAAATGCTCAAAAGCTCGCAGAAAACGGCGGCCTTGCAAAGTGTAAAAGCGCTGTCTGCAAGAGCTGCGAACACGCAGTTTTTATCAATAACTGGTGCGGCACTCCGCATCTTATCGGCTGTGATCTGACCGTAAACTGTAAAGACTATAATCGGAAAGGCGGTGCACGTGGATGAGCGAGCAGGTACATACAAGCGCTAAAAATTACAGCGAATCCGAGTACATGGAGATGCTTCGTGAAGCATTTGAATTGATCTCAAAGTTGCCAGATGAAAAACTCAAGGGAATTATGGCAGCGCTAAAATAATGAAGAGGACTGTCCAAAATCGGACAGTCCTCTCTTTCATCATTCCGCCGTCTGTAACTCCACGAGCTGGTGGATCACTCGTTCCAGTCGCTCGAGCACGACATCATAGCCGAAGATAAACATTTGCAGTCTCCTTTCCTGTTAATACAGCAGCACGGGCTTACCGGCTGCGCGCGTCATATTGTTGATGTTGGGGACGACCACGCGGGCAAGCGTCTTACCGTCCACAACGAGGTTCACATTGATGGGCTCACGGCTGCCCTGTGCCATCGCTTCCATAACGGCCTGCTTGATGGTCGATAGCGGCGCTTCGACGTTCGTTCCGCTCTTCTGGTCGCCCAGCACAGCGAGAAACTTTCGGTTCGGCGGGATGACCGCACCGCTCGCAAGCGCCGGGATCTCGTTATACACAGGCGCGGCGCTGTTCAAGCTCTGTGCGGCTACTCCGCGGGTCGATCTGCTCGTCGATACGCGCGTGCCGGTGAAGCTGGACGTCGCCTTTCTGACTTTGGAATCGTCCACACTTTCGACGAAGAATTTCAGCGCAAGGCCGATCGCCGCCGAGATGATGAACGCCGTACCGGCGCTGACGATGCCCAGCGCTGCAAGGCCAACGCCGAGAACACCGGCCAGCAGTCCAAGAAGCACGCTGCGCCCGATGCTGACAAGCCGCTGTGTGCCTTTCTTCGGGTCTTTGCGGACGCTGTAAATACTCAATCCGAGAATCAGGCCTAATCCCATGCCAACGACCGTACCGACGCCCGGCGTCACGATAGAGCCGATGACTGCACCAAGCAGCGCGCACAGCACAACGATCAACTCAGAAAGAAGCTGCGATTTGCCGCCGTGTTCCTCGTCTCCCTCTGCAAAGCCGGTGAGATAGAGGCCGAGGATCGCACCCAGACTGAAACCGGCCACGCCGCCGGTGATGCCAAGAAACACACTGCCGAGCAGCGCACCGAGCAACGCCGTGATGACCACGATCCACGCATCCTCCGCGTCCATCTCCGTTTTCCATGTTTCGGGGTCAAGGCCCACAAGGTACAGTCCCAGCAGCACACCGAGGGATAAACCGATGACGCCGCCCGTGATACCGCCGAACGCCGCACCGAGCGTTGCACCAAGCAGCGCCGTTAAGACGGTCAGCCATGTTGCCTTGCTCTTGGGGATAGCTTTCTTGTCAAAGCTCCATTTAAGGTCATCCACGACGATCTCAAGCCCCGCGCGGATAGTCTTGAAGATATCGTTGATCTTCTGGAACACCTTGTCGAGCTTTTCCATCATGGGGCCTTCGTCAAAGTTGAAGTCCGGCGCAATGGCGGATGCTCCGCCACCGCCAACGGATGTTGTCGTGCTGAGTTTATTGATCTCATCGAACGCCGCGAGCGCGTCTGTCGCTTCCTTTGCCGCCTTGCCGGTCGCGTCAATGGCGGCGGCTTCCTTGTAGAGGTTTTTGCCCGATGCCTCCATGCTCTTCTTTGACTTGCCGCTCAGAATCGAAATGATCGTCACGATCTCTGACACGATAGCCGAAAGCAGATTCATTAGCCATGTCAGCGCCGGAATCAGCACATCCATCAAGGGCGCGGCCAGCGTCAGCAGCGCACCTTTGAGACGGGCGAAGGCGTCGGATGCCTCTGCACTGGTTGCAATAGCCGCCTTGATCTGCTTGCGCAGCGCCGTGAGCGCCGCCGTGATGACCGAGAACACGAGCATAGAGCGCGCTAAGCTCTTGACCTGATCTCTGAAACGCGCGGCATACTGGCCCGCTTTGGCGAGCTCGGAATTCTCCTTTTCGCGCTCCCTACGTTCCTGCTCCACGTTGGCGATCATCTCGCCGGCAGCAACTTTTGCTTTGTCGAGCTTTACCGTCATGCTGTCGATGTTGGCGGTCGTCTCTTCGTAAGCGGTCGAAAGTGTTTTGACCTCCTTCGTCTGTGTGTGCAAAAGCGCTTCCTGCTGTTTGAGCTCCGCCTCCGCAGCAGCACGGCGGTCTAACACTTTGGCCTGATATTCGTTCTGCGTAAAACCCTGTTTTTGGATCCATTCGCGGTCGTTCAGCCGTTCGACTTCCTTTCGCAGCATCTTCACGCGTTCCTCCGTAGCTTTCGCTGCCTGAGATGCGGCGTCAAGCTGCTTTTCAAGGTTCATCTTATTGCCCGTTTCCTTTTCAAGCTTGCTGTTCAGTTCGGATATCTCGTCACGCAGCTTGCTCAGTTTCTTTTGTGCTTTGGTCGAATCCAAATCACAAGAGAAAATCACACTGCCGTCAGCATTTGCCATTTAATCACTCCTTTCCCGCTCCCAGCCACTTAGAAATAGTCGTTTCTTCTTCCTGACTGAGTTTGTGTTTCATATTCACGATACTGCTATTTCTGCGGTACCACTCGCGTTCATCCTTTTCAAGCGTTTTGCCGCGTGCCTTTTTGTCGCGGATGCGCACGACCTGCGCAAAGGTGCAGTCGCCGAGATCGTTATACGCACCGAGGAACGTCCACCAATGGACGCCCCCGGTGTTGGCCTCCGCGTTATAGGGAATTTCGCGGATATCCCGCCCGAATATCCGGTTGATGGGCGGGACGATCAGCGGATAGTCCTGCTCCCAATCAACCAGCTTCGGCGATTTCTTCTTGTCCGGCTCCTGCCCGCCGTTCTGGAACCACGAGAAAGCGTCTACCGCCTCTTGCAAATGCTGCGGCGGGATATCCTCAGGCAAGACATAGAACATCTGCAAGATGCCCTCTGCGCGGTCTGTGCCGTTTAGACCAGGGTCACTCAGCATCACGAAGATATCGAGGATAACGCGAAAGTCCGTGCGAATTTCATAGCTCTCTCCGCCGATCTCGACGGAGGTAGGCAAGCCCCAATTCATCGGCGATACTTCTGCGTGTACTTAGCGATGCGCGGGTTCACAGCCTTCTGTTCGCGGGCAAAGGCACTGTCCGTCTCATCCATCAGCGCGAGCAGAAAATTGCACCAAATGTGCAAGCCGTCCGCCATCGCGTAAAGGTTCATGCCGCCGAAGATGCTGTCACACACCGGCTCTTCAAAAAGGCCGTCGATGATCTCGCGCATCTCCTTGTCGCGGCGGTCAGCGATGTTAAAAATCTCCACGCGGTCACCGCACTTCTGGACTTCGTCGGCGTACTTTTCCTGCTTCTTATCCAGCGTATCGAAAGCGTTGTAAAGGCGCTGAATGAACGCGCCGTCAGTCGGATTGAAGCGGATAACGACGTCGCCCTTGACGCCGTGGACGGTGTACTCCTGCACGCCGTTTGCAAAACTAAGTTCCATATTTATCTCTCCTTACAGGTGACCGCGCAGCATAGCATTAAAAAGCGCGTTGCTGGCCTTGCTGTCCTTTACCTTTTCGCGGGCTTCTTTTTCGTAACGGCTAATAGTGTCCGCAAGGTCAGCTTTGGAAATACGGTTTGCGTAAAGGTCGCGGTTTGCGCGCTCTGCGGCCTCCGCTGCAATGTTGTGTTCGTCTACGCTGTCAAAGATGACATTCTGCCGCATGGTCTTGTAAGCGGCGTTCTCTCTTTCGCGCTGGCGCGTTGCAAGGCGTTCATTATACTCTGCTTCAAGCCGCTTTCTGGCGGCTCTGTATTCAGGGCTGCTGCGTTCAAGCTCGGCTTTTACCGCTGCGTCAAGATACTGCTCTACCGATGAGTAATCGGTGCGGTTTACAAGGTCAAGGGCACTGCTGAGATCAAAGCCCAACGCGGCTTTTGCCTTTGCCTCTACGCTCTCGCGGGTTTCAATGTTAGCCTTAAAATCCATAATAAATTTCCTTTCTTTTTTATGCGCTGTTGCGCTGTTTTTCTTATACTACGCTGTTTCTCTGTCCCATCTGAGAATTTCTCCCCAAACAGGTAATGTCTCAAGATCTGCATCCTTCCCATATAGTTCTCGCAGCTTTTCTTCTAAGGTTTTGCCCTCGTGCTCTGCGATAACCTCAAGTGCCAAAGGGCGCATCTTTTGAACAGCCGCCTTGTGCTCTGCCTCTGTCGGAATTGTCGAATCGAGCAGTAGGAGATCGGACGGCTCAAGCAAATATCGTTCTTTCCAATAACCCATCATTTCATCTGCAAAGGTCATTGCCGACGTTTTATCAGGGAATGTATACGATTTTGTGTGAAGCCCGTCCCTTGCACTGCCCGGTACCCCATCCCATTCGCGGATGTCTAACTGGTAAGCCCCTGTCTGCCCTGTCAGAACCAACATGTGTGGTCTCCACACAATTCTCCGTGCATCTCGTATTAAGCGATCAACCCTGCACTTTATACCGCTCATAGCTCGTCACTCCTGTCATTCTGCAGCGCCGCAAGGCGTGTTTTAATGGTTGCCATCGGTTTCTTCCCTCCATTTCTCCAACTCGTCAATCTTCTTCACTATATCGAATGTCTCAATCAGCTTTAGGCCGTATTCGATCAGGCTTCTGGACGCTGCGATTCGATTTGCATCTGTAACGTCCTCACGCGTTACGATCTCCCGCAGGCAGGAAAGGGCAGGATTTAGGCTTTGCTTTGCCGCTGTCGCCGCATCCTCGATCAAATCAGCTACCGCCTTTTGATATTCCTCTTGAAACTCAGGATCAGCGAGATATCTCTTTAGCGTCGTTAATCCAATGCCCGCTGCCCGTGCAGCCTTTTCCTTTGTCGGCTGCGTGAGCAAAGCGGCAAGCGCCTGTGTCTGTTTATGTGTCAAATAATCACCTCTTTTTAGGCCGTTTTTCACCAATGCGGCCCATATTTACCCGTAAAATTCCATCAGCGGTTTTCTGATGCGCGGATGGCGCAAGGCTCGCAGCGCTTCCCGCCGCAGCTTTGGGTCGGGCTTTTGTCCGAACCAAAATTCACCGATGATGGCTTCGCGCTGTGCATCCGGCAGTTGTGCAAGTGCTGCTTGCACGGCTTGTTGAAAATCCCGTTGTTCGACGTCCTCAAAGGCTTCTTCTGCCGCTTCATCTGAGATTGTGTCACCAAGCGTCAGGTCGCTGTCCTCGTCGCCTATCGGCTCGTCCATCGACCGGCAAACGCTGTTGATGGGGTCATATCGCGCCCGTTGAGTTCTCTGCCCGCAAGCCTCTGTAAACGCCGCCTTGAGCTTGATGCCGTACAGCGTGAGAAATTCGCCCTTGTTCACATCCCATGTCGGCAGCGTATCCATGAGAGCAATAAACGCCGCTTGCAGGAGGTCGCTTTCCTCGACACCTGCACGGCTTTCCATTGCCCGCACCCATCTCAAGGTCTGCTGCCACGCAAAGCGTTCAACCGCCGCCCAAAGGCTCAGAATGTCCGCCTCGCCCGCCTGCACCGCTGCTGCAATTTCGCTTGTTCGCTCGCCTTTCGACTCTTGCATATCGTTACCTCCCATGATAAAATGAAATTAATAAGATAACATTCATCATGGGCGGTCTCCTGAGTTTTCAGGAGGCCGCTTTTTATAGCAGCAATTCTCTTGCAATCTCCTTGCGTCGCTGGGCATTCTGGATGCGGCGGCTCTCACCGTCTATCAGCAGCGAGACGGGGCACATTTCCGCTACACGGTCGAAAATGCGCTTGTACTGCATCGTCTCCGGCGTGTCCATCTCCTGCGGTGTCAAGTTTGTAGTCACAATCGTTGGCAGATTCGAGCGGCACCGCGCGTCGATGACTGCGAAAATCTGCTCCGCCGCATACCCGGTATCACGTTCAACGCCGAGATCGTCAATGACGAGCAGCTTGTATGTACCCAGCCGGTCAAGCAAGCCCTGACGATCTTTACTATTTTGTAGCAGATTCAAGAGGCGCGGGAAGCTCGTCACCGCCGTTGGCACGCGCTTTTTCAGCAATTCATTTGCGATGCAGCAGGCAAAAAAGCTCTTGCCCGTGCCGACAGGGCCGCGAAACAGGATGCCGATATTTTCCGTCGATACCTTGTCCCACTGATCGACATACTTTCTGCAAATCTTAGATATCTTCGGATTCGCGCCGTCGTCATCGGCAAGGGTCACTTTTCGATATGAGGGATCGACGATAGAATCCTCGATGCGGCGGCGCTCCATCATCGTTTCAAAGGCGGCAGTATCGTTCGCATCGTCCGCGCTGGCCTTTTCCGATTCCATGCAGTCACAGGCGATCCCTACCAGCCTGTCCCCCATATTGGGGAAGTGGATCTTTTTCTGCTTTGGTTTTCCGCACGCGCCACAGCAAAGAACGCCGTCCTTTATGTAGTCACCCGGCTTCTCAGCGGAATGTTCCAGCGATTTCTGAACAAGGTTATCAAGCATTGAAAAAATCCTCCGCTCCGTAGTCCGCAGTGGTCTTCACCCTGCTGTGGCTGTCATTGCGATTCCACCTCTCCCATTTCTCCGCATTTCGGCAAGCCGCTTTCCAGTCTTTCATGGGGGTCTTGCCGACCAGCCAACCCTTTGACTCGTAAAAATCGATGAACCCCTGCGGGTCTACCGGTGACTGGCGTTCAGCCACATAGGACTGAACCTCTGCTAACGTGGGTGGGGTGAAGCGCTTCGCGCGTGGCGGCGTCGCCGCCTCACAATTTCGGTTTTGAGATTGGGGTTTACTGTTTAGGGTTTCAGGTTTAAGGTTTGTATTCGACTTGTTTACCACTGGTATTCCAGTCGTACCGCCTTTTTCCCACCGCTTTTCAATATTCCTCTTATTTCGCTCGACAATTTTTTTGTACTTCTCGTTGTTCCTGTCTATGTCAGCCTTCATAATCTTGAACACCTGCTGGGCGGTACCTGTAAGATTTGCCGGAAGAGTTCGATAAAGATAGTAATCACAGGTTGCCTTGATTGCCCTCGCCGCATCGCCTTCGGGCATCAGTGAAAACATGATTGCCGCTTCGCGGTAGGTCATAAAACCCGGGGCTTCGTGCTTCACATCAGTCATTACCAACCTGCCATTCTTTCCTGCCCGGTCATTCTCGCAAGTGCATCTTCTGCAACGCAGGCCACAGCTGCAATTTCACGGGCGCGGTTCGACATTGAGCGAATAAACCGGCGCACTTCGTATTCCGAGGTGGGGAGAAAATACCCAGATTTGTTGTCGGCCAAGATCAGCTTGCCCGCTTTGCGCTCCACCTGGATGCGACGACGGATTGTACGTTCGTCATCACCGGTAAGTTGGACAAGCTCCGTGAGCGTTGTTCCATTCTCTGCTCCCTCATGAAGTAAGTCCGACACCAAATATTGTCTCACGCTTGCACCTCCTTGACCTGCCGACTCTCAGCTTCGAGATATTCACGCAGCGCCTCGACGTTCACGAGAAACCGATTGCCAGAGTAGACGCCCGGACAAACGCCCTGTGCCACGAGGCGACGTACAAGGCTTTCGGGGATTTCAAGATAACGTGCAACTTGCCGAACTGTTCGAAACATAAGTGATAGCCTCCTTTCGTCATTTAAATTTTCTAATCGTAGTTTATCATTGACCAAACAAACGTTCTATGTTATAATAGCGTTATAAATGATTTTCCATATAGGAGGTTTATCATTTTGGATGATATTTTTAAGTATGAGAAGCGAAAGAAAGAAATTGGTGAACGAATTAAGACATTGCGGAAGCAGAAGCATCTTTCTCAAGACGATTTAGCAAATCGACTCTTTTATATTGCCCCTACAAAAGACAAAGCGTTGGGGCAGTCAACTATATCAAGTTGGGAAAGAGGCGTTACCTTACCGCCTTTAGAACGAATGATTGCGCTTTCCTCCATATTCGATTGCGATGTAGCATATCTGCTCGGCGACTACTCCAAAGAGAAAAAAGACAACTCAGATATCTGCGATATGACAGGGCTGTCCCAAAAGTCTCTTTCTCAATTGCTGCGATATAAGGAGCAATATCCAGACTATATTGACTCGCTGAACTTTTTACTCGAAAGTGATAATTTTGAAGATGCTCTGTACTGCATATATGAGTACGACAATGCTTTACGGCACTTGGGTATGCTTCGAGCATTTCGTCAACAACATCTTAAATCCCTCGGCAATGCTCAAGACTATACTTCTAATTTGAACCTTCTTGATACGATAAGAACTGAGAGAGATAAGGTGGATTTATGTGAATACAATCTTTCTACCCGATTCGGTTTTATTATTCAGGAGATCAAGAGAAAAGCAGAAAACAAATCTAATGATACTTAAGGAGGGAATATTGTTTGGCTAACATCCAAGAGCGCCGCGACAAGTCCGGCAAGCTGATCTCCTACTCCGTCCGCGTTCACCGTGGGCGCGGTGCGGATGGTAAGCAGCTCAAGCCGTGGACGGCCACCTTTGAAGTCTCGCCCACATGGACAGAAAAAAGCGCAAGAAAAAAGGCCGAGGCTTTCGCCGCGACCTTTGAAAAGGAATGCAAAGAGGGAACTGCCTCCGACAGCCGCCAGAAGTTCAGCCCGTATTGCGATTATGTACTTACCATGAAAGAACAGCTCGGCGTGAAGCACTCGACCATCGTCCGATATCAAGAGCTGACCGAGCGCATTTACCCCGCCATCGGCCACATCAAGCTAAAAGACCTCCGTGCCGATCATTTGAACAGTTTTTATCTTGAGCTCTCCAAGCCCGGCGCCGGAAAAGGCAGTGTCCGTGCCGTGTCCAAAATCGACCTTACAGCAGAATTGAAAGAGCACTCTCTCACGCGCGCCGCACTGGCAGAAAAAAGCAGCGTGCCACTCCGCACAGTATATGCAGCCGTCAAAGGTACGTCTATCGACAAGGACTCTGCCGATAAAATCGCGCTTGCGCTCGGTATGAAGCCAGAGAAGGTATTCACGTTTCAAGAAAACGAACGCACTTTGTCTCCGAAGACGATACTCGAGCATCACCGCCTGATCTCCACCGTGTTAGACCAAGCGGAGAAGGAAGGGCTTGTCCCGTTCAACGTCGCAGCGAAGGCCACCTTGCCGAAAGTCACCAAAAAGGAAGTCAACTACTTCCAGCCCGAACAGGTCGCCGCAATCCGCGACGCGCTGGAAGAGGAACCCATCAAATGGAAAGCACTAACGCATTTGTTTCTGATTACCGGCGCGCGCCGCGGCGAGCTCTTGGGCCTCAAATGGGACAAGGTAGATTTTAAGGAAAATCGCATTTACATCTGCAATAATATTGTCTACACGCCTGACCGCGGCATTTACGAGGACACGCCGAAAACGGACACCTCCAAGCGCTTTATCACTCTTCCGGCAGAAACGATGCAGCTATTGCAGCAATACAAAGCATGGCAAAGCAGCGAGCGTCTGCGGCTCGGAGAATACTACCACGATCAGGGCTTCGTATTCACGCAGGATGACGGAAGCCCCATGCATCCGGACAGCGTGACAGGATGGATGAGCAAGTTCAGCAGGCGCCGCGGCCTGCCGCACATCAATCCGCACGCCTTCCGTCACACGATGGCGTCCATCCTCTATTTCAACAGTGCGGATAGTGTGTCGATCTCAAAGCGATTAGGTCACGCGCAGGTGAGCACGACCGTCAATATCTATGCCCACGTGATAGAGGCCGCCGACCAAAAGAACACGGATATTCTGGCCGATGCGTTTCTCAAAAAAGCATGATTTTTTGACCGAGTTGAACTAAAGTTGAATTATTCGCACTTGCCCCAAAGTAAACTCTTGCCAGAAGTTGCAAAAACAGCCGTTTTCTTTACGAAAACGGCTGTTTTTCTGGTTGCGGAGGCAGGACTCGAACCTACGGCCTCCGGGTTATGAGCCCGACGAGCTACCAACTGCTC
>CEAC01022629.1_pt1 | contig 11836 bp, 8 predicted proteins | sample 557411 | NCBI WGS metagenome assembly CEAC01 (sample SAMEA3182094, study PRJEB8094) | gut metagenome | biome: human; feature: gut; material: Stool; isolation source: human stools | place: Canada | collected 2012-02-21
GTGGAGATGATGCCCAAGCTCGACGGCAAGAAGATGAACATGATGCTTGCGCCGAAAAGCAAGAAGTAAGGTCTTGGCGGCGGCCGGACACCGCCGCGCAGAATTCATAACGATCCGTAATCGGAGCCCGGGAAAGGCTCCGGTTATGGATTTTTTGTTTCATCGCAGGGCTGGACAGCATGGGGAAGCGGGTGAAGAAGCGGCTGCCAGGGAAGGCTCGGAGGGATGACAGGGGACAGGAGGACGACGGGGACGGCAGTGCCGAAAATTATTTTGACCGGAACGCCGATTTTGCGTACCTTTGCAGGGATGATAACTCCCGACGACATATTCCGCATCACGGATGAAGCGGCTTTCGAAGCGGCGGCGCTGGAGGTATTCCGGCGCCAGGCTGCGGAATGCGCGCCCTACCGCGAGTATCTGTCCCTGATCGGCGTACAGCCCGGGGAGGTGCGGACGGCGGATGCGATCCCCTACCTGCCGATCGGGCTGTTCAAGACCCACGAAGTGTATTGCGGCGGCACGGAGCCCGAAGCGGTCTTCACCTCGTCGGCCACCACCGGCATGACCTCGTCGCGCCACCCGATGCGCTCGCTGGCGCTCTACGAACAGGCGTTCCGCGCTTCGTTCCGGACATTCTACGGCGAACCGGCACGGTGGAGCCTCTATGCACTGCTGCCCAACTACCTGCGGCGCAAAGGCTCGTCGCTGGTCTACATGGCCGACCGGCTGATCGCCGACTGCGGCTCGGGCGGCTTTTACCTCGACGACTACGAAGCCCTGCTGGAGGCGATGCGCCGCGACCCCAAGCCCAAGATCCTGCTGGGCGTAAGCTATGCGCTCTGGGATTTGGCGGAGCGTTACGCCCCGAAGCTGGACGACACAGTCGTCATGGAGACGGGCGGCATGAAGGGATACCGCGAGGAGATTCCCAAAGCGGAATTCCACAAAATCCTGTGCGACGCATTCGGAGCAGACAGGATACACTCCGAATACGGCATGGCGGAACTCACGTCGCAGGCCTACTCGCAGGGCGGGAACATCTTCCGCTGCCCGGCCTGGATGCGGGTCGCGGCACGCGACGTGAACGATCCGTTCGACCGCCTGCCGGCAGGCTCCCGCGGCGGGCTGGACATCGCCGACCTGGCTTCGTGGTGGTCATGCGCCTTCATCCAGACCCAGGACGTAGGGCGCGTGGCTGCCGACGGGGCGTTCGAGGTAGAAGGACGCATCGACCACAGCGACATCAGGGGTTGCAACCTGCTGGTGCAATAATTTACATGCAAAGCTCCCGGCCACAGTCCGCGGGCCGGTGTCCTTCGCGGGACTCCGGCAGCAGCGACCGACAAGAGGGGAAGGGCATTGACACAGACCGACAAAAAAGAGAGATAGCGATGAAAACAGTAGCATTCGTCCCCTTACGCCTCAACAGCCAGCGGGTAGCGGGCAAAAACCTCCGCCTGCTGGGCGGCGAACCGCTGATGTGCCATATCCTGCGGACGCTCGCCGGCATCGGGGAGATCGACGAGGTGTACGCCTATTGTAGCGACGAACGCATCTGCGAATACCTGCCCCAAGGCGTGCGTTTCCTGCGCCGCAGCCCCGGCCTCGACCGCGACACCACGCTCGGGCGGGAGATCTACGACAGTTTCACGGCCGACGTCGAGGCCGACCTCTACGTGCTGGCGCACGCCACCTCGCCGTTCATCCGCGCGCAGACCGTGGCGGACGCCCTGCGGCACGTGCGGTCGGGGGAATACGATTCGGCGTTCAGCGCCGAGAAGATCCAGACCTTCGCCTGGTTCGAAGGCCGGCCGCTCAACTATGCGCTGGACGACATCCCCCGCACGCAGACCATAGAGCCGGTCTATATAGAAACCAGCGCATTTTTCATTTTCCCGCGCACGCTCTGGTGCGGCCGCGGGCGCCGCATCGGGGAGAAGCCCTACATGGCCGTCGTCGACCGCATCGAAGGGTTGGACATCGACAACCCCGAGGATTTCACGATGGCCGAGATCATCGCTGCAAGCCGGCGGCTGGGGTGACGGGAGCGGGAATCCGAGATGAGCATAAAAAAGCGACCTTTCCTGGTCGCTTCCTTTATTTCAAAAGGGCGGGTTACTCCGCCCCGCGCTCATAGGCGTCGATCATCGAGCCGCGGGTGCGGTTGACGATCCGCGCACCGAGCGACGCGGCATAGTCGCGCAGTACTTCATGCCCGCGGAAGAGTTCGGCGACCTCGGCCAGGTATACCGACATCGTATAGGGCACGTGCGGCACCTTCATGTAGATGGGCTGCGGAGCCGGGGGAAGGGTATCGTAATAGTGGCGGTCGGCACGGCACAGGCGGTTCGCATCGTCGACGCATAGCCCGTCGAGCAACGTATGATCCACCCCGTAGAGCTCGATCCGCCGGTAACCCAGTAACAGGGCGACGTATTCGCCCACCTGCACGACCGTGCCGAAATTGGCGCTGCCCAGGCCGTGGCGGAAAAGCCAGAAGCCGACGCTGCCAAAACCGCGGTAGACCTGCGTATGGAAGCGAACGATGCGGATACGGGGGTTGGGCAGCGCGGCGCGGTAGTCGAACTTTTCGGGATTATAGAACTGTACGTAGAGCGTCATCGGCCACGTGACCTTGCTATCGAGCGTGCGGTAGAGCGCGGCCACGCGGTCGCGGCATTCGCTGTCGCGGAAGAACATCGGGTCGGAAAGGACGTAATAACCCGGTCTGACCACCTCGAAGCGGTCGTCCTCGGCAAAAAAGTTGACCGCCATGAAATCCTTCGCCTCGTATTCGCGGCGCGCGATCAATCGCGGCAGGTCGTCCGACAACGAAGGGCCGTTGCCCAGAATGACCATCCCGCGCGACGGGTCGCCCGTCGGGCCCGCACGGCGGATATAGTTGCGGAAATTCTCCTTGACGGCCATCACGGCGAAGTAAAGCGCCGTGTCGAACGTATTGCGGATGAATGCGATGAGCTTCTCGGATGCGGTCATGAACAGGGTTTTATTTGCAAATGTAGCAAAAGATCGGTATCTTCGCAAGAAACCAAACCGTAACAAATGGCATCGGCAACCATCTCGGTCATCATACCCCTCTACAACAAGCAACGCGAAATCGGCGACACCCTACGGTCGGTGCTCGCACAGACTTTGCAGCCCACGGAGATCGTCGTCGTGGACGACGGATCGACGGACGGGAGTGCCGGCGCCGTGCGTGCCATCGCATCGCCGCTCGTGAAGCTCGTCACGCAAGCGAACGCCGGGGTCTGCGCGGCACGCAACCGCGCCATCGCCGAGTCGACGGGCGACCTGATCGCCCTGCTCGACGCCGACGACACGTGGGAACCGGGATTCCTGGAGGAGATCGCTTCGATGGCGGCCGAATTCCCGGGCTGCGGGATTTATTCGACAGCCTTCAACATCGTCAGCCATGACGGGCGGTTCCCCGCCCCCACCCCCACGGAGCGCGGCGTGGTCGCCGACTTCTTCCGCGACTCGGCGCACCGTTATATCTCGATCCCGTCGGCCAGCGCCGTCCCGCGCGCGGTATTCGAAACAGTGGGCGGATTCCCCGAGGGAATGAAGATCGGCGAGGATCTCTACATGTGGATCAAGATCGCCCGGCGCTACAAGGTCTGCTTTTCGCCCAAGCCGCTGGCAAACTATTCGAAGGTGGCCTCGAACCGGTCGTCAGCCATCTACACGCCCGAGCGGACGCGCTACTCGTTCGAGGAGCTTTACGACCCGGCGGCGGCAGACGGATACAACGAGTTCGTGGCCCGCGCAGCCTTGGGAAAAGCGCTCATCATCAGTGCAAAGGGGGGCACGAAGGATGCGGCGAGGGCTATCCGGTTCTTCGGCTACACGAAGACTTACCGCCGCACGCTGCACAAGGTACGCATCCTCAACGCCCTGCCCCGCAGCTGGCGGGGGCCGCTGATCGGGCTTTACAACAGCCTGGCCTGGCGCATCGCCCGGAAAGGGCTCTGAGCCCCGAAAATTCCGACAGCATGAAATACCTTTCGAACCCCTCCGTCGTAAAGGGTCTTTTTACGGCACTCCTCCTGCTGGCGGCATCCGTCGCGCGGCCCCAATCCGCAAATCCGGACACCCCTTCCTACACGATGCGCTCGGGCGGTATCGAACGCAGCTACAAGCTCCACCTGCCCCAGGGGCTGCCCCAAGGCGCCCCGCTGGTGGTCGTCCTGCACGGTTACGGCGGTAACAACGACCCGGGCCGCTTCGGGCTGAACGCCGCGGCCGACCGCCACGGCTTTGCCGTCTGCTACCCGCAGGGCGCGAAGGACGGCCGGGGCAAGACATGCTGGAACGCAGGCTACCCGTTCCAAGCGGACATGGCCGTCGACGACGTGAAGTTCATCGCACAGCTGGTGCGCCACCTGCAAAAACGACACGAGCTGAGCCGCCGCAACGTATTCTGCACGGGCATGTCGAACGGCGGGGAGATGTGTTACCAGCTCGCGGCGCAGCGCCCCCGCCTGTTCGCGGCTGTGGCACCCGTATCGGGGCTGATGCTCGAATGGCTTTACAAGGCCGACGATTCCACGCACCCCGTGCCCCTGTTCGAAATACACGGCACGGCCGACCGCACGTCGGCGTGGGAGGGTGACCTCGACAATAAAGGCGGCTGGGGCGCCTACGTCGCCGTACCGATGGCCGTGCATTACTGGGCAGCCAAGAACAAATGCACCGGCATGCAGACGGACACGATTCCCGGGCGCACGCCGGAAAACGGCCGCAAGGTCATCGCCCACCGCTTCACGGGCGGCACGGGCGGCAGCGAAGTCTGGCTCTACGAGATCGTCGGCGGGAAACATTCGTGGGGCGAACAGGACATCGACACGGGCGAGGAGCTCTGGAAATTTTTCAGCAAGTTCGTGAAATAGGCGGGACGGCAGCCGGCAGGGGTAAGGGATCTGTGCAACACCTCGCAGGAGGAGATGGTCTACATATGTATCCAATCCCGGGAAAATTCGCGGGAAGAACACACCTACGACGACGGAACCCGGGTCGCATGCACTCCCGGGTGGGAAACCCGCTAAAAAAACACCCGGCTTTACGCATGGACGTAAAGCCGGGTGCCGGTTTACCTCTCCCCACCCCTCACGGAGCCGGGTCATTGCAGATCAGTTCGCGAAGGTCAGCCCTTTGTCGTCGGCGTCGATGCGGATCGGCTGCTCGCGGTTGACGTCGCCCGCAAGGATGCGCTTCGACAGGTCGTTGACCACATAGCGCTGGATGGTACGCTTCACGGGACGCGCACCGTAGAGCGGGTCGTAACCGGCGGCAGCGATCCATTCGCGTGCCTTATCGCTGTATTCGAGGCGGATGCCGTTTTCGGCAAGCATCCTGCGCACGACACCGAGCTGGATGTCCACAATGCGCTCGATATCCTTGCGCGTCAGCGGCTCGAACATCACGATCTCGTCGATACGGTTGAGGAACTCGGGCTTGAGCTGCTGCTTGAGCAGGTCGATCACATCCCGGCGGGTCTTCTCGACCACTTCGGGGGCGAGTCTCTCACCGTTGAACGCCTCCGCGAAATTCTCCTGGATGACCTGCGAACCCATATTCGAGGTCATGATGATGATCGTATTGCGGAAATCCACCGTACGACCCTTGTTATCGGTCAGACGGCCGTCGTCGAGCACCTGCAACAGGATGTTGAAAACGTCGGGATGGGCCTTCTCGATCTCGTCGAGCAGCACGACCGAATAGGGTTTGCGGCGCACGGCCTCGGTAAGCTGGCCGCCCTCGTCGTAACCGACATATCCCGGAGGCGCCCCGACCAGACGCGACACGCTGTGACGCTCCTGGTATTCGCTCATGTCGATACGCGTCATCATCGAGTCGTCGTTGAAGAGGAACTCGGCCAACGCCTTGGCCAGCTCGGTCTTGCCGACACCGGTGGTGCCGAGGAAGATGAACGAGCCGATCGGTTTGCGGGGGTCGTTCAGCCCGGCGCGCGAACGGCGCACGGCGTCGGAAATGGCGGCGATGGCCTGCTCCTGCCCGATGACGCGCTTGTGCAGCTCGTCCTCCATGTGCAGCAGTTTTTCGCGCTCGGAAGCCAGCATGCGCGTCACGGGGATGCCCGTCCAGCGCGACACCACCTCGGCGACGTCCTGCGCATCGACCTCCTCCTTGATCATCGAGCCGTTGGCCGACGCCAGTTTGTACTCCTCCTGGAACGCGGCGATCTCCTTCTCCGCCTCCTGGATCTTGCCGTAGCGGATTTCGGCCACCTTGCCGTAATCGCCCTGGCGCTCGGCCTGCTGCGCCTCGATCTTCAGGGCTTCTATTTTGTCCTTGTTCGACTGAATCTTTTTCAAGAGATCGCGCTGCCCCTGCCACTTGGCACGCATTTCGGCGTCACGGGCCTTGAGCTCCTCGATCTCCTTGGTGAGGTGCTCGACGCGCTCCTTGTCCTTCTCGCGGCGAATCGCTTCGCGTTCGATCTCCAGCTGGCGCACACGCCGGTCGAGGGTGTCGATCTCCTCGGGCACGGAGTTCATCTCCAGCCGCAGCCGCGAGGCCGCCTCGTCCACCAGGTCGATGGCCTTGTCGGGCAGGAACCGCGAGGTGATGTAACGCGTCGACAACTCGACGGCGGCCACGATCGCCTCGTCCTTGATCCGCACCTGATGGTGGTTTTCGTAACGATCCTTCAGGCCGCGGAGGATCGAAATGGCATCCTCGGGACTCGGTTCGTCGACCATGACCTTCTGGAAACGGCGTTCGAGGGCCTTGTCCTGCTCGAAATACTTCTGGAACTCGTCGAGCGTCGTGGCGCCGATCGTCCGCAGCTCGCCCCGCGCAAGTGCAGGCTTGAGGATGTTGGCGGCGTCCATCGCACCCGACGACTTGCCGGCGCCCACGAGGGTGTGGATCTCGTCGATGAACAGCAGGATGTCGCCGTCGCTGGCCACGACTTCTTGCACGACGGCCTTCAGACGCTCCTCGAATTCACCCTGGTACTTCGCACCCGCGATCAGGGCACCCATGTCGAGCGAGTAGATCACCTTCGACTTCAGGTTCTCGGGCACGTCGCCGTCGACGATCCGGTGTGCGATACCCTCGGCGATGGCGGTCTTGCCGACACCCGCCTCACCCACGAGGATCGGGTTGTTCTTGGTACGCCGCGAGAGGATCTGCAACACGCGGCGGATCTCCTCGTCACGGCCGATCACCGGGTCGAGCTTGCCCGAACGGGCCTGTTCGTTGAGGTTGATGGCATACTTGCCCAGCGCATCGAACTGCTGCTCGGAGGTCTGGGAATCGACCGTAGCCCCCTTGCGGAAGGTGCGGATCGCCTCAAGGAGTTCCTTCTCGGTGGCGCCGCTGCGCTTGAGGATGTCGGCGGCCTGCCCGCGCTCGGCGATAAGCCCCAGCAGCAGGTGCTCGACCGACGCATATTTGTCGCCGAAGTTCCGGGTAAAGTCCACGGCACGCTGGATCACCTTCGAGGAGTCCTGCGAAAAGAACTGGTCGCCGCCGCCTTCGACCCTCGGAAGGGACGCGACGGCACGGTCGGCCTCGTCGCGCAGGCCGCGGACATTCACCCCGACACGCCCCAGGAGGAACGCAGCGAGCGAATCGTCCTCGCGGACAAGCACGCTCAGAATATGGAGCGGCTCGACAGCCTGCTGTCCGCGCTCCCGGGCAAGAGTCAATGCACTTTGCAGAGCCTCCTGCGCTTTTACAGTTAACGTATTGATGTTCATATCTCTGATAATTTGTTTTCTAACTTTCGCAGATTATCTCCGCAAAACGCCTGCCAACCCCGATTTCCGGCCAATGTGTCATTCTTTGTCACTCCCGAAACTGACACGAGGCGCCAAAACGGCAGCTGTTTTGCAGAAGAGTTACACAATACGGCATAAAACAGCAGAACATCGCCCGAAATGTATTATCTTCGCAACACCTAACTCTCACTCTTCACGTTCATGACATATCGTAAACCCCCGTTCCTGCTGCGCAAATGGCAGCAGTTGCAGATGCGCTATTATGCGTACCGCAATCCGGAAAAGCTGGTCAGGATACGCTACCGGCAACGATTCGGCACCGACCCCGACCTCGAAAACCCCCGAACCTTCAACGAAAAAGTCCTCTGGATGATGCTCCATGCCGACACCACCCGCTGGTCGCAACTGGCCGACAAGTACCGCGTCCGCGAGTATGTCGAGCAATGCGGGCTGGGATGGATGCTCAACGAATTATACGGTGTATGGGAATCCGCAGAGGAGATAGACTTCAGCGGGGGGGGGAATCTCCCCGACACGTTCGTGCTGAAAACCAATAACGGCTACGGACAAGTTATCATCGTGAACGACAGGCAAAAAGCCGATATCCGGTCGATCCGCCGTACACTCAACCACACCCTGCGAAAGAAATTCGGCCGCATGACGGCCGAACACCACTATTTTGGTATTAAACCCCGCATTATCGCCGAACGCCTCCTTCCCTCAGAACCAGCATTCGGCAATTCGCTCATCGACTATAAATTCTACTGTTTCGATGGCAACCCCTATTGTTGCATGGTCTGCTACAACCGTAAATCGCCATCCGACGTCAAAACAGGATTGTACGATGCCAGGACATGGAAAAACATAGGTCATTACGTCACCGGAAAATATTACGACCCACATCAGTGTGATATCCCGCGTCCGGCATCCCTCGACCGGATGCTCGATGCGGCCAAACGGCTCTCGTCAGGATTCCCCCAAGTACGGGTCGACCTTTACGAAGTCGCCGGCAACCCTGTATTCGGGGAACTGACATTCACCTCATCTGCAGGTATGGATACGGGATTCAGCCAGGAGTTTCAGGAATTGATGGGATCGCAAATATCCCTGCCGCCCGCCAAGCGGACGCAACCGTCGCACCCGGGACTGCTCGGGCTCCTCGGACTGCGGAAGGCCGCCGCCAAATAAAAACGGCAGGCAGCCCGGAGAGGCGGCTGCAACAGGCTGCCCGGCCCGCCATGCACAGCCCTTCGCCCGGGTATGGGGAGAGGGCTGTCATTTTGTAGGCGGGTTTCATTTTTAATTTAATTCTTAATTCGTATCTTTGCGCTACTATGAGTGATTTTATCGTCAGCGCACGGAAATACCGCCCCGCGACCTTCGCCTCGGTCGTCGGACAGAAACATATCACCTCCACGCTTAAAAATGCGATCGAGCGCGGGCAGTTGGCTCACGCCTACCTGTTCTGCGGCCCCCGCGGCGTAGGCAAGACCACTTGTGCCCGCATCTTCGCAAAGGCCATCAACTGCCTGAACCCCAACGGATCGGAGGCCTGCAACGAATGCGAATCGTGCCGTTCGTTCAACGAAGGGCGCTCGTTGAACATCCACGAGCTGGACGCCGCGTCAAACAACTCGGTGGAAGATATCCGCACACTGATCGAACAGGTGCGCATCATCCCGCAGGTAGGGCGCTACTCGGTATTCATCATCGACGAGGTGCACATGCTCTCGGCGGCGGCGTTCAACGCCTTCCTCAAAACGCTCGAAGAGCCGCCCGCACATGCGATCTTCATCCTCGCAACGACCGAAAAACACAAGATCATCCCGACCATCCTCTCGCGGTGCCAAATCTACGATTTCAACCGCATCCGCGTCGAGGACGGCGTCGAATACCTCAAATACATCGCCTCGCAGGAAGGCATCGCGGCCGACGAAGAGTCGCTCAACCTCATCGCCCAGAAAGCCGACGGGGGCATGCGCGACGCCCTGTCGATGTTCGACAAGGCCGTGTCGTTCTGCGGCAAGGCGCTCGATTACCGCAACGTCGCCCAGACGCTCAACGTCCTGGACTACGACACCTACTTCGGCGTCACGGAGATGCTGCTCGCGGGCAACTATGTCGACACGCTGGTGACGTTCGACAGCGTGCTGTCGCGGGGTTTCTCGGGGCAGACCTTCATGGCGGGGCTGAACCGCCACATGCGCGACCTGCTGATGGCCAAGCGCCCCGAAACGCTGCGGCTGATCGAAATGACCGGGACGCTGCTCGAACGATACCGGACGCAGGCGGGCGCCTGCGATGTCGAGTTCCTGTTCGGAGCCATCTCCTGCCTGACGGAGCTCGACGGGAAGATCCGGCAATCGTCCAACCAGCGGTTGCTCGTCGAGCTGGGCCTGATGAAGATCGCAGGGCTCGGCCAAAAAAAAAATGACTCTCTGACATCTTCCGGGGAATACCCCCTTCCTACCCTCACCCCCCGCACGGCGGGCTCCGCACCTGCGGCGGCTCCGGCAGCGGCCGGGCAGCCGGCACCGCGTCCGGCGGCAATTGTCTCCGGCAACCCCGGAGCCCCGGCAGCCGCAACGGCTACGGCACAACCAGCAGGGGTTTCGGCGACCGGAAATCCGGCAACGAACGCCCCGGCGGCAAATGCCTCCGGCAACCCGGAAGCCCCGGCAGCCGCAACGGCTACTGCACAAGCGGCAGAGGTTTCGGCGACCGGAAATCCGGCAACGAATGCCCCGGCGACAAGCGCCTCCGGCAACCCCGCAGCCCCGGCAAGCGCAACGGCACAACCGGCAGCGCAAGCAGCAGGAGCCGCAACGGCACCCCCTTCCGCAGCGACGTCCGCAGCAATGCCTGCCGCGGCCCCGGCCGGAAGGCCGGCAGCGGGTACATCCGCCGGCCCGACTGCACAGGGAACACTCCCGGCACAGCCTGCGCCGGGGATGAAACGGCGGCCGCTGATCTCGGGCGCATCGCTCTCGGAGCTGCTCGCCTCGGCAGGCGGCGATCCCGACGAGGAGCCGTCGGACGGCGAGACGCCCGACGAACCCGAAACCGTGCGCATAGACCCGGACTGTGCCGAAAAGTTGGAGCATGCCCGCAGCAGGATACTGAACCTCATCAAGGAGAAACGCCCGCGCTTCGTGCCGGCCTTCGAGTTGATGACCTTCCGCGACAACACGATCTCGGTGAGCGTACCGACGACGGAGCTGCGCGAGGAGATCCTGCGCAGCAAGACCGGGATGCTGATGCGCATCGCCGAACTGGCGGGTATCGAGGGTATAATCGAACTGGAGGTCGCAGTGAACGAAGAGATCCGGGCGGCACGCCCGATCAAGCTCGAAGACCGCGTCCGTTACATCACGGAGAAGAACCCGCTCGTCGCGGAGCTCCGCAAAGCACTGGACTTGGAAGTAGAATAAAAAGAACGAACAATAAAAATGGCAACAAAGAATTTCATCGAAGAACTCGAATGGCGCGGGATGATCCACACGATCATGCCCGGCGCGAAGGAACAACTCGAAAAAGAGATGACGACGGCCTACCTGGGCATCGACCCCACGGCCGACTCGCTGCATATCGGGCACCTGGTGGGCGTAATGATCCTCAAGCATTTCCAGATGTGCGGGCACCGTCCGCTGGCACTCATCGGCGGTGCGACGGGCATGATCGGCGACCCCTCGGGCAAGTCGCAGGAGCGCAACCTGCTCGACGAGCCCACGCTGCGCCACAACCAGGAGGCGATCAAGCGCCAGCTGGCCAAACTGCTCGACTTCGAGTCGGACGCCCCGAATGCGGCCGTGCTGGTGAACAACTACGACTGGATGAAGGACATCTCGTTCCTGGAATTCATCCGCGACATCGGCAAGTGCATCACCGTCAACTACATGATGGCCAAAGACTCGGTCAAGAAACGGTTCAGCGGCGAGGGCGACGGCATGTCGTTCACCGAGTTCACCTACCAGCTGGTACAGGGCTTCGACTTCCTGCACCTCTACCAGACGATGAACTGCAAGGTGCAGCTGGGCGGCGCCGACCAGTGGGGCAACATCACC